>Ga0209755_10005821_pt1 | contig 13849 bp, 18 predicted proteins | sample TergutCo191P1_FD_187301 | JGI IMG/M metagenome (GOLD analysis project Ga0209755, IMG submission 187301) | Cornitermes sp. P1 segment gut microbial communities from Petit-Saut dam, French Guiana - Co191P1 (SPAdes) (version 2) | ecosystem: Host-associated > Arthropoda: Insects > Digestive system... | reverse complement strand
CACAAAAAAGGTATTAATATGATTGAAAAACATCGAATATTAGCGTTTTTTACACCTTTTATGCTCCTAAAAAATAGTTTTAACACAATCTACCCCCCCCCCCCCCCGCTTGTTTCCATAAATAGGAATTACAGGCGGGAAATCAAATCTTTATTTGGTTTGAGCCGCCTTTAATTTATACCCAGTTTGGGTATAAGCCTCGAGAAAGAGGTATTAAAGACGGCGGATATTCCGCCAAATAAGGAGTTCTTATGAGGAACAAATTTTTAATTGTAGCCCTGATTGCTATTCTTTTAGCAGGGGGCATGGTGCTGGTAAGCTGTGAAAATTCAGCTTGTCCTGGTGACGGTAAGTGTGAGATAGGTTTAAATAATCTTTTTGGTACAGGTAATTGTTATTGGACTAATGATTTAGGTGTATATGACTGTATGCCTGGTTCAGCAACTAAATGTAAGTGTAAATAAAAGCTTAACCGTTTATTTTAATGGTCAACGGAACCGGGTATAGCAATATACCCGGTGTTTTAAAACATTGGGTAAATAAAGAACTTAATATCAGGGACTTTGTTCATCGGTCTTGATTGATAACAAGCAAAAAATCCTGTATATTATTTGGAATATATGTGAAAAAAAACATTATCAGCGGTTCTGCCGCGATTTTATTTGGTCTGCTCATTGCGGTCGGACCTCAATTAATTTTTAGTTTCTATGATGATCACGGTAAAGTAACATCGTTTTGCCATTGGGTGGCGCAAGCGGAAACTTGTATGGGGATACTGCTGTCCGCGCTCGGTATTTGTTTAATTTTATTTTCTGATATTAAAATTCAATTAGGATTAACCATAGGTATTTTTTTAGCGGGTATAGTCGCTCTGTTAATCCCCCACGACTTATTTTTCGGTGTATGCAAAGAAACATCCGCATCTTGTAACAAAATTACTTTTCCCGCTTTGATGATTATTAATTCCGTATTAATAATCGGCGCTGTTTTTAATATGATATATCTGGAGAAAAAAACAAGATCATGAAAAAAACAATAATTTTCTGTGTATTGATAGTTATCTCCGGTTTGCTTACCGCCCTTGGACCGGTATATATTTTTAAAGGCTGCGCTGCAGGTTGTTGTTCTTCGTATCCTGAATGTTATTGGCTTACAAAATATATGCTTGGTATGGGGATGATAATTACCGCTTTAGGTCTTTTCTATATAGTATATAATGATGTAAAAATTCAAATGGGTATGACGATAGGGTTATTTTTTACAAGTATTACCGCTTTGCTTGCTATTTATGTGTTGATAGGCGGCTGTGAAACCAAATCTATGGAATGTAATCTTGTTACAATTCCTTTTTTAACAGGTCTTAACATTCTGGTTGTTATCGCTTCTGTAATAAAATTTTTGTCATTAAGAAAAAGTTAAATATATATTTTTATATTGAAGGAAAAAATGCAAAACATTACCCTTAATACCGGCAAGTTGTCAATTAAAAACCTTCAGGCAAAACCTGTCCGTACTTTCTGTCTTATGCTTGTTGCGGCTATCCTGTCTTTTATTCTTTTCAGCGGATCAATCATTTCTTTAAATCTTGGGCAGGGGCTTTCCGCAATTACAAAACGTTTCGGCGCGGACTTAATGATCGTTCCGCAGGGTTCAACCGATAAAGCGCAAACCTTGCTTCTTCGAGGGGAACCCGGCAATTTTTATTTTTCTGCCGGCATCTTTGATACAATCGCACAAACAGACGGAGTGCTGAACGCTTCCGCGCAATTTTTCCTCGCTTCCCTTACAACCGATTGCTGCGACGATTCGGTTCAGATTATTGCTTATGATCCTGACACTGATTTTGTCGTCCAACCTTGGATCGCGGAAAAGTATAACGAAAAAATTATGGACGGCTATATTGTCACAGGCAGTAAAATCGATATAAAAGCGAATAGGACTGTAAAATTATTTAACCATAATTATCCTGTTGCCGCGCAATTATCGCCGAGCGCAAGCGGCTTTGACACTTCAGTTTTTATGACCATGAATACCATGCGCGGTCTTATTGAACGCAGTAAACAGCTTGATTTGGATTATCTGACAGAAAATTATAAAGACGGAATGGTATCCGCCGTTCTTGTAAAAACAGACCCTTTAAAAAATTCAACGGATGTCGCGCAAATAATAGAAGAACAGAATGAAGGGATAGAAGCGGTGGTTTCACAGGGGATATTCTCACGCATCGCCGCATCTCTTTCAGGATTTACAAAGTATATTCAAATAATTTCGATCATACTGTGGGCGCTTGCGGTTATCATTTTAGCGGCGGTTTTCTACGGCATTATTCATGAGCGCAAAAAAGAATTCGCCTTGTTAAGAATAATCGGAGCGGCGAGGAAACGCCTGATCGGTATAGTGCTGTGCGAATCTTCCCTCGCGGGTCTTGCAGGCGGGGCGGCAGGTATCATCCTTGCATTCATCGTTGTTTTCCCCTTTGCAAATTTGATAAGCGCTCGTTTGGGTTTACCTTATCTTGATGCCTCATTCGGCAGTATTGTGTTGTTAATATTAATTTGCCTGATTATATCCGCGCTTTCAGGACCTCTTGCATCTTTGTATTCTGCCTTGCAAATAAGTAAAGCGGAAACATACTTTACAATGAGAGAGGGTGAATAATTGCCGGAATTACAAACATTGCTTCAGCTTTGCAATCTCACCAAAGAATATAAACGCGCAGGCAACCGCAGTTTTAACGCCGTCAATAATGTAAACCTTACAGTGCAAGCCGGGGATTTTATCAGTATAATCGGAAGAAGCGGCAGCGGTAAAAGCACCTTATTAAATATGTGCGCAGGGCTTATTATCCCGGCAGCCGGAAATGTTTTATTTAACGGAAAGGATATTTATCAATTTAACGACAAAGAGATGTCCCTCTTCCGCAATGAAAAAATCGGTTTTGTCCCGCAAGGGCAAAGCCTCCTTTCAAATTTTTCTATCATAGAAAATGTCTGCCTCCCTTGGTTTCTCTACAAAAGAGACGGCAACCCGACAGAACACGCGCTCTCCCTTCTTGAAAAAACAGGCATAGCGGATTTAGCCGAAGCTTACCCTAAAGAATTATCCGGCGGAGAAATGCGCCGGGTAGCGATAGCGCGTTCTCTTATCAATAACCCGCCCCTCTTAATTGCAGACGAACCTACCAACGATTTGGATTCAGAAACAACAATGGAAGTGATGAAACTGTTAAACACAATAGCCGGTAGCGGGACTGCCGTTTTAATTGTCACTCACGAACTTGACACGCTTTCATACGGTAATAAAACTTACGCAATGAACAGCGGTAATTTAACACTGCAAAACTAAGCGAATAATTTTTTAAATATAAACAAGCCCCATAAGCACTGAAGAAATTATCAGAAATACAGCGTAAGCTATCAACATTAAAGGTGTAAATAATGCGGACATTGCTGCAAGAGGGGCGGGGCGCAGCGCGGGACCGACAAGAAAAAACGCCAGGGCGGTGCCTTTCCCTAAACCTAAGTCAAGCAAAGTTTGCACAAAGGGAATCGCGCCGCCGCCGCAAGCGTTCATCGGTATACCTAAAATCGCGCCCGCCAGTATGGACTGTATACGCCCCATATAAAGAGCTTCGTAAAAAAATCTTTGCGGTACAAAAACGGTAACAGCGGCTCCTAAAAATACGCCGATGAGCAAAAAGGGGACAACATATAAAAAACTTTTTAAACAATTAATAAAATATTGCCTGACAGCAAAAATTTTCTTTTCCCTGTTTTCTATTTGCTCTCCGCCGTCTTCATAAACTTTTATGGTTTTTCTGATCATAAATTTATCAGGGATGATCAAAGTTAACATTCCAACTGCGAAACTGAAAATAAAGACAGCAAGTGTGCGGACTGCCGCCATCTCCAAGCCTATGCCGCCCGCAGTCATTACAAAAAGCTGAGGGTTCATCAATGATGATGCCGCGCAAAAAGCAATGAGCGGCGCTACACGCACCCTGCTTTTATAGAGTTCGATAACGATGGGGATAGTCCCGTAAGTGCAAAGCGGCGATACTATACCTATGATAGAAGCTGATATTACAGCTTTAACCGGCGACTTTGACACCCATTTATAAATTATTTTTGTCCATGAAGCGAATTTTATTAACTCGCCCAAAAAGATTCCCGCAAGAAAGTAAGGAAAGAAACCGCTGAGCATATCCCAGCAAGTTTGGAAGAAAAATTGAATTGCCGCTATTATCCACTGCCTGTCCAATTTTTATCTCTGGCTGTCTATTTATTAATTGTTACAGACGCTTCATCATAAGCCATATAATTTGTATAAGCGCGTACTGTAATTATATTTGAATCTTCTGAGATTGTTGAAGCATTAATAATTATATTATTAAAATTCTGTTTCACACTTTTTAAAAATGCTTTTCCGATATAAATATCAGTTTTAACTGTATTTTCAGAAACAGTCAGGTTTAGTTTTAAATTTCCCTCGGTAATTTCCGCAGATGTTATTGTTACACTTGGTTTTGTCAGTTGCTGTGCAGACAGCCTCGTAGTAGTAATATTTCCGCCGAGTCCTGTTGTTATACTTCCATTAAATTTAACGCCTTCTCTTAAATCGTGGACTCTTTTATTTCCTATCACAGTAATATCTCTTGGATTTCCTCGTACAATCAATTTTTTATTTGGTTTTGTACCGACTTCCCCTCTTGAAGTTAAATATACTAAATGACCAACCTTGGTATAATCAACTTTTATTATATTTGATAGAACAACATCAATCGCAAGACCGTCTCTTGAAGCAAGCATACTGTTCATTTTCTTCAGAGCGGAAGAATCACCGGCAGGTGGGAGAGGACCGTTATCAACACCTTGCAATGCTTCCATAATTACAAAATCTGCGGGCATTACAGAATAATAATCGGCAATCCATTTATGTATGCCGTTAGATTCTGTATGAGGTATTCTGAAATTTCGCCCTATATCATTGGCAGAATTTCCGTAAATACGCGGCGGTGTCGCGCCTATTGAAATATTTTTTATAGCTCCGGTTGTGCCGGCTGTTGTATGGAGTTTTAAAACAGGTATGCAGATAAGTACATCCGCTTCATACATTTGTTTTGCAACAAAATAATTTCCTTGACCGTCATAACTTGTATAAGCCGGAGACATCGGATTACCGCCAAAATCAGATTGATTAAAAGAATTATTAAAAGTAGGGTTATTTAATTTTATTTTTAAAACATCAGAAGGAAGCGAAGAAGGGTTTGGATTTGTCCAATATGAGCCTCCGACAGCATCAAGAGTTAGAATCTCATCAACTGCGGAGAGATTTGCCGGTGTGTAACCTACATTAGCATATTGATCCTTAGTGCCGCTTGCCGAGGTACCCTTGCCTGAACTTTCCATAACAAGAATTCTTCCCGCACCCGCAGTGCCTTTTGCTCCTATTATTGCCCTTACATTCTCTGCGACAGCTTGTACAACACGCCAGTCTGTGACTATACCGTTAGGAGCTGTCGGGCTTGACGCGTTAGGTGCGCCTGCTGGAATTTTAGTTCCGCTTGGCCATGCCCATCCGTAAATAGTGGTAATTATATTAGGTTTAAGTACAACTGTGTCGCCGAATTTTACTATATTTTCAAGCCCGCCTGAAAGCCTTATCGCTTCATCTACCAAAATTTTTATACTTGCATAAGTATGCTGTGTAACTTCTTCAGTTGACTGTACTAATGAAACAATAGAACTTGTGTTATCAATTAATGGTGTTGGTATATCTGATGTGTCTTCATTCGAATATGTTATATCATCATTATTTTTACATGTAGCGGAAATTGTAAAAATAATGAGAACAAATAAATAAAAATATTTTTTCATACTATTTTTCTCCTTATTGATTAATAAAAAATAAAGTTATTTTACTAAAATCAATTTAGCAAATACACTCGCATTTTGATACGCAACATTTTTGTTTGTACCTTCGATAAACATACTTCCCATAAAATATTCACGTTTATTTGACGTACCGGCATTACAGTAAGCGACAGCAAAACCCATCATTTTATTTTCAAATAATATTTCCGGTTTATAATTAAGGTCACCGCTGATAGGATAATTTTTATTAAAGACTTTCATTTCGATTTCCCATGTGTATAAATTAGAACCGTTTGCGTTATTTCTGTTTCCAATTATATATTTTATATGATGATTACGCGCTATATAACTATTTTTAAAAGGAGAATTGTTATTTTGACCGGCGACATAATCCATTACGTTAACGCCGTCATAACTCATATGATACGCAAAAGCGTTGTTATTATTTTCATGCATGCCGCCTTTTCCGTCTTCGTTAATGAATAACTCCAGACAGTCATCGTTATATATCTCATTATATGGGTCTGCCATTCTTGTAAGACTTAAATATGTATCTTTAATTTCTACCAGATAATAAAGCCTGTCTTTCGTCCACACAATTTTAAACCTGCCTGAAAATGTGCCTGCAGGAGGAGGGGTTAAATTTGATTGACTGGCATTCCCTCCGCCGAGCCATACTTGATCTATCGGTTTCCATTCGGCTTTCTCCCATGCCGGATCATCGCCTATCCCGTCTATTACCGGAGCGGTTTCAGCAAAAGGAGCGGTGTAATCATATTGTTCATTATTGATAGGATCGCCTCCGTTTAGATTACTGCATGTTGTAAAACATATAAAAAATATTAGAATTACTAAAAGAAAATATTTCATTATATAATTGTACAATACAACTATATACATGACAATATGAGATGTTATAGTAGGGAACTATGATTTTTAATTAAATTTTAAGAAAGTATTGGAGCTAAGGGGAATTGAACCCCTGACCTCTTGAATGCCATTCAAGCGCTCTAGCCAACTGAGCTACAGCCCCGCAAGAGAAAATCCGCAGGATTTCTCATGTTTATTTACTCTACATAACCGGCTTTGCAGTGTCAAGCCCATACTCTTTTAGCGCCATTTGAGCGATTTGTTCAGGCGATTTTCCATCAACATCGATGATGATATCGGCGAGTTGCAGATAAGCGGCGGCGCGGCGTTCATGCAATGCGCGATGGGTTTCTTGCGGGTTTTCTGTTTGCAGAAACGGCGGAAGTTCTCCTTCTGCAGCGATTCTGTTCCATGCAAGGTTGGAGGAAATATTAAGATATATTATTGTTGTGCCTGAGTTTTTTATTATATTGATTGCTTCGGGATTATCGATGATTCCTCCGCCTGCGGCGATTATAAAAAAACGATTCTGCGCTATCAATGTTGATGCAGCTTTCACTTCCGCTTTTTGAAAAATAGATTGACCTTCAATAAAAAGTTGACGTGGTGTTTTTCCTGTAATTTGTGTTATTAAATCATCAAGGTCGATAAAATCACATGAGAACAGCGATGCAAGTGCTTTGCCTGCGCTTGTTTTACCGGAGTGTTTCGGTCCTGTTAAAATAATTTTATTCATAGCTATCACCCTATATAAAAAAATGATAAAATACCACTATGTCCGGTGTTTGGGTTTTAGTTATAATTTTTTTAATTTCATCAGTCCCTGTGATTGCCGTATACATTTGGTTTCGTCTTGCGAAATATCAATTTTCCCTTATTCGTTTTTTACTTATTTTACTGGCAGGTGCGGCGGCATTTTTCCCCGCTCTTCTTTTACAGGAACTTCTATTATTCTCTTTTCATAACAACAGAGCGGCTCTTTTCTTTCATCACTTCATCCGCATCGCGCTCACCGAAGAAGCAAGCCGTTTTTTTATACTTCTCCTTTTCTTTTGGATTTCCGGAAAAATCAGCGGCGGCAAAAATACCGGGCGCGGTTCTGAAGAACCGCAGAGTTTAAAACAACAAACGTCTATTAGCAATCAGATTTCATTTAACATCATCAAAAAAGCGACTTTATCAGGGCTAGTTGCAGGGCTTGGTTTCGCCCTCCTTGAAAACGCGGTTTACGCCGCCTCTGATATTAATGTCGCGTTATTGCGAATCATAACAGCCGCTGTACACGGCGCATGCGGTTCGCGCATCGGCGCGGCAGCGGCAATGATCCGAACCCAACCCTTTCAAGCGATCTTGCGCATAATCACCGCCGTTACCATCCACGGCATTTACAATTTAATGCTGACCATGCCGGGCTTCTCAGCGCTAGCCGCCATCCTAATCGCGGTATCCGCCCTGTTCACCTCAATCGTATCAATCCGTACTTGGCCGGACAGCATCTCCAATCCGTCAAACAAACCTGTAGTGACAGATACATCAACGCTTGACAAAGATAAGGAAAATTCCTAAACTGATAAACACGACGCAAGGTAGAGCAGTTGGCAGCTCGTCGGGCTCATAACCCGGAGGTCGCAGGTTCGAGTCCTGTCCTTGCTATTACTCTCTATTTTTTACCATCAATTTTATCCCATATTAAGAAACTAACAAAGCAAATAACACAAAAAAAGCACGTAACTCCTTGACAAAAAAGATAATTTTTTATATTGTACTATTACAGAATGAATTTCTGAAATAATTATGGAGGTTCCGTGAACAACCGGATGAATGTCAATAAAATGAACAGTCTCGCTACCGCTTCCCTTATTGGGCTTATTATTGATATCATTCCACCGGCTGTAAACAGGAGTAAGCCATAATAAAAAAAAATGGCAGATAACGCGCCTGTTGCAGCCTGAACGGTTGTAGCAGGCGTTTTTTTTTGCCGTAAAGAGAAGGAGAAAAAAATGGAAGAAACACCAAAATCTCAACCAACTCGTGTGGAAGAGGCGGCCACTGTCCCGCCTGTTAAAGAATGGTCAAACCCTACCCCAGCAGGGCTAGTCGCACTTGCTGTTGCTTGCGCTTGTTTTTTTGCTTTGTTAACCGGCAATGTATCTATTGCAGCTATGCCGCTAATTGGATGCTGGCTGTTGGGTGGATTTGCTGTTCAAATAATTGTAGCTCTGCTTGATTTAAAAAGCGGCAATACAACCGGCGGTAACACGTTTTTATTTTTCTGTGCGTTTTTCATGCTGGCAAGCGGTCTTGAAATGTTCTTGAAATATAACGCCGTCACTTCAGGCAGCCCTTTAGACGGAAGAGTAGACGGTTACGCATGGGCAGTTTTATCAATAGTGTTATGGTTATGGACACCGGCATTTTTTATAAAATTCAACCTCTTGTCTGTCATTGTAGCTTTACTGGATGTAGCTTTACCTTTAATCACTTTGAACGATTTGCGCATTCTGCCTCCATCGCTGGTCCCTGTACCTGCATGGTTATTGCTGGCGTGTGCTGTAATAGCTGTTTATCTTTGCTCGGCAATAATTGTAAACACAGCTTATAAGAAAACAATTTATCCGCTGCCTTAATAATATTTATTGCGTTCATTAGATGATAAGTTGATTGTTGTCTGATGAGCGCGATTTTAATTTTTTTGTTATTCAATCAAATTTCACATTCCCAATTTTTTTATATGCTTTGTTTAGTATCTAATTAAAGAAAAACTTAGAATGTACAAAAATTATTAATTCCTATTGACAATATTCTTGTTTTATCGTAAAACATAGTAAACACATAAGTTTTATGGGTTATTAAGTATCTAAGGAGATAATTATGAAAGCGGAAAAAATCACAGACCTTATTGGGAATACACCGATTGTAAAACTCAATAAAATTAACAAGGGGGAGGCGGCGGTTTATGTCAAACTGGAAAGTTTTAACCCGATGTCAAGCGTAAAAGACCGTATCGCGCTTGCAATGATTACAGCGGCTGAAAAAGACGGAAAAATAAAACAAGGAACGGTAATCATCGAACCGACAAGCGGCAACACAGGCATAGGGCTTGCCTTCATAGCGGCAGAAAAGGGGTATAAAGTTATTTTTACCATGCCCGAAACGATGAGCGTAGAAAGACGCAAACTTCTTAAAGCATTCGGCGCGGAACTTGTATTAACCGAAGGAGCAAAGGGAATGAAAGGAGCGATAGCGAAAGCCGAGGAGCTTCTTGCATCAACACCCAATTCATTTATGCCTCAGCAATTCAATAACCCGGCGAACCCCGCGGTACACGAAAAAACCACAGGACCGGAAATCTGGAATGACACCGAAGGAAAGATTGATATTCTTATCGGCGGAGTCGGGACAGGCGGAACGGTAAGCGGAGCTGGGAAATATCTCAAATCAAAAAAATCATCGGTTAAAGTAATCGCCGTTGAACCTTCCGCATCCCCTGTCCTTTCAGGCGGACAGCCCGGTCCTCACAAGATACAAGGCATAGGCGCAGGTTTTGTCCCGCAGGTTTACAATGCATCAATCGTTGACGAAATTTATCAAACCGATGATGTAAAAGCCGGAGCCGCGGCGCGCACTCTTGCAAAAGAAGAAGGGATACTGGTCGGCATTTCTTCAGGCGCGATTCTTGATGCGGCACTGGAAATTTCTAAAAGAGCGGAGAACAAGGGGAAAACCATAGTTGCCGTTCTGCCCGATACCGGAGAGCGTTATCTGTCAACGTGGTTGTGGGAAGATTGAGGTTTAGATAGTAAAGGCGCAGAAAGGTTGGGATTTTTTTCTGCGCTTTCAAGTTATTTGTCATTGGTTGTAACAGGTATTTTATTTTGTTTTGAGCTGATCGATAATTTCTTCAAGCGGTTTACCGCTTTCAAGTAATGCGCGTAAGCGTTGAAGTTCTGCGTCTTTGTCAGCAAGTTCCGCTTTTGTGTCAGCAAGTTCAACCTCAATTTTCCTACATGCGGCATCTATCTTGTCTTGGATTTCCCACTCGTATTTTATTTGATCCATTTCTTCAAAGTACTTAATAAGATTACGTTTAATTTTTTTCGCTTCTATTTCTGCCCGCATTATCCCTTCCTCCTTCTCGCATAATTCACTTATCAGCCGCTTCGCTTGTTTTTCATGGTGGTACTTAAAAAAGATACACCATTTTTCTTCATTTGACAATGATTCCAATTCCAGTCTCCCGGCGAAATATTCTTCTGCTTTCTTTTCAAGCTTTGGCAATTCGTAGTAAATCACCTCCATTGTGTCAGTAAGCAGATCGTGTTCTGTTTCCTCCCTTAAACCGTATCGGCGCGACAGCTTGGCGCTTTTCGGGAAGAGGATATCGTTTATAAAGAATATTTGGTAAACAGTACAACCGTCAGTCCATGCTAAATATAATTTCTTAATTGACACCTGATGGGTTACACTGTAAAATAAAGTATGATCCGGTCTTTTAAGCACAAAGGTTTAGAACAGTTTTTTATCACCGGTTCAAAAAAGGGTATACAACCGGAACAAGCTGATAAAATTGCCCGTATTTTAGATCGTTTAGATGCAAGTATATCACCGACTGATATGAATCTTCCGGGATACAACCTGCATGAACTAAAGGGGAAAGAAGCCGGCACGTGGGCTGTTTCAGTTAATGGAAATTGGCGGATAACGTTTCAATTTGAAGGACAAGATGCGGTTATAGTGGATTATAGAGATTACCACTGAGGAGGCAAATATGGAAAAAACCCGAAAGCCGGTACATCCGGGAAATGTATTTTTACATGATATTTTAATTCCTCTTGATTTAACTGTTACTTGTGCAGCCAGAATGATGGGAATAACAAGAAAAGCGCTTTCTGAATTTGTAAATGAAAAATCTTCGTGTACAGTACAGATGGCGCTAAGAATCGCAAAAGTTACAAACACAAGCGCGGAAAGCTGGCTAAATATGCAAATAAAAGTTGATCTTTGGAAAGCACGGCAGAAAAAACTCGTGTTACGTAAATTTCCGAAAATTGCGGTGTAAAGTAATATATTATCTTTTATATGAACTGTAATACTTCCACGGATTTTAACTGGGTTGACATTATCCGCGGATTTTCGCGGATTTTACGGATTTACACGGAAGTTTAACCGAGTACATTAGAAATACGCGAAGGTTTTCCTCTTGGTTATTAGAAGGCGGTCACAAATTGCGACCGCCTCGTTGAATTTGTTTTATATTATCTTCTGTTGAGCCTTAATGCTTCCACAGCTTTTTTCAGTGTGTTAATATTTTTATTAACCTTTACATTATATTTAAGCGACATTTCAGGTTCGTCTTAGTTGTAACCGAAAAACATATGGTTAGCTTCACCGTATGATTCCCAATCTGTTATCGGATAATCTATTAGCAAGGTATTATTACCGCCGTATACTTTTAATGAACCGGAAACTTTTTCTGTTAGATTTGTTGTTTCACCCCAAAGCTTAATATTATTTGCCGTTAAATTATAATCATGATTAAATTCAAAAATAATCTTTACGCTTCCGCTTGAAGTTGCAACAGTTAAAGCACGTATTGTTTGATTTTTACCAGATTCGATGTGATTAACTTTAAATTCGTTATATAAACCGGCTGTAGTAACTGTAACACTAGAACTAGAGTTAGTTTTTTCATCTGTTATCGTACTGCCTTGGGCGACGGTTACGCCTTTTTCTGTTTTTGCTTTAATTAACTCTCCTTTAATATTTAAACTCCAAGCACTGTTTTCTTTATCACCGACTGCAAATTGAATATTGTCATATGCTTTACCAGCTTTACTAAACTCATCTAAAGTAATAAACCCGCCGGCTCTTGTTGTATTAGCTGTAAAACTGGGTATGCTTACTCTTACAAAACCTTCAGGTAAGGATTTATCGCTAAAACTGACATTCCAATTCTCTTCATCATCAATTTCAAGCATGTTTGCTTCAAATACCTCCTCAACTTCACCCATGAGAGTAAATAATATTTCAGATGCCTTCAGTTCTGCTAAAACAGCTTGCGCCGCTTCCTCTGTCATAACAGGGTTTGAATCTGAGGGAAAGTCAGGTAATTGACTGACAGTTACAACGCTATCATCAATGTTATCAACATCATCATCGTCATCGTTGTCTTTCTCTTTACATGCCGTCATTGTGAATCCTATTACCGTTATAAAAACGATAATGCCGAACAGTTTCCAAAAGTTTTTCATAATAACTCCTTTAAGTGTATTTATTTCTCTTTTTTAGATTTTTCATTTAGAAAATATAAAAAGAACCTTTGCGTTACTTATACTATACTTTATGATACTAGTCAATATCTATGAAGCATTTATTGTTTCTTTATAGTATATGGAAATAGAAGAATCGAATATTAGGGAAATTCTGGCAAGAAATATCAAAGAAAACCGCCGAAAAATCGGTTTTTCTCAGGAAAAATTGGCTGAAAAAGCGGGGATTTCAACACCATTTGTTGCTATGATAGAAGTTTCCCGTAAATTCCCCACCCCCGATGTACTAGATAGAATCGCCGGCGCATTGAATATTAAAACATGGCAGCTTTTCGCAGTACCGCCTTCACCCGAAGACATTATGGAACAACTCCGCATCTCTATTGCTAAAGACATCAATCAAGTGGTCGCCGATGCGGTGAAAAAAGCGATTGCGGAAAACTGCGGGAAAGGGTAATAAATAATCAACCATTAAATTCCGCATAATTGAAATTTTAAATCAATCTATATAAAATATATATTATGCAATACGGATTATCAGATAAAACATTAAACACCTTAAATTTTATTTTTAATAAATACCCGGGAATTGAACAAGCAGTTCTTTACGGCAGCAGAGCAAAAGGTAACTTTCGCACAGGTTCCGATATAGACTTATCGTTAAAAACAAAAGTTGATTTTTCATTTACGGATTTACTCCGCATCATGAATGATTTTGATGATTCAAATATGCCTTATTTTGTTGATGTTTCAATCTATGACCAGCTTTCCAATCTTGATTTAAAAGCTCATATTGATAGAGTGGGGAAAGTTTTATATTCGGTGTAAAAGACTCGT
>Ga0209755_10005820_pt1 | contig 13850 bp, 11 predicted proteins | sample TergutCo191P1_FD_187301 | JGI IMG/M metagenome (GOLD analysis project Ga0209755, IMG submission 187301) | Cornitermes sp. P1 segment gut microbial communities from Petit-Saut dam, French Guiana - Co191P1 (SPAdes) (version 2) | ecosystem: Host-associated > Arthropoda: Insects > Digestive system... | reverse complement strand
CTCCTCCTCCTCCTCCTTCTCCTCCTTCTCCTCCTCCTTCTCCTCCTCCTTCTCCTTCTTCTCCTCCTTGTTGTTGTTGTTACCTTTATGCAGGTCATTTACAGTTATGTACCTGAAACAAACCATGTTTTGGGGTATATAATGTCACTGTTGTGTGGTTTTAATTTATGGTGTGCATTATGCTATTTCTCATGATAAATGGTTTGTACTCTTATGTAAGTCCTTTCTAAAAGTATGTGCGTAATGATCAATATGGCTGTTTTCTGTAGTTCCTTGATTTCTTCTTTCTAGGTATGTTGGTCAGATATATTATGAATGATTTTGAAATGCTTCCAGTCCCCACTATTACTACTTGTGTCACCATTGTCTTTACGTTCCACATACGTTGTACAGCTCTTGTTAAGTCTTTGTATTTTAAAAACTTTTTGGCTGCTTTCGTAATGAAATTACGGTCTATTAACGGGCATTGTAGGCAGACAGGTTACAGGGCTATGATTCTTTGGTCTTGCAGTGTTTTCATTCTTTGGAATAAGAATTGTTACCTGCTGTCTGCCACTGATATTTGATCTTTGATCAGTTTGTTAACAAGGGTTGCCAAATATTTATGTTTTACTGTGAGTAACATAAGCCAGAAATTTTATATTTGGCCTCTTCCTGGAGCTCTTCAATTGAGCTTTGTTTTTAGTAACATTGCCACCTCTTTTTTCAAATATTGACCTTCATTCCTTACCAGGATTTTGTTGGTATAGGTTTTTGATCCTTAGGCTTAATCATTATGTTGAACATTTTTCCCATGTATGCTTTCCAAAGGTTCTGTATTACTTCTTTGTTTGGTGAATTTTTCACATTGGCATTTTTTTGCCTGAGAATGTTGTAGAATTTTTGCAGTCTGTTCTAAACATTTTACTTTTATATTATTGGTTTTTGTGTCATCCTGTGTCTAGATAATCTTTGTGTCTTTGCTGATACTTTTTGTTTAAGCTCTTGAATCACTTGATACTAATTTTCATTCTTCTCTATGTATTAATTCCTAAGCCATCTCTATTTCTGTATTCTGTGTTGTCATTTCTTTTTATTTCAGCCAAAGCTGATAATTCTTTCCTGATACCATTTATACTCTCCTGTACTTGTCTGACCCATGGGGGTGTTGTTTGACTGCGTGCGTCTAAGTTTGTTGTCTATTGACCAGCAACATGTTTTGGCCACTTACATGGCCATCTTCAGGGTGGTAAGTGCAAGAATACAAATACATTTGTAACTGTAGTGTGTTGGGTTCACACCATAATTAAAATCATATGGTTTTGGTTAATATTCCAGTGAAGTGGTAAAACAGTGATGTGTGAAATATTAGAAGTTCAAAATGGTTGTCTGTAGGATGGTTTTTTGAAGTGGTGTACATGGAAGTGTGAGTGTGAGTGACAGACTACAGTGCAGTCTACACCATCACTCACCAATCAGAGTCATAAGCCTTCTTTGTACATCACTCCACAAAACAAAACTACAGGCAACCATTTTTAACTGCTAATATTTCATACATCACTGTTTTACCACTGCACTGGAATTTTAACCAAAACCATATGATTTTAACTGTGGTGTGATCCCAACACACTATAATTATATACATATTTGTATTCTTGCACTTACCACCCTGAAGGTGGCCACATGAGTGCTCGGAACAGGTTGGTGGTCGCTATATAAGCAAATTATATCATAAAACCAAAGTGCCTTTATTGATCTTTAATAAATGTCTTATATCTAATTAATGCATGGACTATGGAACATATCACAATGTGAGATATTCATTGCAGCATCTGCTGAGGTATCTGAACATGCAAATCCTTAAGATATGATCGTAATCTTGTATCATGATAAATATCATATGCCTAGACAGTTTGGCTCATTCATTGTAATTGCTGTATTAAACCTAATGGTATGTACCTTGTATGTTTTCAGCTTATTTTACATTTTCTACAAAAAATACTTTAGGTGTAACAGACTCCTAAAAGTCAGTCATCAAATCAGTAAGGACAAGATGAGCAGGCATGTTATGTATGCAGAAGGTATGCAAAATGCATATAAAACTTTGATCAAATATCCCAAAGAAAGGAGCCCACTTTCAGCGCATGGGAAATGGGATGTGAGAATTTTGATTGGCTTCATCTGGGTTCAGATATTGAGCATAATACCAAACCTTCACATTTGTAAGAGGTTGTGTAAATATCAGCATTGCAGTAGAGACTGCCATATGGAATAAGTGAAGTAGTTACTGTACACCTTATGCCTTTCCACATGTTCCTGTAGGGCAGAACAAATGACACCCGAGGTGTGGGACTACATCTTCTATAAAACTGCAGAGTTTCCTGCAAGAACGGAAATTCCTAAAGCGTCTTTAGACCTGATGAAACGAGAGTTTGAATACTGGTACCCTGTGGATCTGCGTTGTTCTGGGAAGGACCTTATTCAGAACCATCTGACTTTCTTCATTTACAATCACTGTGCAATGTGGCCAGATGATGAAAGCAAATGGCCTTTAGGCATCCGTGCAAATGGTCATTTGCTTCTGAACTCAGCAAAGGTAAGCTAATCATGAAGGGAAATTATGAAATGATTGTAAGCATGCTTAAATACCATTTCACATAGTTGAGGAGGGAAGGTCAGCTTCAGCAATATTCAAGTTCTTTTGTAATGCACATAATTTTGAAAATGTAGCTATTGTGTAAAATGTATGAAGAAAGGACACAGCAGTTGTTTTTGAATTTCAAGGACATCCTGGAAATGAAACCCTCAGAGCAATGATTTCACTCTTGGAATCAAGGAGGAAACACAGGTGGTCAATCAGGTGAGCCAGGAGGGTGGGAGACCATAACCAAATTTTAGCAGCCAAACATTTCTGCTGCTTCTGCTTGTCAGTGGGCAGCTGAGGCACCGGACATCATAGAATTTGTGCCAGATGTTTAAGTCCTCCATTAATATTGGCTGATATGTACCCTGGAACAGAAGAGCAAATGGGTTTGAGCCCTTTCGATCCTGATGTGCGTTGGCCTTTTAGACAGGCCCTTTGTGCCCTGTTATCTGATTTCCAAGATATGGGAGCCCTTTTCCCTTACTAAAGGTCCAGATTGCCCCCTAGACTTAGACTTCTAATATCATCTGGCTCCAAAAAAAGAAAGGAACCCAAATATGTGTGTCTGAGCAAAGCTAAGGCTTCACACTCACACAAAATGTGGGCTAAGTTTTCCTCCTCTGCTTCACACCACTTACATAAGGGACTGTGGGTCAGACCCATTATGTAGGGATGTCTTCTCAGGGCGTTATGTCCAGTAAGGAGGCTAGTAACAACTGTGGATTGTTACCATTAAAGGACAGTAGCCTGGTTTTAGCAGTTGGACTTGAGCCCGAAATCAGTTTTGGAGCCTGTCTCCCAAGTACTGATAAGACCCCTTCACGTTGCCATATGCTTTTTCCCCAGCCAGCATTTTACCTTTTTTCTTGTATGCTGCCCTAGAGACAACCAAGGCCAGTTCAGGTCCAGCAAACCAGTGAACAGTTCCCTGTCTTGTGAACCAATTGGCAATTTCATTTCGATATACTCTAGAATGTCTGTGAGTCCCACAGGTTGCTGGCTGGACATGTTATTCAACATCTTTTGGCACTATTGTACCATTGGGGATGTTGTTTTGACAGCTTCAAGGGTTTTCAAAGCCACCTGATTCTCAGAGCAAATACTAACTGGTCTAATGCCCATACGAATTTCATATGCACTGGTCAAGTTAGCATACATCTCGGCCTGGAAAACAGTAGTATATTTTCTTAGAGAGATACTGAGCACTGTTCTTGAAGATTACCCATAGTCCCCAGCACCAATTCCTCTCCACACCCTGGACCTGTTTGTATATCAGACGAACCCTTTAACTGTGGGAGGGGTCCCAGGTCCTCTTGTGCACTCTTCTGTACTCAACATGGTGACCCTATACTTGATTTCAGAGTTAGATCCTGGCCTCATAACATCGACCCCCATGTTAAATATGGGCACTGACTTCTGAAACCGCGTCAGTATATTGACGTGCCCTTGATTCGGGTGAAGCTGAGACCAACATCCCAGACTACAGAGTTGATGTGCAGCTGAACCACTAAATCAAATAAAAGAAGGCACTTGCAGCGGTAGTGCACTTCGCCCCCTTTATACCTAAACATGCAAGTCTTTGTATCTTGCTTAGTCTTTTTTGACACTAGCCATTTGACAGCCGGGCCACCAAACTAAGGATGCAAATGTGATGGATGGTCAAATGATGGACATGTAGAACCAGTAGACCACCTTGGGTCTCATACCCCATGTTGTGCCATAGTCCTTCCTACAAGCCCACAGTAGGTTATAAGCCTTCTTCACCTTGTTATTCACATGCTCCCCCCAGATCAGCCAAGAATACAATACTACCCTGAGATATTTCACCGACATAGAACAGTGCAAAGTAACCCAAAAGAAAAGAGATTTGAAGAAACCAGGAAGTTTCCTTTTCTTTGTGAATATGAGTTCATTTTTGTCAGGATTAAGTGACAAAATTACCTGGCCACACCAAGTGTCTATGGTTTGGAGGCCCACTTCATGAGCCCTGACACCATGTTTGGGAATTTCGCCACCACTAGAAGACAAATGTCATCAGCATAACTCTGAGTGTGTACACCACCCCAGTTGAGCTTCGCCATCATATCATCAACATTGAGGCACCACAGGAGTGGCGGCAACACGCCTCCTTGTGGGCAACCCCTGGACACTACAGCCATTATGAAAGAGCCATTAAGAGTCGCTGTGGCCAGGCGGCCCTCCATGGTAGGTCTGATCCACCAGACAGTGTTGTAACCAACCCCATGTCTGACAAGAGCAGCACACATGGAGTCAAAAGAGGTGTTATTAAAACCCCACTCTAAATCTGGAAAAACACCCAGAGCTGTTTCCTGCCGGTCAAGCATCTTGACAACCCAAACCACAGGCTGCTGATGAATGGCCATTTCCATGGATCTCCTAGCCTGGTAAGCTTGCTGGTTGGGATGCAGTGGCATTCAAGCCAGTGTCTTATCCCTTAAAAACCTATCCACCAGCCCCTCCATGGTCTTAAGTAGGAAGAGTATGATACTGATGGGTTTACAATCCCTAGGTCGGGTATAGGAGTTCCTACCAGGCTTGGGTATGAACACTACCTTAACCTGACACCTTATGTCTGGAGCATAGCCAGTTGCCAGGCAGGCATGAAAAGTCCTGACCAAGAAAGAGACAACAATGCCTTCCATTCCTGGACTTTTATATGGGGCAAAGGAGTTGATTGCCCTTTCCACTGTCCCTTAGGTGACAACCTCTGCAGCCACCCACCAATCACATCATTTGGTGCAACAGGCAGCAGCAGGGGCCACCTTCTCCTTAGTTACTGCTGAGTTGGGGAGTGCATAGCCAGCAGGAGTTTTAAGGTTTCCCCCTTGAATCACATACACCTCCCCCTAAGGAAAACCTCCAAAATGGTATTTCATCAATCTTTGTTGATGATCTTGCAAACTTTCTTCATATTTCCATTCATTTGGCCTATGAAAGGATGGCCTTAACACCCACAAACTTCAACTGAAGGTCCTCATGTTTGAATATAGAAACCCACTCAGAAGTGTGTTTGCCCCTTATCTTTGACAAAAAAAATGTTATAATGAATGCTATGCATTGTTTCTACAAATTATGTATATTAAAACACGGAACACAACTTTAACATGCCTAACTATAAACACCAGTTGAGAAACAACATAAGAAGGATGTGGCTGCAAATCTCACTAGATTGACTGAAAAGGTAAAAATACTGTGGCACATAGTGGCCGAAAGCTGTATTACTGGTGTTCTTGGTTGTTATAGCAAAATCATATTTTACTGTACTGTGACCATTTGCAGATATAGTGTAAATTCCAGTGCATCAAGGTCTGGTGTTGTTCTTCAAACATTCTGGCTCAGAATGGGCTTCCATGCCAATGTGATGCCAATGCTAGGTGCAGGAGGGGAAGAAAGGGAGATCTGCTAGTAGGCAGATGGGACTGAGGACAGAAATTTACCGACACATACATCAGGTTTTCAACTGATTGAACACAGCCTGAGTGAATGGTTAGCTCATAACTTGAAATACCTTTGGATTTTTTAGTGTTAAAGGTATAACTAATATGTTGCAGGTTTGCTAGGTTTTCAAGAATTAAGTGGTGTGTCCTTTTGCTTCACAGATGTCCAAATCTGAAGGAAATTTTCTGACCCTCTCTGAGGCTGTAGAGAAGTTTAGTGCAGATGGGATGAGACTCTGTCTGGCAGACTCCGGAGATTCAATAGAGGATGCCAATTTTGTTGAAAGTACGGCAGATGCAGGTGGGTGAGCTGAGGTTCTCGGATGTATAGATATATCAAGTGTTGTTACTTTTATGTTATGTATTGATTCATTGTAAACTGTGCAGGTATTCTGCGTCTTTACACCTTCATTGAGTGGGTAAAGGAGATACTGAGTCAGAACACTTCTCTTCGAGTTGGCCCAGCAGATACTTTCAATGATAGAGTATTTTCAAGGTAAATAGTCTGTATAATTCTGATGAGAAAATGTTTTGGTGTTTGGGAAGGAAGATGTTTCCTCAACATTGGGGTTTTCTTCCTGTAATTTTAAGATGTCTTCCTATGGGATCTAGTCCATTACAGACCTCCCTCACCTGAAGACTTTTCTATCTTTTTTTAGGATATCTCCTATGTTAACGTGAAATTCTGGAGAGAAATAACAAACTATGATTCTGTTCTTCTCTTCCTCATTTTAGGCTGTAAGTTTGTTTCTAACTTGTGTCCTCATAAATGGTAATTATAATTTCTCTTTTTAATATAACTGTTCTTCATCATGTCAACTAGTATGTTCTAATATTATGCACTGCTTTATTAGTGATATGCATAGATTTCGTAAGTGGCAAAATTCTTTTCCTTATCCGGTTTTAAATGGGTTGGGTGCTAGCAGTGAAGTACCATGCAGTGGTATCTGTGATAGAAATGAAAAAACTTTGGAATGTTGTGCTAGCAATAAGGTTCCTGTATTAAGAAAGCTGTAAACTGGCAGGAAAAACCCTGCAGTGGTGCTTAGCAGTTCATAAGAAGCAGTATGTTAAAGAGTTACTACAGTCTGTACAAAATGTCATTTCATACATACACCCTTTTAATGTGTTCATTGCTGTAATTTTAACTTTCTGTATACAAAATACCATGACCAATTCAAAAATGAGATGGCAGGACATGTAACATGCATGGAGAGATGAGAAATATATACAGAATATTATTTAGAAAACCTGAGTTATGTATGCATACTTGGGATGGTAATATTAAAATGGAACTTACTTGAATGGAATGTGAGACTGTGGACTTAATTTATCAGCCTTTTGGTAGGGATATTATGTGGGCTGTTGTGTGTATTGCTTAGTGCTGTGTGTATATAACTTCAGGCTGTGTATTATGTTGAATGCAAATGTTGGCATTGTACATCATACAGTGTGTATTATCATGACTGTCATTGAGATTTTAATCTTGTTTAACAGGGCCAGATGACTAATATAAAATGAGAAATGTGTGGTGTTATAACTGATTAAATGAAACAGAAATGTGCATGTCTCACACTTTAGAGAACAGCTGGAGACAAAATCTAAGGCTCAGTTCAGATGTTGATTTTTCAGTATCCACTTAAAGAGTTTCAAATAACTATGTAAGACTTGAGGTTTTCACATAGCAGCCATGAATTTGGTGTCTTTTGGTATATGATGTTATATAACTTGGTACCTACTTAAACCAACATTTTTGAGAAGCCTGCTGCCACCATCTTCATAGCAGAAGAACCTTCTGCCTACATTTGTAGACTAGAGATCATTCGCAATGGATTACTTAAGTGTAGGTGAACAGAGGCTGAAGTCTTAGTAGTTAGGTGTTGAAACCTACTGCAGAGGCTACAAGGGAATTGTAATTTAACTCTGCTTAATGGAAATTACTCTGTTCTTGAGTTGTACACAGTAATGAAGTGGACAACTTATTAACAAACTTTCTGCAAGAGCTGTACATTTTATATTCCTTTGTATTGCAGTGTACATCAGTGTGCAATTGACTTGATTTTAAATGCAAATTTAAGCCAGCAGTACAGACTGAACATGAAATATCTTCTGCAGTGTGAATTGTAACTTCACAAATTCCTGTAGACGAGAAGTCTGAATTGACCTACAAGTATTATGCTCATTATGTTCATGCAGGGTCATTATTTTATGTGTCCACATTTGCCATTTACTTTAAATTGGCTGGCTTGTGTTATGTGCAAAGTCCACTGACTGGTTTGCTTCCGCATTGCTTATTGCAGAGTTTGTTCCCTGCAATTGCTGTGTCTGTTCCATCAGAGTAACACATGTTTTTGTACTATATGTGTGATATGTGTGCTAACTGCAGTTCCTACAATAAATGTTGTAAATCCAGATGAAAGATTTCTAATGCCCCTTCTCCAGTTGGGTAAACAATTTACAAATATGTGAGAAGTTATGACACAGTGGATTATGTTCTAGATCAGTGGTTCTTTATCTTTTGTCTTCCATAACACACTTGAAAACTGACGTTCACATGTGTTACACACTAGTAGGCTATGGCCGCAATTGGCCTGTCCACATTCTGTGAGTGATGAAATCATGAACGATTGAATAGAAGACTGTCTGCAGCATGTCATCTGCCAAAACCTAGAAAAGAAGCAAGCAGAGCAAAGCTTGCCATCTCTGTGTCTTTTCCTGTCCTGCCTCTCCCTGTACCACGAGCACATCAATATGCTTGTTGCAGTAATATGCATATCACTTCAGAAGCTATGCAGTGCTTTGACTGCACGTGATGCACGTGTACACAAGCTGAAGACTTCTCTGTTGCTCTCGAAATGTGAGTTTGAGGTTACGCAGTTCAGTAATCAACATTGCTGTGATAATTGTAGTATTTACCTAGTGAAATGTGTTGTGGGTGATCAAAGCCTTGCAACACACCCAGCAGCTGCCATGATACATCAGTTTGTCATAACACATAGCTTGAGAATTGCTGTTGTAGACAGTAAGAGAACATACAGATTCATGCTGACTGAGGAGAAACTGACAAAATTGGTGCTACATTGGAGACATTTCCTAGACAGTCACTGACTTCACTTGCACAGCAAATGCGTGTCTTTGCTCACAGCACAGAATGAATCCAAACTGCTGCATTTGTATCCATATGAGAAAACTATTGGTCACAAATTCTAAGACACATATCATGAAGGAAAGCTGAATTTTGTGAACTTGTGTCTAAATGGAATACTTGCTTCAGAACATGTTGCTTTCAATTTCACCAGCAGAATTTTAGTATGCATTGAACAGTATATTTGTAAGGCACAACCCCTGTCAGCAACCCAAAGGAGACTAGTTCCACCCCCTTCAAATGTTGTGAGTAAACCCCAATAGTAACTGCAGTACATTGAATTAAATACATGGTTCCCTGCTTTTGGCAGGTTGGATTGGCAGTGATCACTTCCCCGCATGTTGTCAGTCAAAACGTTCCAAGATTACAGTGATACATTAAAAAAAAAATTCATGTATTTTGCAGAACTTCAGCAATGAACAAGTCTCTCTGAAAGGTGTTTCTTACAGCACGTGCCCTTTCTTGTGGTAATAGAGTGAAAAATATATCTCTTCTTTGGCTCTACTGGAACAACATTATTTAGGGCTAGTAGCATCGCAGTTGGCATTGGTTCCTTAGTGATACACAATATCACAGCATGTTGAATAATCCACACTTATGCATGGAAATTTTTTAGTGTAATTTAATATGTGGAACCATGGCTTCTACCTTCTATCTGTAGTGATTGAAAGACATGCAACATACAGGGTGACTTGACACGTTTCAAGTTCACCAAGAATGAGAAAAGACTTGACATCAAAGAGAGAGCTCTTGAATTTATGAAGCAGTCAAAAATTATGTGGTCTTACAATTGCATTTCATACAAAAATGCCACATTGTTTATTGAGATGGGGTTGTATGTCAGAAGGAGCTAGTAGTAATGTTAGTGCATTATGCAGATTGATTAGTGTTTTATATTGTAATGGCAAGGAAGAAATCAGTGTACTGTAGAAAATTCTGGCCCTTATCTAGATACTCAGTAGTTCTCCCAATATTCAGTTGCCACTAACAAAATCTCTTTTTGACACATTTGTAATGTAACATAAAGAATTAGTGCATAATTGAATCATTTTGTGTTTTTACTAGAAGAAAGTGCTTGAAAGCTTTAGGTTCCTGTGACCGTGCATTGTGAGCAAAGTATGAAGAGAGAAAAAAACCAACAAGATGCAACAATTAGATGTTTATTATTAACTTCTGTCTCAACATGTTTTGGGCATCATTATGCCCATCTTCAGGAGAACAAAGGCCCTGTTACTGCATTTGGTGTATTGTTCTGGTTTTGTTGGATGTGGTTGGTAGCGGTTGTGGGGCGCTACCAACCACAACCAACAAAACCAGAATACACCAAATGCAGTAACAGGGCCTTTGTTCTCCTGAAGATGGGCATGATGATGCCCAAAACATGTTGAGACAGAAGTTAATAATAAACATTTAATTGTTGCATCTTGTTGGTTTTTTTCTCTCTTCATAGATGCCACTTATTACTTATTATTTTGTTGTACTTCTTATAGGCTCAACATGTTTTGTGCACTACCATGCCTGAAACATGTTGAGCCTATACAAAGTACAATAAAATGATAAGTGGCATCTAGTTGGTTTTTTAGTCTTCAGTTATCACAATGATGCAAGGTCCAATAAACATCAGATTTACAAAATCATGTTACCACAAATTTCATGCACACCTGTATCACTTGAGTCAGGACATACCTCTCAACCAACATGTACCTGAATATCATGGGGGTGCGGGGGATGAACCCATACACGGCCCCTAAAAATAATATTACCTTTATGACTGGCTGTGGAGGCACAGCGGGCAGACTCTCAGCCCTGTCTTCACTTCCATTTTCCATACCGTGTGCAGTGTTTCCCACGCCAGAAATATCCAGTTTCAGATCACGCTCTGATTCTCGTAATAACTTTATTGACCGTTTGCGTCGGTTTGATTCTGGGCGAGGAACGTGATCTGATATTTGTAAAATTACATTAACATAAGGACAAAAAAACATCCTAAAAAGAATAAATGTTCTGCATGCACTACTACTACTAATGAGCACACACCAATTAATTTTCTGTATGAAGTACTCATGTTACAAGTCACAGAATATTCAGGATGCAGTATTACTGTGCAGCCATCACTGTACATTTTGTATGCAGTACTATTGTATTGTATTGTATTTATTGAGCATTCATCAGATCCATACAAGGCAGATACCCATAGGATACTGAGCTTGTCATATACAAAGATAATGCAGAGCAAGAGATAAGGTAACAAAACGGAAAAATACAATTGTAAAAAGAAATACATGGTTAGAACCACATGATATAGTGTGTGTCAATGAAAATTAGATTAAATTAAATTGAATTAAATACAGTAACAAGAACCACGATGCATACATATATATCGTGTCAAGCTCCTAAAATACATTAAACCAAATTCTACATAGTTATACATAGAAACATGAACCACAAATGTGATATTTTAACCAAAAATACCTTATATTAAAACTGTTACTCTCAGAATTCAATTGAATACACCCTATTCATACAGCCAGTACTTTTGTGAAGTTCCTATTACATACATACTTGGTCTGAGGTGCAGAACAATATGTGTATTTAAGTTGTAATAATATGAATAAGTACACCTCAATGAAGACAGAGAAGAGTGGCATGTATACTCTAAAAACAGTTATACCTATATTTTCCAGAAGCATTTTTTATTACATTGCAAACCTCCATTGATTTTGATACTACATTTCTGTGAATACAGTGGTATTCTTTCATGCAATTCTAATCTGACATCCAGCAGCAGAAATAAACTATTCTGTTTTCCTTGTTTGTCACTCAGCACTTCAAAAAATGTTGCAAATAAAAATTGATATTTTATAGAGCTCTACTGTTTATGTAGCCAAAGGTACAATTTTTTCATGATAAATAATTTTTTGAGAAAACTAAATTCAATTTTGAATGCCACGAAATGGTCCGATTATAAAGGACTGGTAAACATACCATAATTATAATCACTCAACAACATTTAATCTAGACCACCCCAACACCAAACTTTATTAAAATAAATATTCACAGTAAGAAACCTTACAAATAAAACTATAAAAATTATCACTGATACCATACAAAGTACACAAAGAAATGGCAAAACATAATACTTTAAAGAACTTCTTCAGAAGCTGACTGTATTTTGGCAAATCAAGACGCTGGTCTTGTATGGAGAATGAAGGTTTAATATCACATTCATAACAGCCCAATGCAACCAAAAACTAAATGGCACATTACTTGTACTAGCCTATAAATCACACACAGGTAAAACTGACTGCACATGGAATTCACATATGAGTCACACTAACCACAAGAATTTAGTACAACTACTTCCTCTCAAACTAGTGCAGATCAAAAGACATTTCAATTTTAAGAGCATAAGAGTATAAAAAATAATACTAAGCACTAATGAAAGACTGAGATAACTGCTAAATCTACTGTCATCTCTCACCAAGCAGTTATTTCAATAAAAAATCTTGCAATTTTCTTATCTGCCAACATACACTTCGTTACCTGTGCCACCTTGCCTCACCCAATCTGCATTACAAATTTTTGTTGCAGAACAGCAACTTCCCAGCTCCTACATGTGCACATTCACTCACCACTTTCCTGCTGTGTGGTATTTTCTGATCGTTCCACAAGTTCAGTGAAATACAAGCTGTCCATTGTATTTCGTCGCCTTGTTTTGGCTTGGATCAACTTTGGTGGACACCTCATGTTACTGTAGACCAGATGAAGCATAATAATGTGCTTTATAACTTTAATGTTAAAGGATAGACCCTAATATTTACAAAATGCAAAATTGTATAAGAGAATACAAAACATGTCATAACAGTAAGTTCTGTAAACACTACTGGCAACTATAATATCTCGAAGACACTAAACATAACCTTAGTAGTTCATTTTATCCATGTTGGCATTTTTCTGTCAAAAAGTTTTGTCTGAAATCCACAGACGTTTGAAATTTCATACCATAAAAAATTTCATATGCCTTACCATTAACAGTTCATCAGTCACTGACACACTGACAACAATCTTTATCATATAGATTACACAATTGGTGACATAGTTCAGTCTTTAATTTTGACCATCGCCACATCATTTACACATTAAAAACGTGCAGAGGAAATCTAACACTAAAACACAAGAACCTGATTCTAAGGGAAAAAGGTCTACTTCACATTTACAACTGGTGTCCTCACTGGATGCGAAGAAAGGATTTGGATGAATCTTGTAATCTTTGGAATAACCTGAATAACTGAACATGAAAGGAATGCTTCTAGCATCACACCTACATTTTTTTTATGCCTTCTGTTACTCTAAACACATTCTGTAGTAAAGGGTCATACATCCTATGAGACCATCAGTATTTATAACAGTTTTCAAACCTCACATTTAAAACCTGGTATCATATAGAACGGTTTACAGTAGCAAGTTATTTTCAACTGCCTCAGTCAAGCAAGATGGAACAATTTTAGCAGAAACATCTCAGAAACTTGCCATAATTCCTCCTTTTCTCGCTGTCTCCTTTCTCTCTGTCGACGAGATATGCGCGTTCTTGGTGGTGTAGATCCATAATCACCGAACTCTTTCA
>Ga0209755_10005819_pt1 | contig 13850 bp, 12 predicted proteins | sample TergutCo191P1_FD_187301 | JGI IMG/M metagenome (GOLD analysis project Ga0209755, IMG submission 187301) | Cornitermes sp. P1 segment gut microbial communities from Petit-Saut dam, French Guiana - Co191P1 (SPAdes) (version 2) | ecosystem: Host-associated > Arthropoda: Insects > Digestive system... | reverse complement strand
GATATACTTGAATTGGGACAAAACTAGACGAATGTAGGAACAAAATGACTGTGCGGCTGCCTACCTTTCCCTCTCTGCTAAGAATATACTTACACGAGACTGAATAATTCGGGCAGTATCTTCTGCGGAATGGGTACCCGCAAGAAAATCAGAAACATTTTCGTTTACAATGTTTTGAACAGGATGATGAAGCATCCGTTTATGTCCGATATTTGAGACAAGCTCACGTAAGAACACTGCGTCCGATTCTGTCATTGGCGGCAACTCTACCTCACCAAACTCTCCAAACACTTTAATAGGCTCTGTGCGATTCAAATGATAGTAAACCAATCGTTCAAACAGGTCAATGCGCAGTGGAAATGAGGCTCCATCGTAGGATTCCCCCGGCAATAAACCTAAGCGTACAAACTCCCACGCAGCATCTATGTGAGAGCTGTTTGAACGGATACCTACTGCTGTCCCAACCTCGTTGTTCACAAAATGTACCGGTGCATTATTCGAGGGATATCCAAATGCTGTAATGCCACCAAGTCTCGTCTGCCAAGCTCGAAAAAAAACCATATTACTGAATGACAAAAAAGAAGAAAGCAGTTGTTCACCTCTTATTAGACCAGCAAGAGGATCCCACTGGCCACCGTCCTGTGTGAGGTGGGCAATTCGATTAAAGCCTTGGTCTGCGGGTATCGTTTTAAGAAAATTAAGTACGTTGATGAATGATTCGCTGTCAAAGCTCGCAACCGATTCTCGCTCGCAGAAGAAAGTATCATCCGAAAATACCAGCATTTCAAGGATGCGCATTCTGTCTAGATACTCTCCTATCGGATAATCATACCCTCTTATCCTCGCTTCATTATAGAAATCGATAAAACCTGCATAGTTCCAGTTTTCGGGTGCTTCGGGAAAGGCAAATTGTTTCCCGAAAATGGTATCAATCGAAAAAGTCGGAGCAATCTGTACCAGTTCACCGCGGCTGTTTTCCCAAGTAGAGAGAATGCTCGGAAAGAAATCTTCACGGCTCAAAACAGGGTCTGCGTCAATCATCTGATATAGGTCAAGTATGAAATGACCTTCAGAAAGTGCTGCAAAAAGCGATGCACCCCACCCTGAGAGTACGAATATATCAGGACCTCTCCCTGCTATAAGCTCTGTGCGCAAGCGGTCTAACTCATCATAAGAAAAATCTGCAATTTCAATTCGGTGAGTGTCACTTTGGCGATTGAACACTGTAGCCTGATATATGAGCGGCGACCCGGTTATATATATACCGCCGAGAGTTATGGTTTCAGGTTCAACAGGCGCACCATATAGTGGTTCATCACTTGGGGTTAAGTGAAACAATGTAATTTCATCGCGCCTTAAAGATGCGTTCCAGTTTATGTTCACAATGGTTATCCGCCCATCACCCCACAGCAAAAATTCATTTTTGTCTATTTGCATATGATTGAGTGGCACACCAAGTTCCAAAAAGTCAAGCAATAGGGTAAAATTTCCGTCTGCACTGTTATAACCAAAAAGTTCTCGGCCATTACTGATAACATAAAAATCAAAAACGCTTACTTTCGGTGCCGGGAAGACGCCGTTTATACTTTCTATGGGGCTTTCTGTACCAATTACAGTACCGCCTACTATAGCGGTATTTTCAAAATCTATTTCATAAAACATTGGAGAGTCTATTGCTCCAATGTGCGCAAAGCTTGGTGTGACTATTTGTCCGCCGTGAGTTCTATTGAATAGCCCTGTTGAAGATGCCTCATCCTCAACCTCATGGAAGTCTTCTGTAATACCATTATCAAACAGGAAGAACGACCTTCCTCCAGCACCTTGCACAGCCGCATCTCCCATGACTGAAAGGTCAAAGTCTGCCGGAAACCATGAGACCGATGCCACGGCATTACCGTTTAAATCAAAAGCTATATCAGAGATTGTGATTTGCCGCTCGTCATTGTTAAGCGCGCTTATTTCTGTCACAGAAACTATTTCGCCATTAGGTGAAATCCTGCGATAGACATAAGTGTAGCTGATGTCAAAATGCCATAAACCATCAAATAAATCTTCTCTCGTATATGGCGGCTGTATGAGGTTATCTGTTGTTACTAGAGAAATGTGTCCATCATGGTGATTTTCAAACCCAATAATATTGAAAAAATCTATGCTTTCATCTAGTGCTGTGCGGTAAATTTCACGCACATTAGTTCCATTTGCATCCACAGCAAGCAAGTGAACATATGTGTTTAATGTGTCTTTATCCACCTCACGCAAAAAGAGGTGAAGCTCGTCTTGGTGGATGAAAGTGTAAAACTGCAAAAAGTCAATATCGATATCAAGCTTAAAAGACTCCACATCATAATATCGGGCTGCGCCGAGCAGCTCTATGTCATCAGCTACAAGCCGCTCACTACTAGCATTACCCTGTTCATAACTGCCATCATCACAGCCTATCAGAGAAATAATAGCAAGTAATGCTATCAGAAGAATTGTAAGTTTTTTCATGTTGCCTCCTAGTGTTGAAACTATTACTTCGGCACTAAACAGTGTCACTCGCAAATATAACGTGCCTGTGTCTGAAAAGGGCGCAAACTTTTTCTTTCCTTCCCGATTAGTAACTGCATTCTAAACTAAACTTTCGCTCTTGTCTATACCAAGTCATGTCTAAAAGAAGATTAGTTTTAGACATGGTTTAGGTATTGTGTTTTATGAAAGTATGCTAGTGATAGCGCCATATCTTATGTATAGAAGCGCAAGTGTTCATTTAATATTAATTTAACAGGAAAGACATGCAACTCTATGAAACGCCAACTACCTCTCAACAAAACTTATCCGCTTGCACATACATTCAACTATATTTCCGAAAAAACGCCAATAAAACCAGCATAAGCGGTCGTTTTTTATGCATAAGCGGCTGTATCTGTAGCTAGATTACTGTATAATTGTAGTTGTACTGACTTTTATTTTTCATTAATAATTTCTATAATGAATGACAGCATCCTTCAACCGTGTGAAAACGCACAACCTCGTTTTATTGACTCGCCTGACAAAAATTACATACTGCTGACAGTCGGGCTCCCCTGCTAAACACAAAAATAGTTACTCGTCTAGTTCATCTGCTATTTCTTCTTCAGTGACTATTTGATCTTCATCTAAGATGTCCTCTATGTCAGTTGGTTGCAGCTCTACAACCTTTGCATCAGCAATCTGCACTAAGTCTCTAATTGAGAGAGTTAAACCATTTGATTCATTTACGCTTTCAAATACAACATCATAACTTATTTCACCTGCACTATATGCTTGCAAGATACTGCTTTCGTGTGCGCTCAAATCAAGTCCGCCCAAAGTCATGTATGAGGGAACTCTGTAAGCACTCTGTGATGGATTTGCACGTACCATAGGAATTCCGGTATCATGATTGACCAAAAATATAATTACATCCTCGCCAACTGTAAGGTGAAGCTTGTCATTGACAAAAACCATCGTGTTCTCCAATTGACCTCCGGGCTGCATAACTTCAACAATATCACCAACACTGCTGCTGCCTTGAAAAACCTCTAATACCCTGAGACGGTGAATTGTGCAAATCTCATATGCAACTTCAGGCACTACTTCAATTTCCTGATAGTCATTTTGGGGAAGTATAGTGTTAACCAGCTCAACACGCTCATCTAGTACTTCTACTCGAATGACATCTGTAGACCTAGAAGCCAGCTCTTCTACACTGCTATAGCTAGGAAAAGTCCAATGTACACGCTCTATTGATATCTCCTCCTCTAGTGTTTCATTAGGTTCTGCAATGCCGCTATTATAGCTACTACATGCAGTTAACATGGCTACGGCTACAATTACGGAGATTGTTAATAAAAGATTCTTTTTCATGCTATTTGCCTTTATTGTTTAATTTATTCTTTACTCTTTGCTTAGTTGTATAGCATATTGACACTTGTTCTATCAAATGACGTCGACCTGGTAATTCTTTGACTAATTACAGAGTCTGAATTTATCAGATGCCATTGATCTGTCCGCGATAGGTATAGAGCAAGTCATTTGAAAAATACTACTTCAAGGTCACAAAGAGCCATCATATTCCAAAATTGCATCGACAAACCTTTTGCCGTACCGCTCGGCTTTTACTTGTCCTACACCTGATACGTCAAGGAACTCTCGAATCGTAGTGGGGCGTTTTTCGCACATGTCGGTCAAGGTGCTGTCGTGGAAAATCACGAACGCAGGCATGTTCTCTTCTTCAGCGATAGCTCTTCTGACATCACGGAGAGCTGTGAACAGCGCATTATCTACATGTGATTTTGGAGCATGTTTGCCTGCTTTAGGCTTTTTCTTTTCCTTGTCCCTTGATAGCTTCATGCTGATTTCTGTGCCATCGCGTAATATCTCGTTTGCTCGACTGCCGAGCTTTATAACAGGGTATTCGTCGTCTGTTTTGAGAAGATAATCGCTAAGAATTAAGTGCTCTATTATTGCTCGCAGCTGGTGCGAAGATTTTTCACTTATGTTATAAGTGGATAACCTATCAAGACCCAGTCGTCCTATTTTTTCGTTTTTACTGCCGCGAAGGGTATCTATAATCATGTTCAGCCCATATCGACCTCTCATGCGTGTGACACATGAGAGTATTTGCTGTGCATCTATGGTGATATCTGCAGTATCAAAGTTTGTATTACAATTTCCGCAATTGCCGCAATAGGTGGGAGGTTTTTCGCCGAAATATTTTAGTATATATTCACGCAAGCAATCATTTGTCGAGCAGTAAAACGTCATTTCACGGAGTTTTGCGCGCTCGCGCTCAAGCATTTCTTCTCTATGTTCATCATCTTCCGCTTCCTCTGTCTCACGTGCATTTTCAATCATCCACAGATTAGTCCGAACATCTTGACCACTGTACAGCAAAATGCATTCCGCTCTCTCGCCGTCACGCCCCGCTCGCCCTGCCTCCTGATAATAACTCTCCAAATCTTTGGGCATATTATAATGGACTACAAACCCCACATTTGATTTATCTATCCCCATTCCAAATGCGTTTGTGGCGACCATTATAGAAACTCGGTCAAAAATGAAATCATCCTGATTTTCATGACGCTCGATATCAGACAGCCCCGCGTGATAGCGCGAGGCACTATAACCGCTTTCGATTAGGTCGGCGCATACTTCTTCAACAGTTGCACGGGCCGAACAATAGACAATGCCGCTACTTTTTTTCTTACTTTCTAAAAATTCAAGGAGAACGCTAAATTTATTCTTTGGTTTTTGCACCTCGAAAGAGAGGTTTGGTCTGTCAAAACCTGTTGCAAGCACTGTTGGATTAGTTAGAAACAGCGAATTTACTATATCCTCACGCACTTTGGGTGTGGCTGTTGCGGTGAACGCTGAAATAATCGGGCGGTGCTGTATGCTTTCTATAAACTCACAGATTCTTGTGTAACTCGGTCGAAAATCATGCCCCCACTGCGATATGCAGTGAGCTTCGTCAATCGTTACCATTGAGATATGTATAGATTTTGCGAAATTTATAAAGCTGTCGGTCAGCAGCCTCTCCGGCGCAACGTAGATCAATTTATATGCATTGTTGCGGGCGTTTTGCAATGCTTTGCTTATTTGAGCATCACTAAGTGTGGAGTTGATATATGCCGCAGAAACCCCGGCTTGCAACAAAGCATTAACTTGGTCTCTCATTAGCGAAATCAAAGGCGAGACAATGAGAGTCACGCCATCCAAAATTAGCGCAGGTACCTGAAAACAAACAGATTTACCTGCACCCGTCGGCATAATGCCAACCACATCTTTACCTGAGAGAATATCGGAAATAAGTATTTCCTGACCACCGCGAAAAAAATCATGTCCGAAGTATTGCTTTAGAACGGCTCCTGCTGTTTGTGCGTACTTTGGTTGTTTTTGCATGAGTTAGGTTACCTTTTAGTATTATGCCATTTAGCAGATTGAGGTTATGCCTCACAAGCAGTATACTCGGATTATGAGAGAAAGTAAATGGTAACCTGATAGAAACAAATAGATTGCGTTTTGTTCTCGCTGCCTTTGCGCAACCCTAACGAAAAAACTGATGCAAAAAACCACCAAAGCCACAAAAAAATACTTGACAAAGTGAAATCATGTGATAATATAAGTGCGAAGTTATTAGTTAGTCACACTAACTAATGTTGAAGAAGCACAGCCACCTCTATTGCGCCGCAAGCGCAAATCAAGGAACAGGGAGCGTTTCATGGACGAGTTTGAAAAAAGCCTGAATAAGGTACTCATCGAAACATTCAACGTAATCCTCAAATACGAAGAGGATTCGCTGAAGAAACTCGTTGAAACCCCTGTAACTATAGGCGAGGCTCATGTAATAGAGGCAATAGGGAGGCAGGTCGGTGGCGAAACGACAGTGAGTGAAATAGCATCTGCGATGAATGTATCGGCACCAACTGCAACAGTAGCAATTAAAAAGCTTGAAAGTAAGGGATATGTTAAGAAATCCCCCTGTGCAAAAGATGGCAGAAAAATGCTGGTGAGCCTCACAGCGACAGGAAAAAGAATAGAACTGTCACACAGGTTTTTTCACTCAAGAATGGTGAGAAGCATAAGCAAGCAGTTTCAAGACAACGAAAAAGAAGTGCTATACAAAACAATAAACAAGCTAAACAATTTCTTCCAAGAACAATTGGGAACATAAGCCCAAGCAGGGACATCCCTTTGTAAGGGCGAATACGGTTCGCCCGCCAGACGAGAAAGATCCCTCGTAGGGGACGGCGTCCTCGACGTCCCGCCGGACAGGAGTAAGTAATGAGCTTAAACATCATAGGCATGGGAAAAGGTATCCCCCAAAAACAAATCACAAACGACGAACTGGCAAATTTCGTAGACACAAACGATGAATGGATTAGATCCAGAACAGGCATTCAAATGCGCCATATTTGCACAAGTGAAACCTTGAGTGACCTTGCGGCAACAGCATCACTCGAAGCACTTGAAAACGCAAAGTTGACCACTGCGGACATTGACCTGTTCATTTGCGCAACCATTGGGGGAGAGCTGCGAACACCGTCACTTTCATGCACCACGGCAGAGAAAATTGGATTAAAATGTACAGCATTTGACATAAATGCGGCATGTACAGGCTTTGTCTACGCACTTGAAGTTGCTGTAGGCTATTTTGCAATGGGCAAGGCAAAAAATATACTCATAACTTGCGGAGAAATGATGTCAACCCAGCTAAACTGGCAAGACCGTAACACATGCGTGTTGTTTGGAGACGGCGCAGCGGCATGTGTTGTTACGCCGGGAGACTCAATGCGCTATATAAGTCTCACAGCAAGCCCTGATTCAACGATTCTTAAAATCCCCGTTGGCACAGGAAATACCCCATTTTTGGAAAACAAAGTTGATGAGCCTTACCTATACATGCAAGGACAAGACGTATTCAAGTTCGCTGTTGGAGTCTGCGATGTCGAAGTTAACAAAGCACTCAAAACACTGAATTTAGCACCTGAGCAGGTCGATTGGTTTCTGCTTCATCAGGCAAATAAGCGCATAATAGACGGTGCAAGACGAAAACTAAAACAGCCCGAAGAAAAATTCCCCACAAACATAGAAAAGTATGGGAATCTCTCCTCGGTGTCAATACCTCTGCTGATTTATGAAATGTTGCAGGAAGGCAAAGTGAAAACAGGCGACACAATAATCCTATCAGCCTTTGGGGCAGGTATGACAGCAGGCACTGCTGTATTCAACTGGCCGTAGGGGACGGGCTTGCCCACCCTGCTAAATAAAAAATTAAAACAAAAAATGAGACAGGAGACAAAACAATGTTAGAAAAAATCACACAGATCTTAAGGGACTACAAAGATGACCAAGACTTAGAAGTAACAGAAGAAAGCACATTCGTAGACATGGAATTCGACTCACTCGACACAGTCGAGCTGGTTATGAACATCGAAGAAGAATACGGTGTATCAATCGAAATGGACGAAAGCATTAAAACAGTAGGCGACCTTATTAAGGTCATTGAGGAAAATAATGGTTAAATCACCAATTTGCGATATTTTAGGAATCAAATACCCGATATTTCAAGGCGCAATGGCATGGATTTCAGATGCTGAACTCGCTGCTGCGGTTTCGAAAGCGGGGGGACTTGGTATAATCGCAGCGGGCAATGCGCCTGCGTCCTATGTATCAGAGCAAATAAGAAAAGCAAAAGCCCTCACAGACAAACCTTTTGGCGTAAACATTATGCTCATGAGTCCCCATGCTGAGGAGATAGCAAGAGTTGTCGCCGATGAAAAAGTGGCAGTCGTCACGACCGGAGCGGGAAATCCATCAAAGTATATGTCGCAGTGGACGCAGGCAGGCATTACAGTAATACCGGTTGTAGCATCAACCGGGCTTGCAAAAATGTCAGCAAAGCTTGGTGCAGCGGCGATTATTGCTGAGGGCTGTGAGGCAGGCGGACACATTGGCGAACTCACAACAATGGCACTCGTTCCGCAAGTCTGCGATGTCGTGGATATTCCCGTCATAGCTGCAGGAGGCATAGCCGACGGCAGAGGAGTGGCGGCGGCATACATGCTCGGAGCCTCGGGAGTGCAGATAGGCACAAGATTTTTGGTGGCAGAAGAATGCAATATCCATCAAAACTACAAAGATAAAGTAATCTCCGCAAGAGACATAGATACAATAGCTACAGGCAAGCGGCTTGGGCATCCCGTACGATCTCTGAAAACAACATTTTCAAGAGACATCTTCTCAAAAGAATACGACTCTACAGTGACAAATGAAGAACTTGAATCCATGGGAGTAGGCGCGCTGAGGTTGGCCGTAGAAGAAGGTGACACAAAAAAAGGTTGTTTCCTCGCAGGGCAAATAGCAGGGCTAATTAAAAAGGAGCAAACTGCAGGGGAAATAATAGAAGAAATCATTAAAGAAACCGAAGAAGTTTTAGGGAGAAATAATGAGTAAACTGGCAATTGTATTTGCAGGACAAGGCGCACAAGCTGTAGGTATGGGCAAGGATCTGTACACGGATTTTCAGTGCGTACGTAAGATATTTGACATATGCCCGGAAATCCGTGATATAGCCTTTAACGGTCCAAAAGAAAAACTCGATATGACAATAAACACCCAACCTGCGGTATTTCTTGCGGACCTGGCATGTGCAGCAGTTCTGGCAGAAAAAGGCATAAAAGCAGACGGCGTGGCAGGATTCTCTTTAGGTGAAGTCGCTGCAGTAAACTATGCAGGGATGATGACTACGGAGCAAGCATTTGACTTTGTAAGAAACAGAGCAAAAGCAATGCAAACTTGCACTGAAAAAAATAAAGGCGGAATGTGTGCAGTCCTCAAACTTGAGGCACACGAAGTTGAAGAAATCTGCAAAAAAGTACTGAAAACCTATCCGGTCAACTATAACGCCCCCGGTCAAGTGGTAGTGGCTTACGACAAAAGCTCAGAAGAGGCATTGGAAAAAGCTATTGTTGATGCAGGCGGCAGATGCATGAAATTAGCCGTGAGCGGGGCATTCCACAGCCCGCTAATGAACGAAGCAAGTGAAGCCATGGCTGAGTACCTAATTAGTACAGACATTGCGAATCCAACGATGCCTGTCTATTCAAATCTGACCGCACAGGTCTATAGCAGCAATCCAAAAGAGAAACTGGCAAAACAAATAATAAGTCCTGTCCTCTGGCAACAGACGATAGAAAATATGATAAAAGATGGTTACGACACATTCATAGAAGCAGGCCCCGGCAAAACACTAACAGGGCTGATAAAAAAAATAAACCCGAACGTGAAAACCCAAAACATAACAGACACTCAATCCCTAGAAAAAATATTGGAAACCATAACCACCGCAAATTAAATGTAGCGGACGATGGCAATCGTCCCGCGATCACCCGCAAATCAAACAAAGGAGCATCACCCATGCCTACACTTAACAAAAAAACCGCCGTAATTACAGGCGCATCACGCGGAATAGGTAAATCCATAGCCCTGCGCTTTGCAGAAAACGGCGCAGACATAGCAATTATCTACAGTTCAAACGAAAGCTCCGCAAACGAAGTCAAAACCGAAGCAGAAAAATATGGCATAAAAGCAAAAACCTACAAGTGTAATGTAGCAGACTTTGAGGAAGTAAAAACAGTTTGTGACAACATAAATCAAGAATTCGGCAAAATCGACATTTTAGTAAACAACGCAGGAATAATCCGAGACACTCTTTTGCTCAGAATGAGCGAAGAAGATTTCGACGAAGTAATAGACGTAAACCTAAAAGGCGCATTCAACTTCATAAAACAACTATCCCGCCCGCTTATGAAATCAGGTTGTGGCAGAATCATAAACATCTCGTCAGTAAGCGGCTTAATGGGAAATCCCGGTCAAGCAAACTATTCTGCAGCAAAAGCCGGAATGTTAGGCATGACAAAAACAATAGCGCGAGAACTGGCAGGTAAAAAAGTTACCTGCAATGCCATAGCTCCGGGATTCATAGAAACAGACATGACCGCATCACTCCCCCAAGCAGCGAAAGAATTTGCTGACAGTTCAATCCCGTTAAAAAGGATGGGAACTCCGGACGAAGTGGCAAATCTAGCAGTATTTCTCGCATCGGACATGTCGGCATACATAACAGGTGAGACAATAAGAATAGACGGCGGTTTATCAATGTAAACTATGCAACTTACATAAATGTTGAAAGGAATGGTCATATCAATGAGACGAGTAGTTATTACAGGATTGGGATGTATAACTCCGATTGGGAACGATGTCAAAACATTTTGGCAGAAGCTTACAGACGGGAAACACGGTATTGCCGAAATTACAAAGTTTGACGCATCGGACCTAAAAGTCCATATCGCAGCCGAAGTAAAAGACTTTGACCCAACAAAGTACATTGAAAAAAGCGAGGTGCGGCGCACTGATTTGTTCGCACAATACGCCATTGCCGCTGCCACTCAAGCGGTTGAAGAGAGCGGCATCGTAGGCGCAGTGCCACCCGAAAGGCTCGGTGTGTACATAGGTTCCGGTATTGGGGGCATCACAACATTCGTAAACAATACCGAAACAATGCTAAACAAAGGCGCACAGCGCATATCCCCGCTGTTCATCCCGATGATGATAGCGAACATGGGGTCAGCACTGGTGGCAATGAAATACGGCGCAATGGGACCGAACTTGCCAATAGTAAGCGCTTGTGCATCAGCAACGCACTCAATAGGCGAGGCATTCAGAGCAGTAAAACATGGTTACGCCGATGCAATAATTACAGGCGGAGCTGAGGCTACAATCAATCCCCTTGCAATCGGAGGGTTCATAAACTGTCAAGCCCTGTCCACCACAAACGACCCCGACAATAGTTCTATGCCGTTCGACAGACGCAGAGACGGTTTTGTCATGGGTGAAGGTGCAGGGGTTCTCGTTTTGGAAGAATACGAAAACGCAAAAAAACGCGGAGCAAAAATATACTGCGAAATCAGCGGTTACGGCAACACCGACGATGCGCACCACATCACAGCTCCCCACCCAGAAGCAGCCGGTGCGGTGAATCTTATAAAACTCGCTATGGAAGAATCAAAACTGGAAGCGAATGAAAATCTTTACATCAACCCGCATGGCACCTCAACGCCACTCAACGACAAAGCTGAAACACATGCAATTAAAACAGTTTTTGGGGAGTTGGCATACAAGATACCCATTAGTGCCACAAAATCAATGATAGGTCACATGCTCGGAGCCGCAGGCGGAGCAGAGGCAATAGCAACAGTTAAAGCTCTGGAAACAGGAATAATCCACCCAACGGCAAACTACAAAGAAGCAGATCCGGAATGCGACCTAGATTACGTGACAAACACCGCAAGAAAACAAACCGTAGACAAGGCAATATCTATATCCCTGGGATTCGGTGGGCACAACGCCGCAATAGTACTAAACAAAATATAGGAGAGAAAACAATGAACTTGGAAAATGTAAAAGCACTGGCAAGCATACTAAACACAAACAATCTAACAGCAATTGAAGTAGGCAAAGGCGAAAACCGCATACGCGTAGAACGCCAAGCATCAGCATTCGGTCCAATAGGGGTTGCGCATCCCGGTGCGCCATTCCCGGCAGAAATGCCTTCACACCCCATAGCACAAGAAACGCCACCACAGCAAGAAAGCAGTTTAGCAACCTCATCAGGAGACTTGATTGAAGTTACTTCTCCGCTCGTAGGCGTATACTACTCTGCAGCGTCCCCTGACTCAGAGCCCTTCATCAGCATCGGGCGCAAAATCAAAAAAGGTGATGTAATTTGCATAATCGAGGCAATGAAACTAATGAATGAAGTAGTTTCTGAGCATGACGGTGAAATTGTAGATATCTGCATCAAAAACGGCGACATAGCAGAATTCGGACAAGTACTGTTCAAATTAAAATAAAGCATGAAAAAAGACGATCTAAAAAACATACTCCCCCACAGGGAGCCGATGTTATTGCTGGATGAGGCCGAGTTAGATGGAAATGTTTCCATTGGCCGCTACACAGTAAAAGGTGATGAGTTTTTCTTGCAGGGGCATTTCCCGGAAAACCCTGTTGTTCCGGGCGTAATCCTATGTGAAATGTTGGCACAGTCTTCATGTCTGCTCGTGAACATGGCAGGTGAAAACAAAACTCCATACTTCACAGGACTAAACAACGTCAAGTTCAAAGGAATGGTAAAACCCGGCGACACAATCGAATTTCGAACAACAAAAACAAATCAAAAGGGTCCTTTTTACTTCATGAAAGGTGAAGGCCACGTAAATGGCAAGTTATGCATAAAAGGCGAACTGTCTTTTGTGCTTGCGTAGAAAGTTATGGGCAATTGCGAAAATCGTGACACAAAACTCATAAAAAACGGAGGAAGAACATGTTTTCAAAAATCCTAATTGCAAACCGAGGGGAAATAGCCGTCCGTGTTATCAGAGCATGTAAAGAAATGGGAATCGCAAGCGTTGCAGTATTCTCAGAGGCAGACCGCGATTCTTTGCATGTAAAACTTGCAGACGAGAGCTATTGCATCGGCGGAGCACTCTCAAAAGACAGTTACCTAAACAAGCAAGCTGTTGTATCGGCAGCGCTTGCCTCAAAGGCAGAGGCAATACACCCCGGCTATGGATTTATGTCGGAAAACGCCGAATTTGCACAGCTATGCAGTGACCACGGACTCATATTTATAGGGCCAGCCCCCGAAACACTCTCATGCATGGGTGACAAAGACATGGCGAGAAAAACCATGCGAGAGGCCGGCGTACCGGTAATTCCGGGCTGTGATCTGGTGGAAAGCTTAGAGCAAGCAAAGAAAGAAGCGAAAAAAATAGGGTTCCCACTATTAATAAAAGCGCGTAGCGGCGGCGGCGGAAAAGGCATACGCCACGTTGACAATATGGAAGAACTGGAATCTGCATTCAACACAGCAACAGCCGAGGCAACTTCAGCATTCGGTGACGGAGCTGTGTATATGGAAAAATTCCTGCTACCCGTAAAACACATTGAAATGCAGCTTTTAGCGGACAACCACGGCAATGTAGTCTGCCTTGGCGAGCGTGACTGTTCAACGCAACGCAAAAATCAAAAACTAATAGAAGAAAGTCCGGCAATCGTCATATCGGAAAAAATACGAAAAAAGATGATTGACGCATCAATCCAAGCAGGGCAATCTGTTAACTACAGAGGGGCAGGCACAATTGAATACCTCTACGACCCCAAAAGTAAAGAGTTCTATTTCATGGAGATGAATACTCGCCTTCAAGTCGAACACCCCGTCACAGAAATGGTGACAATGGTAGACCTTGTAAAATGGCAAATCCGCGTAGCATCAGGCATGAAGTTGG
>Ga0209755_10005818_pt1 | contig 13851 bp, 13 predicted proteins | sample TergutCo191P1_FD_187301 | JGI IMG/M metagenome (GOLD analysis project Ga0209755, IMG submission 187301) | Cornitermes sp. P1 segment gut microbial communities from Petit-Saut dam, French Guiana - Co191P1 (SPAdes) (version 2) | ecosystem: Host-associated > Arthropoda: Insects > Digestive system... | reverse complement strand
TTGAAGCCTGAGCGGTGGGGATCACTGCTGGTTCAAGAGAAGTACCAGGAAGAAATGCCTGTGACAGGAGACATCCATAATAATAATAATAATGCATTTGCTTAATCCCTGTCAATGAGCAATTGAATAGGTTGAACACAGGATACAAAGAGCACACAACAAAAACAAAAATTTAACATCTACTTTACATGGATGATTTGAAGTTGATTGCTAAATCATAGGAAGAGCTCCAAAAACAGATACAAATAGTTAAAAACTTCAGTGATGATATCCATATGGAATTTGGACTTGAAAAATGTGCCAAGATTGCTTTTAAAAGAGGTAAACTAGTTCACTCGCAAAATTTGGTGATCAACATCAACAGAGAAATACAAGAGCTAGAACAGGAAAAACATACAAGTACCTCAGGATTGAGCAAAGTGAAGGCATACAACATCAACAAATGAAAGAAAGTTTGAAACAGGAATACAGATGGAGATTAAGAATGATACTGAAATCTGAACTGAATGCCAGAAATAAAATTACAGCAACTGGAGCAGTAGATGTCCCAGTGTTGTGATACAGTTTTGGTATAATTAACTGGAGAACTGAAGAAATAAAAAAGATTGACAGGAAAACTAGGAAGATGCTAACAATGTATAAAATGCACCACCCAAAAAATGACATAACACAGGCTATATGTCAAGAGGAAAGAAGGGGGAGAGGACTGCTACAAATCAATGTGGCATATAAAGCAGAAATAATTAATATTGCTGAATACGTTGAAACAAATTATAAAAAAGACCAGTTTGTAAATATTGTTAAAAGCCAAGAAAGCACTCAACCAAGCATGAACTCGTTAATTAAGAGAGCAGCAAAGATTACAGAAGAATTAAGTCAACCAACTGAGAAGAGTGATGCAAAACAGGATGGAATACAACAAACAAAGGCAAGATTGGGAGTGTCACTAAAGAAAAAATGGAAAAACAAAGTAATGCATGGGCAGTACATTAGAAATACAGACAGACAGTTTATTAGTGAAGAAGACACATTCCTCTGGCTGTTGAATGGTGACCTAACAGCAGAAACTTAAAGTGAAATCGTGGCAGCACAAGACCAGGTGCTACAAACAAAATATTATGCAACAAAAATATTGAACACAGAAACAGATAGCAAGTGCAGACTTTGCCAACAATTTGAAGAGACATTAGACCACATAATATCAGCATGCCCAATACTGGCAAAAGAACAGTATATAAAAACACATGATAGAGTGTGTGTACAACTACACTTCAACATATGCAAGGAAACAGGGGTACAAATGGACAAAAAACACTGGTATGAACATGTGCCAAAATCAGTAGAAACAAGTCGAGGAGGCAAGGTAACCATACTGTGGAATCAACAAGTACAAACTGACAGAACTATCCCCATCAACAAACCAGATAATGAAAAGGGATGATATATGTTAATGTAATTTATTTGCGTTCTATAAATCCAAATTAGGATACAATCCTGTGGATATAGACATTGTCACATACATACTATCTAACATAATATATGTAGTGTTGGAAGAATCTTAGCTATAAATAAAAGTACAATAATAAAACACCTAAAACCAAATTTTACTTTTGTGTTTCCGTGCATCATAGTATAGGTTAAATAAAACACCAACTTGATGCTACACTGTGCAGGTTTTATTTCTGCAGACTCACTTTACATGTTTCGGGCGTCAGGCGCCAATCATCAGGAGTACTTTAAAACTGGCTCGGCTGTCACTGGTACGTGTGTTCTGTAAAATATATAACATATAAACACTTATATGCTGACTTAGACGAGTATTTTGGTATGGTTTATATGTATGGGTGTACAGTTTTTAACTATAATACAACATGTTTGGATGCAAATATAACAAGTTACTTACATGGTTGCAGGTAGGTCATCACATCACCACATAAGGAACGAAACAATGCGTGTTTGGGAGGGTATTGATCTGGTGACGTCAGTGATGGGTAGCCTACCGGGACTGGTTCACGGATGAAGGATAGTGTTCCGTGCAGGGATCTAATCATCGACTAAGGCGAATAGTGGGTTTTGTTCTCCGCAGTTTTGTTCAGGTATCAGTTTGCCGTTTTGGTGGAAAGACTGTATGTACAATTGTTCGTAAGGGATTAACATGTGGGTTTTCTTGACCGGTTTGAGTAGTGACATGGTGTCATTGATGGGACCATATTCATGGATCTTTTGTAGTATATGTAATGTGTACGCGGATTTGGGGTCGTTCTTCATGTATCTGGTGTGTTCGCGATGTCTTATTGTCAGAGTTATGCTGGTTTGGCCTATGTATGACTTTTTACAGGTTTTGCATGTTAGGTTCTATATCCCGCTTTTGTCATTGTCTTGCGTTGTGTCCTTTGTCCTAGGTCTGGTTCTTTGCTGTATTGTGTTAGAGCTTTTGTAGGTGATATGTACGTTGGTTTGTCTGAAGAGGTTAGTTATCTTCCTAATTTTGGGACTATGATATGTAAAGACGGCCCATTTTTCTTCAAAAATTTTAGAAAATACAGGCAATAGGGAGATTGGTCTATAATTAGATGGGGAAGATTTGCCTCCACTTCTATAAATTGGCATAATTAATGAGAATTTCAATCTTTCAGGGTAGATACTTCGGGCAAGCTTTTGTTACATATATTTATTGAGGGAGAAATTATAAAAGGTTTACTTATTTTTATGATTTTTGTTGATATTTCAACATACCCACTGGAATTCTTATCCTTCAGTGAGTCTATTATTTTGTTTATTTCTTTTGCAGAGGTGTAAGGCCAACTTATGTTTTTGAATGGCTGATTAAAATATTTAAATAAATTTTGTAGTGGATTTGTCTCTTCTTATTTTTCATTAATTCTTTTTTTACTAGTACTCCCTGCTATGTTCAAAAAGTAATTGTTAAGTTCATTTGCAATGGCTATTTGTTTATATACTACATGATAATTAATTCTTAATGATTTAATGTTATTTTCATTAGTTAATTTGTTTGTTTCTTTATGGATGATATTCCATGTGGTTTTAATTTTTTTTGACTTTGTAATAACTTCTTTATAATATAATTTTTCGCTTCCTTTATGACTTCAGAAAATATGTTGCTGTAATGTTTGTAATATAACTTATGTTCCATTTCATTATTATCCCTCACCTTCAGATATAACTCTCTCTTTTGATTACAAGAGGTTTTTATCCCTTTGGTTATCCAAGGTTTAGAAATTGTATTGAAGTTTGTATGTTTCTAATAAAGCAAGAGTGAAAAATCCTTAAATATATATTTAAAAATTTATTGAAAAAGTGTTGGCATCATCCTCCATAAAAATTTCTCCCCAATTTTCATGACTTTGTAGTAATTGTAATTCCAGTATACTTTGGTCACTGATGTCCCTCTTTGTGGTGATATTATTTATTTGTTTTGTAAGAACAATATCTTCTATCATTATTATCTGCGCCTGGTGATCAGAAAGCCCATTGATATGCTGATTTATAATATAATTTTTGGTTCTTGTTATGAATATGTTGTCAATAGCAGTAGCAGATGCTTTTGATTTAGCATAGGAAATGATACTGTTCCTATTAGGTTATAGGTTTGTAATAATCCATCTAGTTGTTGCCTTTTCTTACAGTTTTCTAAACAGTTAATATTTATGTCACCACATATCACAAATTAAATTTTATTACTGTATCATGTGTTCAAAATACTGTCTAGGTTCTTCAAAAAATTGGTAAAGTTAAATGAAGGTGACCTGTAAATAGCTAATACGATTAACTGTATGGGAGTTATTTTTAGCCTTACAGCACAAACCTCAATATCCTTCACCTTGCAGTATTTATCAAGTGAGATAGAGAAGAAATCAAGATTTTTATAAACAAAAATACACACCTCTCCATTCTTGCATTCATGTCTACAAAATTTAGATCCTAACTTAAATTGGTCTATGGGTAGATTATCTATTTCATAATCTTTCAAGTGATGTTCAGTTAAGCACATTATGTTTGGATAGTCAGGAAAAAGGGAGTTTGGTAACTTGTCCACTTTTGATTTTAATCCTCTAATATTTCGATGGAATATTTTGAAAAGGTTTCTACTATTAGTTAGCTTTTTTTGTGTTTGAATCATTTTCCAAGCCATATACCTTGTTCACCATAAAAAATCATTGCCTCTTACACTTGTGGTTTTCTTGTTTCTAGTAGAAGTTCTACGAGTCTCTACTGTCTTATCTACACTTCCAGACTGGGCATTGTCTGTAATATCATGTGTTTGCTCTAGAATCACAGTTTCATCTTTATTGACACCTTCTTCTTCACCATCACATTCTAGTTCCTGTGATACAATCACCTTACTGTGGATTTGGTAAACTTTTCTTCATCATTCTTGTCACCATTATTATCTCTTGTTGACTCTTCTTCATCCAGGATGAACCTTTCTTGACTATTCCTACCATTACTAATGTCCTTTCCTTGGTTGGAGTTCCTACCATCAACTTCATTCTCATCTCCTTGGACCCCATACTTTTCACTCATTACTGTGCTTTGCTTTAGCGTATTACCTAGTATGGAGTATATTGCTTGAGTTATTTTATTTGAGAACAGCAATTTGCCTAACTTACTAAAATGTACGCCATGCCGTGAATGATATTTTCTGTCTATGTCTATCTCTATTAGGGCTACTTGCTTATATTCTTTAGTAATTTCCATCAGTTTTTTGTTAAAGGACCTTATTCCCTTGTTTTCTTGCGAGTAATATGATAAATCATAACGGATTGGCACATTTGTTAGTACAATATTCGTGTGATTGTTTGTCTTAATGAACTCCATGATATGATCAATAATTGACTCACCCTTATCAGTATTAAAATCACAGATGAGGATTATATCTCTTTGGGTTAGGCTTCCTAAAACGCTATTTGCTGATTCAAGAAGGGTATTTAGTTCACAATCTGGCTTAAGCATACTATATATGCCAAATTTATTATCTAGTGAAAGTTCCACATTTTCCCTAATTCCACTAAGGAAACTATCACCAATCATTGTTATTTTATGTTATCTTAACTTATTTTTTGTTGCACTATTCATATAAGTCACTACACTTGATACTGTTTCCACGCTTTTGTTTCCTATTTTGCCATTGAGTAAGTCTGGAGTTTGGTAGATTTGAAAAAACTCCCTTTTTTTTCTCGTTCGTTGAGTCCTGCCCCTACTTTTGTGCTGCAGTTTCGTTTGGTGATCATGGTTGGGCATATCGGAAGTATTACTTTCTTCTTGAATCTTCAGTGTGATATTATTTGATTGCGTGTCTTGTAGGTTAGTTAGTTGCTCTTAGCGGTTAGCTGTAGAGATTGGATGTGTATTATTCGCCTCAGTGAGATTCTTTGACAAAAAGCCTTTCCTTGCTGCAGTTTGCTGTTATTACTGTCCATTTATTTTTTTTTTTTTTTGTCTGTTTGATTGCACTAATGCACTCGTATCTCTAGATGAATTAATGGCCGCGCCGGTCCTATCACCATGACAGAAGTCTTTGTCACTCTCCTTTTGTAGAAGTTTTATAATTAATTTAGCTGATTCTAATTCTTCTAATGCACTATGAAGTTGATTCTCCAGTAACGCACAATTTGAGCACTCAGACACACTTAAATCACATTTATTTTGATTGTATGGATCGGAACTCACCACACTTATACTCATTACTTCCGCCATCTTGTACCATCTCAATAATATCTAGAAATCCTTTTCTTTCCTTATATCAAACTGCATATTCATTTAAAAAGATTATTTGGTTAATACTTACAGGAAATGGTCCCTTTTTTTGTAAAAATCGTGTGAAATGTACAGGTAGACGTTGCAATCTCAGGAGACAGAAATGTGATTTAACCTTATCCTGCTAACGTGGAGTATATGGTGAGGTCCTAATAATGCAAGCAAATGGCAGATGGGGTTTAATTCGGCATTTAAAGGGTTAAAAAGAAGCCGAAAAGTTTCTAAAATATAAAGGCCTTACAATAAAAATACAGCGCATGTGGAATGTAAAAACAAAGGTGATACCAGGAATAATAGGGGCGACTGGGACTATTGCAGTCATTCAGAAAATACGTGAGCAACATAGCATGAAGTCAAGGAACTACAGAAAACAGCCACATTGGGCACTGCACACATACTTTGGAAAGTGCTAATGTAAAAATACCAAATTTAACACTGAAACTAACGATATAAGCACCACGAGTAGTTTTATAACAGAATAGTTGTAACACTGTATTCCCTAGAGACATAGTTTGTCTCAGAAATACAAGTATAAATACCCAACATAAAGGAGATGATAAAAAGAATAATAATAATAATAATTAGTGCACCCCCATAGTTATGATCTAACTGCAACCGCGGCGCTTCACGTTAGAGAATGCTACTCTCGAGTTAAGTTGCCGAAACAGGTTGAATCACAGATTACCGGCGGCTGTTGGTAGACAAATTGGTCAGCGTGATCGTTCGTATGGACGCCATGAATGTTGGTACGCTTGTTTCGCGCATGGTTAGTGAATGGCCACAGATTATCTAGTGTGAATGGCTACATTGTAGCAATATACAGCGAATGGACGTAAGTATTGTAGGTTTCATGGTTAGTGAATGGCTACATTGTAGCAATATACAGCGAATGGACGTAAGTATTGTAGGTTTCATGAACCATATACAGATTTCCGTTTAAAACTTAGAGGTGTACAAATTGAACATACCGAATGGTCCAGTTTGAAGTTAACGATGGATCCGTAGAGCAGAGATACGAATTGGAGTGTTCGCAGACTGACACAAGTGAACGCATTTTATTGTCAAGTTATTCAAATTATTAATACAGAAAGTGTGCAAATAGTTCCGTTTTCGTTTACACCGAAGTGCTTCCCAAGGTAATAAAGTTACAGCCCTCATTAGTGCATTGTGCATGGATAGGCCTTTATATTATTCTCGAAGTGTTTACAACCTTGTTGCAAGGCCCAGCAGGTAGTAGCTTTTTTGCCCGCTGTTGTGTCTTGCAAGTCGAAATGTCCAAGGACAGGTGTAGTTTACACATTTGTTGCTTTCTTTGAACTTAATTAGAACGTGTTAACTCAAGTAGGCAGCTGTTCTTTTATTATGTGTATGCATACTTGCATTACGTTACATTTCTTAGACCCAGAAACGTATCAAAACATGTCACAATAGCACTATTCAGAAGAACAGCACAAATCTCACACACACAAAATTAGATCAGTGTACCAGAATATAAGAAAATTTATGCAAAGTTACACTTAAATGACAGCACAGTTTTGTACATTTAATATATCATATGTTTTAAATTATAAGTTGTAATTGATAATGGCACATCAGGCCCATCTGGTGTCTGAAGGCCATCAGACGTGGAACAGACAGATATGCCATACTCTCTAATACATGTTACACAAGCTAGTCTTATAATAATTTCAGAAATTTAAGAATGCCGCAAATCAGTAGGAGTAGAACACTACATTCCAAAAACAGAAAAAAGAAACTGTGGAAATATTTATCTATAATACACATCCTTTAGACTGTCAATACAAGTACATTCCACTTAAGTGCCATATCTTAAAGAGAAAGTTCCCAATTCAGATATGAGAGACCACTATACAATGTACACTGACCATCATCTGAAGAATAACCTATACTTTTTTACCTTTTAACATTATTACTTAATGCATCTTCTCTTAGATATATTCTTGATCCTTTCTTTTTTTTAAGAACTGTGACATTAACTTACTTGATTACTTACTCCATAGAACAGAGTCCTTGAGAAGCTAACTGGTTTTCAGCTAGTCAAGAATTTCCCAGCATTTATGGAACCTGAAGGTTCATTACTTCATTCACAAGTGCCTGCCACCTGTCCCTATCATGAGCCAGCTCAATCTAGTCCATACCACCACATCCTACTTCCTGAAGATCCATCTTAATATTATCCTTCTATCTACCCTTGGGTCTCCCAATTGGTTTCTTTCCCTCAGGTTCCCCGCCAAAACCCTGTATGTGCCTCGCCTCTCCCCCATAAACACTACATGCCCCGCCCATCTCATTCTTCATGGTTTTGTCACCCCAACGTTGTTGAGTGAGGAGACAGATAATTCAGCTTCTCATTATGCAGCTTCCTTTACTCCCCTGTTACCTTGTCCCTCCTAGGAGGCCCAAATATTGTCCTCAGCACCATATTCTCAAACACCCTCAGCCTGCCTTCCTCCCTCAGTGTCAGCGACCAAGTTTCACACCCATACAACACAGCAGGCAGAATTACAGTTCTGTATATCTGAATCTTTAAATTTTTCGATAGCAAACTGGAAGACAAAAGATTCTGCACCAAATGATAGCAAGCATTCCCTGACTTCATTCTGCTGTTAATTTTTTTCTGAATAGAATTTTGATTAGTTAAAGTTGTTCCCAAATATTTGAACTCTTCCACCCTTTCAAAGAATCTATTATCAGTCTTCATATTGTGACTTTGTCCTGCCTTCTGATGTAGAGACATGGCCATGTACTTAGTTTTATCAGCGTTTATTTCAACTCCAATCTCCTTACTAGCCACTATCAAAGTTTCTTTGTTTTCCTTTATAGTATGTATGCTTCCTCCCAATATATTAACATCTTCAGCATAAACCAGAAGCTGATGTGTACCATTTAATTTCAAGCCATCCTTGATTATCTGAACCCTCCTAATGGCGTACTTTAAAGCAAAGTTGAAAAGCAATGGCAAAAGAGCATCTCCTTGTTTAAAACCATTCCTTATAGGAAACACGTCAGACACTTGACTACCTGGACTCTGCTATAGGTTTGATTCTGACACATTTTTATTAGCCACTACAGTTTCATAGGGATACCTGACTCATTGAGAATGTTATACAAGACCTCCCTCCTAGCTGAATCATAAGCTTTCTTGAAGTCTAAGAACTATAAACATAGTTATATAAATTCTTTTTCCCATGGCCATTCTGCCAGTGTAATGTATGCCTATGTAACAACACCAATTGTGAGGTTTTTGAGATCTCTATTTCATATAAACTCTGTGTATGTTTGTATGTGTAAGGTGCCTTATTGCTCATTCAGTTGAAGAATTTTGTAAGTTTAAGAGACATGAACTCAAACCACATAGCTTGTTTCTGAACAGTACTGCTATCCTGTTTTAATGGGCTTGTGTATGCCTGCTACATGTAAGAACACCCCTATCACCTCATCCATCCCTGGCAGCAGAGCTAGGGTGCGTACACACCAACAGAGTCTAGTCGAGTCCAATCCAGTCCAGTCGGACTCACAAAGACACAGCAGTGACTCTGTGGCTTACTTACAATGGCAGCCACAGCAGTGCATACACACCAGCAGAGTCGAGTCAAGTCACTCAAGTATTGCCGAGTCAAGAGTCATGATGCCACATGTTCCATTTTCATCAGTCAGGCTCTAGTGATCGGGCATGATGGCTGCTATCTTGAGGAAGAAATGTATGTGGAAAAGCTTATTCTTTTAGTTAAGGACCATGAGCCAATTTACAACACCTTGTGTTGTGAACACCGGAACCACATCTTACATTGATGATGATGTTCATAACAATAAAAACAACAGCATCACTAACAACAGTAATAATGTGCTTGTTGTTATTAGGCCTTCTATTTAAAGTTTGTATACGTTATTTTTGGTGTAGTAGAGCGTGACAACCGACTTTCAGCTGGCTTCAAATTAAAGATAGTGTAATGTGTTTGTAGTGTGGTATTGTTATTATCATCATCATCATCATCATCATCATTGTTTTAATCAAGGGATAGTTGAAAGAAGGAAATAATAAAAGTAACAGAATGTGCTACTTCAAATATTTTCTTTATTTTAAGTTAATTATATTCAGATTATGTTCGCAGATTCAGGGGGAAAGCTTCATCTCCTACAAAGTACAGTGGGATACTTATGCTTGTACCTGGAATATTTCTAATTGGAAGAACATTTAAGTCACCAGAACTAAACGCCTTTCCAAAATTTGAGTTACTAAAAACACTGTTATCATTTTCATGTCTGTGGGCTCCTACATCAACCAGTGTGAAGCAGCAGTTTCCATCAGCCACACCTAACAAGTTCATTGAGTGAAAGCTTTTGTAATTAAAGTACAAAGATACTGTGTTTGGTGGGCATTTGATGCATCAGTGTTTCCTGTCTCTGCTTCCTATGCAATTAGGCATTTTACAAATATCATTGAACTCATCTGCAATTCGCAGCCATATTTCCAAAGTAGGGACTGTTTTATATATATTGGTTGCAGTACCTTCCAAATGGCTTTTCTGGACTCGCGTACAATGCCCTGTACTGTATTCTTTCCAACTCTAAAAAAGTATCCCAAAGAAGCAAGTAATTCCCCATTGGCAAGATACCTGAAACAGACTCCCAGAAATGTAAGGACAAGTGACACAACTTAACTAATTATATGAGGGAAAGAAGAAAATCAAAAGAAAAAATATCTGGAAGTGGGGCTAAGATGAGAGGGAAATAGTCATTTTATGGTTTCATGAATTTTTTGGAGTACTACTTGCAGCATAGAACTATGGAAATATTCCAGAGACAGTAACTGCAACTGAAGTTTCATTCACTGATCCAGATGAAATGGAAATGGACAATTCTGAAGAACTTGAAGGAGAAAATATAATTCATGATCAGAAAATGGAAGGAGGGTCAAGTAAAAAAGAGCAGCCAGCAGGAATTAAAAGAGGAGGAAAAATACAAAAATTAACTGCTGGTGATATAGGCAGACAATACTTGGACTCCTTGAAAGAAATTGGTAATGAATGGAGGAGATCCTGGTTTTGAATATCCGTTACAATTCTAATTGAACCAAAAAAGACATAGGCTACTCTCTCTCTCTTTCTTTATATGTGGGTGTGTATATATATATATATATATATATATATATATATATGTATGTAATTGAAGAAATAAAAGGTAAATAGGAGTAAATAATGTTACTATTTAGGACACTAACTAAGAAAAAAAGGGTAGCTCCAATAATATTGAGAATCCCTTTCTTGTCTCCTAAAGATTTTTATAGGACATACCTTAAAAAAATTACAAGTCTTTCTTCAGGTGTAATCACCCTCCTATAGTTGGTGTTTTGTTTTTGTATTTCCTCTCCCACCATTTGTGACAGATGGTAGAACTGCTTGATATTCATTCTAAAAAACCCATGGAATTTTTCTTCATCCTCGAGCAGATCCGGATACAAGTGGCTAAATATTTTGAAATTTGGTCTCTTAATGTTTATCGGGTGCACCCACATGTTCCGTCTCTTACGATGCCACCTCCTTCTCCACATAATCATGTGCAAAACAAGCATGTTAAAATTTTCCATCGCTTTAGAGTTCTTTACTTGTGCACTGTGCAAAGAGCACTAAAAACCCACTGAGACTCGTGGAGACTTGACTGGACTCAACTCGGTCGGTGTGAACACCCCTTGACTCTAGAGTCAGACTGGACTGGACTGGACTCGTCTCAACACTGTTGGTGTGTACGCACCCCTAGCTAGCCATACGCCTGGGAAAATTAATGACCTTTAATTCATGTTTTAACTTCAAATTAAGCAAATGTATTGGTGCATTTGGTTAATATATATGTGGCATGATGGGTTGTAATGAATTGAAGACAGAGTAGCGCCATGGCACAAATATGGGGAAAGTAAAACAACTCGAATTAAGATAGCAGCTCTACATCTCATGACTTCCGGTTCGGCACTTAGAAAATTTTAGGCTGCTTGATTTTTGTTGAACAGAGGGTACATGCTTTTAAGTCTTAATGTGCTTCTTCATTTACTACATAAACTTTTATGAATGGTTTCAGATGTCTCCTTCCAAAGATTTCTTATCTGCTTTTGCTGTTTACAATTCCAAGAAAGCTCAAAGAAAAAGAAAGAGTGTATATGGTAGCAAGGCTGGTCACATTGATGGTGTGTCTAAAACAGTGGGGGAATCTGATGTGGAAGAAATTCTAAATGATAAAGATGAACCCACTGCATCCAGTTTTTGTAATGTCACAGACAAGAAGAAAAGAAAAAGAAGTGACATTTCCTTTACATTCGTCACTGATCAGCCCAGGACTTCTGGTGCTGAAATTGTAAATGTAGATGAGGATTCTGATGATGTACTACTAATTGAGAATGCAAATAAAAGGATAAAGAGAAAAGTTATCGTGTTAAATCCAGAAAGTGAAGAAGACCGTGAGGACGAGGAAATCGTTTTTGAGGATACAACCATTAGGAGAAGAAAATCAACAAAAGGAATGAAGAAACTTGGGAGTAACAGTACAGTTTCAGAGGCCGAAGATATTTTTATAATAAAAGAGGGTGATGCAGAAGAGGACAAATCTACTGGCAACAGCTTGGAGGAGGGCAGAAAGTTACTTGCATGGCTTATAAATCCAGTTGTTCCAGAAGAATTCTTCAAGTAAGTTTGAGATTATTTCACTTGGGAAGGTAAACTGTAAGTTAAGAATTAGATGGGTAACAGACCACAGAAAAGTGCCACAGAATGAATGTCCATATAAAGTTTTATTCTCTAATTGCCATTAAGGTATTTTTAAGAATTATCACATGAGTTTTTGAATATGAATCTTGATTTTCTGTCATGCCAGCACAGTTTGGTTTGTGCTGTGTTTTAACCGTAGAGCTTGCCAGAGATTAATTCTAGGTTCCTGTGTGTATGAATTTGATTGATACCTCTGGTACACTGCAGCCACTTCCAAATGGTGTCTAGTTTTGAATTGTAAGAGAGCAAAAACAACATCATAGGCAGTTTTTGAATGTATTATCTGATATCACCATCAGTGTTTTAGCCCTTTACAGACGTATGCAAAATGAAATTCATGCATGACTGGAAAGTTGAGCGAATGAATTTAACAATGCCTGTCAATTTTATTTGGTTACACAAAATTGTAAAAAGTCAGAAGGGAAGACCTAGAAGTAGATGAGAGAACAGTACTGTGGTAGCTGTTAATGAAATGAGGTGTGGCAATTTAGACTAGGTTCTTCTGGTAATGTGAATACATTGAAGTACCTTCCATGGAGTTGAAACAGATTCTTTACATGCCAAGGTATCTCAGTTTCTGTTCGCTCAGTTGAACTTTCTATTGATTTCATTTTATGTTGTATTAATTACATTACTCATGTTTATAAAGGGAACTTGATGGAGGAGGTAATGTGTCTTGAAATGTAGTTAATTTACATGAATATTATTAACATCATACAGCAACCAACAGAAACACAATGATGCTGCTCAGATGCCAGATTGTGTTTGAATTTTCATGCATCATAACATATACCCAAGTCTGTAAATGTACATTTCTTTTTGTAGCTAGTATTTATTTCTGTTGATCAGGCACCTTTGAATAATCATATATTACTGTCAATGAATTAAGAGTAGACAGATTATGTACTTGAAATGTACTTGAGAAGTCAGCCATGCAGCTTTATAATGCAAATGTTTTTGACTTACATGACCTGTACATAATTGAACTGACAATGTACAAAGACCATACTAAAAGCCACAAATGTAGTGAAAATATGAACTAATTCAAAGCAGTATTGCAGTGTGTGATATATGTGGTCATATTTTGATGTGATATAGAATCTGGTTAGGACACTTGGCAATGTGCAGTGACAGAATTTCTAGTTGAGGAGGAACAGATGTTCATGCACAGATTCATTGTGCATATGGAGATGCCTGCATGTGCACTAACAATGACATAGGATTGGTAAACCACTTCAAAGGCAGGAACACAGACATCGCCAAACAACCTGTAGTGGTTGTCCATGAACTTCCTCTA
>Ga0209755_10005817_pt1 | contig 13852 bp, 11 predicted proteins | sample TergutCo191P1_FD_187301 | JGI IMG/M metagenome (GOLD analysis project Ga0209755, IMG submission 187301) | Cornitermes sp. P1 segment gut microbial communities from Petit-Saut dam, French Guiana - Co191P1 (SPAdes) (version 2) | ecosystem: Host-associated > Arthropoda: Insects > Digestive system... | reverse complement strand
TGAAAATAAAACAAATATTCAGTTAAGGACACGGTGATAAAATGCTAAGCAGAGAGAATTTTACGGAAGAGTATGTCAGACAGTTACAGAAAACCAGTAAGCGCGACCCTGTATTATTGGAACGGGTCATATACGCATTTGGATTATTGGAAGCAATTGTCACTGTAGGCATGCCTTTTGTGTTTAAAGGTGGTTACATAGAAGCGGGACTAACTATGTCGAAACAGACCACACCCTCGAACACATCAGGTTATGATTTGCCTTATACACTGCATTATCAGAAAAATATATCTTGTCATTTGAGTTGTCAATCAAATAATTAAAATGCTCCAATACGTTTAAGCCAAGAATATCATTCATAGTGTCAACGTAAGGTACTGCAACCTTTGCATCAATTCGCTTGCCCCCAAAAAGCATTGGGATTTCAATCAAATCGCCCTCAACTTTGAATCCGGCAAACCCGGTTAAAGGCACTTTTTTTACCAGTGGCTCCAGCTTGTCAAAACCAAATAGTTCTGCAGTCATTTTTGTGAGTACAGTTAAGTATGCGCCTGTGTCCAAAATGAAATCAACTGCGAAATTTGAATTGTTTCCCGTTTCGTAAAAAATTGGTATAGCCAAATGGCGATGTCCGTCAGCTTTGTGCGATAACGTCATCACAGAAGTATACGAAAAATCCACAGTATTAGCCATTATACTCACCTACAAGTTGCAAAGAAGAAATAAACCCTGAGTTATGTCGAAGTGACATACCATAACGCTCAGCATATTCATCCGCCTTGTATTTTTCATAAATGCCATCCCTGACACCATCATACGGAACAGCACCGATGACAGCAGGTATACCTTCTACGAGTTCTCCTGTATTTGTGAGCGTTGCCTTTACAATGAAAACCCAATAGCCATCGTACAGATGTTCTATCTCAGCCTTTGAAATAGGTTCAGTGTGATCTAAAAGCTTATATGTCTTTTCCACGAGAATCCCACCCTTTCTATAACTGAAGCAATTTCCGCTCAATTCACTCACCTAATTATACCTCAGGATAGTGTTATTTGCAATCACCTTAAAATTTTGCGAAATGTGCAACTTAAAATTTTGCGAAATGTGCAACCGATGATTAAGGTGCGCACTATGATTGCGTGTTGCACATGCCGCAAACAGTTTAAGCCATCGTTATATATTCCCTATCTTCTAAAAAAGCTATCATATTAAGCACTAAGAAATTCCAATTCTGAAAACCGTGGGTGATAATAGGCTCGCAAGTATCGGGGTTATAATATTCGTGCAATGAACCATTTATCTCCAAATCTCTACCAAACATATTAATAGTTTTTTCCGCAATGCTTTGTGCATCTTCCAAATACCCATATTTAAGCAAACCGTCAAATAAGAAAAAATTAGCATTTCCCCAGACCGGCCCACGCCAATTAGATGGATTGTTGGAAGCGCGGATATCGTATGTTTTCTCTAAGCGAGACAGGGTTCGAATTCCTCCGCGACAATTAAAAGTCCTTTCTTCTCGATACCGCTCTACCATGCGTGCCGCACGGTCTGAGGATGCGATACCTGCCCACATTGGCAAAAAGCTTGACCAGTTATCTATACGCATTAATAAGCATGGATAGTCACGCGGGGCACCACTATGTAAACTTGCATCGGACTTCACCGGGCGCAGTGCGAAATCGACACTGTAATATGTCCCATCACGCTCATCCCAGCAATACGTATTTACCGCATCAGCTAGATCCTGCGCTTTGTTACGCCACTTAATTGAGGCCTGCATATCCCCCGCTTCCTCCAGTATATACCCCATGCATAGCAGCTCACGATAGAGCAAGCTATTCAAATATATAGAACCACAACTATTGTCAGGACGATAAAACACGGAAGGATCATTGTCTACGCCTACAGCTAAATCATCTTTCCAGTAAGCAAGACCTGTTCCGGAATCAGTTTGATTTATTAAATAGCGATTGATAAAAAGTTCGAGTTTTGGGATAAACGGCCTTAGCCATTCTATATCTCTATGTCTCTGAATAATGGATGCAGAATGTTGTGCTACAATAGGCTTATGCATATTGGTATCATCCTTGCTGCTTGTTGTATGTTTCCTTATAGGATCGGCATCCTCATGGTGCAAGCCAATAGGCATATAGCCATCATCGTCCATATGCTCAATGAAATTTAATACCGTGCCAATCTCACTGTCGAGATAGGTGCCTTTTTTACCTGTATCCGCTTCAACCTGCCCCATGACAATTCCAATTTGCCACGAATCCCAATCCCACAGCATCATCGAATAAAAAGGACTGTCCGGAGCGGACGGCACCAAATAAGGGTGTTTAAGCAAGCCCTGCGGCTTACGAACCATTTGATCGGAGTTTGCGTAAATGTAACTTTTGAGTGATTGCATATATCTTTCCATACCAGCAAATACCTCTTTCGCTTATTAAGTGTACGAGACGCGCGGAAAAAGCCAGGCTATCCCGCGCGTGCATCGTCAATAATCTCAAATCACAATCTAATTAACTTCCCATATAGCGGTCAAATGCCCTCTGATATATCTCCATGTATGTTTCTAATCCACGATCTGCAATACCTTGCCTAAATACATCAAAATTTTCTAAAGACTCCTCACCTGTGATAAATCGTGCAATCATGTGGAGGATATAGGTGTATAAATCAGTGCGGATTAATGCCAGCGTGTTGGCTTCATCTTCGGTAAACCTTACAGTATTTGGCCAACCGACTCTGAATGCGTCTGCATAGTTGTTGACCAACGCATCTGTCAAAGCCCTCTGTTCAGGCGCAAATTCGACTTCGGTGAAATCTACACGACATGCCGGAATAGATCCCCAATGTGGCGAAATATTATTCATGCGCCACTCGTAAGCACTGCCAAACTCACCTTCTGGGAAGTGGAAAACGAGGTTTATCGGATTGATACCAAGTGCAGGATCGTCGAAAAATTCTATAGTGTGCCCCTGACCCGGAAAATCGGGGTGTCCGCCTGCTTCTAAATCCGGACCGCCTAGTTTTGCGCGATATGCTTCAAATGTAGTAGTCCAGTCGAGTACTTGAAGAATTCTGGGTATGTTTTGGGCTCTATCTGTAATACCAAATATACCGATTGACTGGATTGACACCGAAGGCCAGACAGGGGTATCGTTGTGTGCGCTGGTCAAAGGAACAATTCCATCGTACTGTGACCAGATAGCTTCATCAGGTATTCTTAGCCAATGCGCCCAATCCATAAAGGCACCGACGCGTCCTTCCGCTAATTTTGCGTTTCTGGCATCAACAGTTTGCGTGAAATATTCATTATCAAGAAGATTTTCGCGGAACAACATATTCATCCACGTCAGCACTTCAAGGAATAAATCATGTGTTGGTACGAAAACTACTGTGCCGTCTTGTACATCTACCATCTCGCCGACATTATTGTTCCAAAACTGAACGGTGAATCCCATTGCGGAGAGAGGGAAAGTCAAAAGTGAATGTGATTCTTGATCAAAAACTCCGGTCATGGGAATTCTGTTCGGGTCACTGTCTCTCACTGCAAAAAGAAAATCAGTAAACTCATCAAGTGTAGTGGGTACATCCATACCGAAATCTTCCATCCATTGTTTGTTAACAAAGAAACGAGCCTGTGCATACTCACGAATATTTGTGCGATCGTAGCCACGGAAGAAGAATTGTTGTCCATCCACAGCCATATGAGCTCTGCGAAGTTCAGGGAATTCCTGATAGAGCCTGTAAATATTCGGGGTATTTTGCTGATTGATGTATCGGCTCAAATCAATGAACATACCCTGCGAACCATACATCATAAATTCTTCTTCTGACAATCCGTTGAGGAATATATCCGGATAGTCTCCTGTTGCAAACGCAAGAGCAACCCTTTCCGGCCACACGGTTGAGTGAATCTCTGTAATGTCAAATGATACGTTAAACATCTCTTCCATTTTTCTGAACAAATACATATCATTCCATGCGCCTTGTTCACTTTCTACCATTGCAAACAGAGAAATAGTTACATGGTCGTCAGGATCGTCCGGCGGAAGAACTGGAGGTGTTGGAACTTCCTCATTTCCATTGGTTGCAGGGGGAGCGGTAGCGGCAGGGGTGTCATCAGCGGGCGCGCATCCTGCTAAAATAGCAAATGCTAATGAAAAAACCAGGATTAATAATAGGGTTTTTCGCTTCATAGTAACACTTTTTCCTTTCATAATTACTTTAATTATGCCGAACCGTACCTTCGACAAATTTTGTTATTTTTAGCCTGTATGTATTGATAAATAATGCATACAGGCGTACGGTCGTCTACCCCTTGAGAGAGCCAATCATCATGCCTTTCGTAAAAAATCTTTGTAAAAACGGGTAAATTATCAGCATGGGTAAGGAGGCAACTATTACTAGTGCGTACCTCATAGATCTTTGTGCCATTTCAATTTCACGTAGTGAGCCAACATCTGCCCCCACGTCTAATGTCTGATTTTGAAGCAATATTTCGCGTAAGATGATTTGCAGCGGTTGGTATTCTCTACTGCTTATAAACATCAAGGCTCTAAAAAAACCATTCCAGTGTTCCAAGCCATAAAATAATACCAGCACAGCTATTACCGGACCTGATAAAGGAAAGACAATCCTCCAGCAGATGCCGAAATCAGAACATCCGTCAATGCGCGCCGCATCTTGCAATTCCTCAGGCACACTGTACTGGATAAAAGCACGGGTGATTATAAGGTTGAAGGCGTTCACCGCTCCGAAAATTACCATGACCAATGGATTATCAACGAGACCCAAGCTGCGAACCAACAAGAATGTGGGAATCATACCTCCGTTAAACCACATGGTAAAAACAACGAAAAATGTGAGCGGACCTCGCCCGAACAGTTCTTTTCGGGAAAGTGCAAAAGCACCTGTAAACGTGACGAAGATATTTAAAGCCGTCCCAAATATCAGATATAATAAACTATTGCGGTATCCGGTGAAAACTGCCTGGCTTCCAAAAATTCTGCGGTATCCACCTAATTGGAAATCTACAGGCCATAACCATACCCTGCCCGCTGCCACTGCGTTTGGATCACTGAGTGAAGCTGATAATATGAAAATTATAGGGTACAGCATAAGAAAGCAGATAATGCCAAGCGTGATATAAATTACCGTGTTTGTAGCCATATCACCTCGGCTATCTTTGATTCTTGTCTGATAAGTGGAGCTGTGCATGATTCACCCCTATACAATGAGATTTTCGAGAAATAAAATACCGTATTTAGAACAAGCTGATATTGCTGGTTTTCTTAGCAATCTGGTTTACAATCAACAATAAAATAAGATTAATAACGCTATTGAACAATCCGATGGCCGTAGTTAAACTAAACTGCGCTCGTAACAACCCAACTTTATATACATATGTTGAGATTACCTCTGAGACATCTAAATTAAGCGCATTTTGCATTAGGAAAATTCTCTCAAATCCAACACTCATAATATGACCAGTCGATAGGATAAATAAAATTACAGCTGTGGGTATTATACATGGGATATTAATATGCCATATTCTCTGCAACTTAGAAGCCCCATCAATCATAGCTGCCTCGTGTTGCTCTACATCAACACTGGACAAAGCAGCTATATAGATTATTGAATTCCATCCTATACTTTGCCAAATGCCCGACGTTATGAAAATTGTCCTGAAATATGAAGATCGTCCGAGAAAGTTGACTGTATCTAAACCAAAAAATTGCAAAGCCTGATTAATTAATCCATCTGGCTGTGAGAGAAACACATTAATCATGTTTACCAGTACGACGACAGAAATGAAAAATGGGGCATATGTTATCGTTTGGATGGTCTTTTTTATCCGTGGTCGCCTGATTTCATTTACCATAAGCGCGAGTATGATTGGGAATGGAAAACTCCAGAGCAGGGTATAAACACTAATAAGCACTGTATTTGTGACAAGTATTTCAAACTGAGGGGAATTGAAGAAAAAGACGAAATGATCAAAGCCTACCCACTGGCTACCAAGGATTCCGTCCCTTGCTGTAAAGTTTCGGAAAGCTATCTGCACACCATACATAGGGATATAATTGAAAATAAATAGGTAGATAAATGTAGGTGCGAGCAAAACGTATAGTCGCCAACTCCTCAATGCTTTGACCAGCCAACTGCGCTTATTTTCATTAATTGGTTTTGCGTATGCTGTAGTGTTCATACAAGACCACCATTTCATATCTTTCCTGAATATTATAGAATTATCTCATCACATTAACTAAATTGCAATCGAATATTTAGCGTTTATTAGTTAATTGTTTGCTTAATGTTAATGTGGAGTTTTGAGGGAATAATGTGCCGATACATTCAAACCGACTGTCGCTTTATAAGCTGGGTGGCAATTTCAATTTTCACATGGGAATGATTTTTAACACCCATTATTTCTATTAAACGCTTGACTGCCATATCACCCATATGCTTTTTTGGTACATGCACTGTTGTTAATGCTGGTTCCAGATAGGCTGCCATCGGGACATTGTCAAAGCCTATGACGGCGATATCCTCAGGAACGCGGAAGCCTTTTTTTTGAAAAGCTTTCATCGCTCCAATGGCAATCCAATCATTGTCGGCAAAATAGCAAGGAGCTAGCTCTTCACCGTTCTCAAGAAGCTCCAACATGTCGGCATAAGCACCCTCTATAGATGGTGTCAGCATATGCACGATAGATCTCGATGTGGACATACCGTGATGACGTACTGCCTTGTAAAACCCATCCGTCCTCTCATCGAAGTTTCCTATGCTATATGAAGAACGCAAGTGACCCGGTTGTTTTTTTGTTTGACTTATTAGATAATCGGTTGCTAAGAGCGCACCTTGAATATTATTAATCAATATGTAGTCGTGCCTAATAAAATCTAAGTACACATCCAAAATCACTAAGGGGATTGGTAGATCGTTAAAAAAATGGAAATCCTCCATCTGCATTTCCGTTCCCAGCAGGATAATTCCTGCACAATCTGAACTTATGATTTCGTTAACTTTTCTCTCGACATCTTCTCCTCTGTGGATGTTGGCGATTTGCAGTTTGTACTGCTCAGCGGCACACGATGCCTCGACGCCTTCAAGCAACTCGGAAAAGAAAGGGGTATCTCCTACCACTGCCCCCTGACGCTTATAAATGACAAATGTTATGTATCGGGTGCGAACCACTGTTCTTGTGCGCTTTGAAAAATCATACCCGTACTTATCTGCTGCGGCTAGCACCATTAGTCGGGTTTGAGTGCTAACACCTTGTTTGTTTCGCAAAGCCATGGATACTGCGGCTTCAGACAAGTTAAGTTTACTTGCCAACTCCTTACCTGTAATACTCATAGTAAATAACTTCCTTTCTTTAATATGTAATTTAATTGAGTTGAGCATTCAGTATTGTTAATAATAAATAATGTCTGTATATTAGCATTAATTCATTGCGATTACAACAATTCAATTTAAGCATTAGTGAATAAAAAAATTGCATTTTCGAAAAAACTAGCGTATTGTGCAGAAACACAACATACATTGACATCAAAAAGTTGCGCACAATTGTTAAGTTGGAATTGAGTAAAATATACTCAATAACCTATTGACATTAAGTTAATATGCAAGGATAATGACTAATTAATGTGTGTTGACGATATAGCAAAAGTGCATTGAATGTGGGACATGTGCATTCATAAATATTATAAAATTGAGCATATACAATCTAGAGCGACAGCTTATGAGGAGTTAATTATTATGGAAAACGTAAATGGAATTCCCGAGACTATGAATGCGGTCATGTGCTGCGGACCTAATGATTATCAATATCAGACTGTACCGGTTCCTAAAATTAATGAAGATGAAATATTAATTAAAGTTGAGGCCTGCGGTGTATGTGCTGGAGACATTAAATCATATCATGGAGCGGCTATGTTCTGGGGAGACGGTAATCTGCTTCCTCCATGGAATGATGCTCCGTGTGTGGCAGGACATGAGTTTATAGGCACGGTTGCAGCTATTGGGGATAATGCGAAAGAGAAGCACGGTTTGAAACTTGGAGACCGTGCGGTTGCAGAGCAGATTGTACCATGTTGGGAGTGCCGATTCTGCAAAGATGGGCACTATTGGATGTGCGAGATGGCAAATATTCATGGTCATCAAAAAGTGATTGCAGATGGGGGTATGGCGGAGTATATGCGCTACGGCTCAAGAGATGTAGTGCATAAGGTCAATAAAGATTTGCCAGCACCGCTGGCATCTACCATTGAGCCGCTTTCTTGTTCTGTGCACACTATAGACCGTGCGGAAATTAAGTTCGGAGACGTGGTGGTGGTTGCGGGTATGGGGCCTATTGGACTTATGAAGCTTCAATTGGCAAAACTCAAAACACCTAAAACGTTGATTGCAATTGACTGCAAGCCAAAGCGCCTTGAGCTTGCAAAAAAGCTAGGTGCAGATTATGCTTTTGACTTTACAAAGGTGGATGTAGCCGAAGAAGTTTTTAAGTTGACTGACGGTTATGGATGTGATGTATACATACATAATTCGGGGCATCCTTCCGGTGTCATTAATGGTCTTAAAATGATTCGTAAATTGGGGCGTTTTGTGGAATTTAGCGTGTTTTCGGAAGAGACTTCCGTGGACTGGAGTGTTATAGGCGACCGCAAGGAATTAGATGTCGTTGGAGCTCATATAAGCGGATTAAACGGCTATCCTGTGGCTATTGACTTGCTTGAAAGAGGTATTGTCAAAGTCGATGAGATTGTGACCCACACATATCCACTCTCGGAGTGGAAAGACGCCTTTAATAAGGCGGAATCAGGTGAAGACTCAATCAAAGTGGTTTTGATTCCATAACTAAGCGGGTAATTTTCGATTTGATTGACAATTAATATTAAGCATTATGGAGGGTCAGAAATATGATAAAATTGGCTGTTAGCGGATTGCAGTGCAACCACTTCACTAACCCTTTGGGGTACCAGCTCGACGGAAATGCACGCCTATCATGGATAGTGGAGTGCGATAAAAACGCGGAATCTACAACATGCATAGAGGTTTCTACGGATAGTGCGTTTTCGGAAATTGTTTATTCCGATGACAGCGGTGAGCGCATAGACAGTTTATGTTACATTTTACCTATAGAACTTCAACCGCGTACACGCTATTATTGGAGAGTTACTGTTGAGACGCAAGGGGTTACGGCATGTGAAACCGCTTGGTTTGAAACTTCCAAACTCGATGAAAAGTGGACGGCAAAGTGGATATCTCCCGAAAAGCAGCCTGAGCGTCACCCTGTGATTTTTTCATATTTTGATATTGATAAGCCGATACGGACGGCGCGCGCATATATATGCGGACTGGGCTTGTATAGATTAAAATTCAATCAGCAACTCGCAGGAGATGAGGCACTTTCCCCCGGATTATGTGCATATGACAAATGGCTCCCTTATCAGACCTACGACATAACTGAGCTACTAAAATCAGGTGAAAATACTGTTGAAGTTGAATTGGGCAATGGCTGGTATAAAGGTCGCTACGGGCTAAGCAGAAGCAAAAATTTCCGATATGGCGATGAGTTTGCCTGTATTTGTGAAATTCATGTAACTGCCGAGGATGGCAGCGAGTATCGCATTGCAACAGATACAGACTGGAAAGCGAAGCTCTCCTGCGTAATAGATTCAAACATCTTCGATGGTGAGTATCGTGACGACACTTTGAGTCCCGGCGAAGCTTTTGGTGTTAAAAAGGCTGAAGTCTCAATGGAGCTACTCGAACCACGACGCAGCCCGCCTATCACTGTTATGCATCGCATAAAACCGATAGAGGTTATTCATACACCGGCAAACGAAATTGTTCTGGACATGGGGCAAAACATGGTAGGCTGGTTTGAGTTTGTCTGCAACGCCCCAACTGGAGCTGAAGTTCACCTCCAGTTCGGCGAAGTGATGCAAGGTGGGAATTTTTACCGTGATAACCTTCGAGCGGCGCTGGCGGAGTACAAATACGTAAGCGATGGGACAGGAAAAAAAGTATGCCAAAGGTTCACATTCTATGGTTTCAGATATGTAAAGCTAACCCGATGGCACGGGGATTTGAACGCACAAGACTTTACGGGTCTCGTGTTATATTCTGACTTGCAGCAAACTGGTTATATCAAAACAGCTAACGAGAAGGTCAACAAGCTGTTTGAAAACACGCTTTGGGGACAACGAGGTAATTTCCTTGATGTTCCTACAGATTGTCCGCAAAGAGATGAGCGCATGGGTTGGACAGGTGATGCTCAGGTGTTTTTCGGCACTGCGGCTTTTAACATGGATGTTGCAGGCTTCTTCTCTAAATTTTGCTATGACTTATGGCGTGAGCAAGAGGCTCTTGGCGGGACTGTGCCTGTTGTTATTCCAAAGCATGATGTCACACAAACCGGAGCTTGTGCATGGGGAGACGCCGCAACCATTATCCCGTGGAACCACTACATAAGATACGGCGATGTTGGTATCTTGGAGAGACAGTACCCAAGCATGAAGGCGTGGGTGGAATATATTTATAGTCACGATTTGAAAACAGGTGCTACCCGACTGTGGAGAGGTGATTTCCATTACTGCGACTGGCTCGCGCTCGACGGCGAGGATACGATAGGCAACCGATTTGGCGGTACGGAGCGCACATATCTTGCCAGTTGCTTCTATCGCTATTCTTCAATGCTGGTGGCAAAAGCCGCAAAGGTGCTTGGATTTGACGAAGATGCCGAGCACTATGAATCACTCTCGGAGTCGGTGCGTAAAGCCATTGTGGAAGAGTATGTAACAAAAAGCGGTAGACTCGCCGTCACAACTCAAACAGCGTATATTCTTGCACTTTATATGGATATCATTCCTGAGCATTGGCGAGAAAAAACAGCGTATGCACTCTCTCTTAAACTAAAAGAATCCGATTTCCACCTGCGCACAGGATTTATCGGAACACCCTACCTTTGCAGAGTGCTTTCAGAATCCGGCTATGGCAATATATCTTATAGATTGCTACTGCAAGAGGATTTTCCAAGTTGGTTATACGAAGTGAATATGGGGGCAACCACCATATGGGAAAGATGGAACTCCATTCTTCCCGACGGAAGCATAAGCGACACGGGAATGAACTCTCTCAACCACTATGCCTACGGTTCTATCATGGAGTGGCTGTATCGTGACGCGGCAGGCATTAACCCAATTGAGGAGTTTCCCGGATTTCGTAAATTCCGTCTCTCTCCCCGCCCTGACCCGCTGTTACCATGTATAGAGGCGGTTTATCATTCGCCTGTGGGAACCATCAAGAGTGCTTGGAAATATCTTGAAAATGGCGAACTTGAGTTTGATTTTACAGTTCCTTACGGCTCTACGGCACAACTCACTCTGCCGGGACATCCCGATGGGATTATAGATGAGGTACTAACCCCCGGCGTATATAACTACCGCTATAAACCTCGTGATGTAAGTTGCTTCAACATTGACACACCAATCAGTGAGATATGTAAGCATCCAAAGGCTGTTGATGTGTTACTTGAAGAGCTTCCAAATATCGCCGGCAACAACTTTACCATGTTTAAGGAGATGGCAGGGTCTCGAAGTTTGCGAGACTTCTGCATTGAGGGGTTTTTTGAGTTACCTGACGAGCAAGCGAATAAATTGTTTATGAAAATGGAAAAGGCAGCGGGTTTGTGAGTTACCGGCCCTTAATATACGCGGAGCACACAAACTCAAACTATCGGAGGGAATTCTTAATGAATTACAACAATTATCATTTCACTATTCCAAGCGGTCTTAATATCCGCGTGATAACCAACACTGATGCGAAAAACGAAGCAGATGACCAGTATGCAATTGTCCACACCATGCTTTCTCCGCGTTTTGAGAATGTCGGAATGATTGCAGCGCATTTTGGTGATATAAAATCACCTCACACAATGAAGGACAGTTATGATGAAATTGTAAAATTATTTGACTTGATGAAAATGGATAAATCAATCATAACTTGCGGCGCACCATATGCCATGCCTGACGAAAAAGTGCCCGTTGATTCACCGGGTGCGCAACTTATCATTGAGGAAGCGATGAAAGATTCCGATATTCCGCTCTTTATCACTTTCTTAGGTCCGCTCACCGACATGGCAAGTGCGTATTTGCTGGAGCCACGCATTGCAGAGCGATTGACCTGTATATGGATCGGGGGTGGAGTATATCCAAACGGCGGTGCTGAGTATAATCTAAGTAACGACATAGCAGCGGCAAATGCTGTGTTTAACTCACCAATCCCTCTATGGCAGGTGCCGAAAAATGTGTACCAGCAAATGCTTGTTTCAATAGTCGAACTTGAAGAGCGTATACGCCCGCAGGGTGAGCTTGGTAAATATCTTTTTGAACAACTTGTGGAACATGCACACAGCAAGTTTGCATACAGAATTCCGGTTCCTCCCGGCGGGCGCACAGGCGAGACGTGGGTTCTGGGTGATAATCCTGCTGTTGGGCTTATGTTGTGGGATCATCCAAATGATTTTGACTGGATTCCTGCCCCTAATTTTACGCAGGACATGCACTATATCCACAATCTTAGTAATCGTCCGATTCGAGTATACAAACATGTGGACTCGCGCTTTATATTAGAAGATATGTACGCTAAGATTAATAAATTCACACGTATTAGTTCATAAAATGCAGGGAGGCTGTTGCATGAATAAAATAAAACTAGGTTTCGCACCAACTCGCAGGAGCATCTTTAGCGCACCCGATGCGGTGAAGTATGCGAACTTGACTCGTGATAAGCTAAAAAAACTGGACATAGACTTTGCCGATATAACCGAAATAAACGATGAAGGGCTTTTATATAACGACGAAGATATGCAAAAAGTAGCCGAAAAATTCAGAGCCGAAAAAATAGACGGTCTGTTTGTGCCGCATTGCAATTTCGGCACGGAATACATCGTCGCAAAACTCGCTAAAGAGATGAACGTGCCTGTCCTTCTATGGGGACCGAGGGACGAGCGACCCGATGAAAACGGTATACGCCTGCGCGACACCCAGTGCGGACTTTTTGCCACGGGCAAAGTGCTCAGGCGATTTGGAGTGCCGTTTACATACCTCAAAAACTGCCGTCTTACCGACGAAGTTTTTGAGCAGGGGATAAGGCGGTTTCTCGCCGTGTGCAATACCGTAAAAGCGTTTAGAAGCATACGGATACTGCAAATATCAACACGCCCATATGACTTTCTGACGACAATGTGTAACGAAGGTGAGCTGCTCGAACGGTTTAATATCCAACTTGCGCCGATACCCATGCCGGAGCTGACCGCCGAAGTGAACGCGGCTAAAGCGGGAAAAACAAAAGTAGTGGAAACTATTAAGCTCATAAAATCGAAAATGGAAATAAAAATCAAGCCCGAGGAACTGGAAACAGTGGCAGCACTAAAACTCGCCATGCAGACGCTGGCGAAAAAATACGGATGCAACGCTATAGCAATTCAGTGCTGGAACTTCTTGCAAAATGAGCTCGGCATCATGCCGTGCGCCGCAAATGCATTATTGACCGATGAGGGTCTGCCCGTTGTCTGCGAAACGGATATTCACGGTGCGATTAGCTCTATACTCGTAGGTGCGGCAGCTATGGACGGAGCGGCAACTTTTTTTGCAGATTGGACTGTTCGCCACCCTGATAACGAAAACGCGGAACTGCTACAGCACTGCGGCCCATGGCCAATATCCGTTGCTAAAAGTAAGCCGACACTCGGTTATCCGCTTGCGTTTGACCATCCGGGAGCAGTGGAAGCACTGGCAAAGCCGGGAAATATCACGCTTGCACGTTTTG
>Ga0209755_10005816_pt1 | contig 13858 bp, 12 predicted proteins | sample TergutCo191P1_FD_187301 | JGI IMG/M metagenome (GOLD analysis project Ga0209755, IMG submission 187301) | Cornitermes sp. P1 segment gut microbial communities from Petit-Saut dam, French Guiana - Co191P1 (SPAdes) (version 2) | ecosystem: Host-associated > Arthropoda: Insects > Digestive system... | reverse complement strand
CGAAACGACCATCGTAGCACTGCGCACCCCGTGGGAGACCATGTCGTCCATGTATTTGGTGCAGTCCAGCTCGCCCATGTCGGCGGTTACGCATTTTACGCTGTATAACAATCGGCTGGTTGTGGATATTCACAATGCGGTGTCGGCGTTGGTTGGGCCATTTCCCACGCATCCGTCGCTGCCGATTTTGCAGGTGGGGTATTCCCAATTTTCGGTAGAGCCCAATATTACGCGGCTGGTATTTCATTTGCATGGGGATGTGTCGTTTTCGTTATCGCTGACGGCGGATAGGCGCACGCTGGGCATTACGTTCCAGTACCACCTGCCCGGCGAAGTCATGCTGAACGAGGACGCGGGCATTTCCTATGTATTTGGGCTGGGTGCGCTGCGGTTGTGCCGCGCCGATGGCTTGACCTTCAACCCCGCGCAGGTGCAGCATTTTAATGAATATTTGATTGGGCGGTATACGCTGGTGTTTCCGCCGGGCGTGCAGGTGGGCACAACGGGCATGTTTTTCGCACGGGATGAATTTATTAATTGGGTGATGGTTGCCCAAGATGTAAACGGCAATACGCAGATTATTTTTGACACCGCGCAAGTGCTGCTTTTCAGCATTGAAGAAACGCCCGAGGCGTACTATATCATGGCGCGCTTCCCGCGGGAGATGTATTCGCTGGTGGTGGTGCTTGACCCCGGGCATGGGGGCAGCGACCCCGGCGTGGTGCGCCACGGCATACGCGAGAGCGATTTGGTCATGACCCTTTCCAACATGGTGGCGTATCTGCTGCGCGCCCACGATGATATTGGCGTGTTCATGACGCGCCACACCGATGTAAACCCCAGCGTTTTTTGGCGGGCAGAATTTGCCGACTCCTTTGCCGATGTGCTAATTTCCGTGCATGGCAATAGCTTCACGAATACGGCTATTCATGGTATCGAAACCCACTACGTGGTCAGCGCGGGCGAGGAAGGCAATGCCTTCACCAGCCGCCACTTCGCCGAAATTATCCAGCGTAATAAATTGGCGACCACGGGCGCGCATAACCGCGGGCTGTTCCGCTCGCCCCAGTTTATTGTCATCCGCGAGGCAGACAGCATCCCCGCCGTTATTGCCGAAGTGGGGTTCATTTCCAACGCCGCCGAAGCCGCACTGCTGGCAACCACCGCCTACCAATGGCAAATTGCCCGCGGGCTATACTACGCCATCCTGGAAACCCGGCGCGCTATAGGCCGATAGCATTGCGCATGTTAGCCACATTGTACGTTTCGGAATAATACGGGCAGTCTACATCATGCGACACCGCCGTGAAATTGTTCGCCGTTGCCGTAGGAAGCGCCCGCAAATGACACTTGCCGTCCTGCTGATAAAAACATGAATGCGTACAGTTAATGTCCATAATCTCCTCCAAGAAAAGTAAGTAGCCCGCCACCGCGGGCTTTTTTATTATTAACAATAAAAGAAAACCTATGCACAAAAAAACCTCCGCGCATTTGACGGAGGTTAGACGGTTTATTAAATTGTTATACTGCGTGAGCGTGTAATTCTTCTTGTAATTCCGCTACTCGTGACAAATCCAGCCCTGTATCTTCCGCAACTTCTTGAATGTTGCGTCCTCTGCGGAGCATATTTACAGCAATTTCAATTTTCTCTTGGTTTCTGCCCCAATTTCCAAATACCCTAACGGCGGGGCTATCTTCTAAAATACGCATATTCGCCTCCCAAATTTTATTCAATTCTTCGTCACTTATGAACGTACTTGTAAGCAATATCAGCAAGTCTTGCAGTTTACTTTGTTTACGTTTATCGTCAACGACTTTTGGCGTAAGTTTTATCGCTGTATCAAGTAAAACGGAGGTAGTTTTGCCGCTTTTGCTTCCATAAAGCGGTAGGTAAATAACTTCTAACAAATTTATTTTATCCTGTTCCCCTGCGTTTATTTTTCTGTCAATTTCCGCTAAAACGATATCCGCGTCACGCGCGCTTAGGTCAATTATTTTTGGCGTAAAATTAATTGATTTATTCTTGTAGCTTGTAATCCGTGGTTTTTTTGCGGTTATTATAACAGTTGTAAACGGAATTTTGTGGTTGCGCGACAAGTCCACGTTGGAAGAAGCAAAGCGCATCATATCATCTTCTGTAATATCTGCTTCCCATTCTTTATGGACACCCTCACATAAACCATTTTCCGTAATTTGAAAGGCTTTATCTGCAAAGGATTTTTTTGTGGTTGTTTCTGTAAATTCCGCGCTTAAAATCGCCGTTACTTCGCCGGAAAGGTCACTATCAAGAAATTCTAATGAACAGCCCGTATATAAGTCAAGGCTTTCTTTTAGCACCTTGTCTTGATTCATGTGTTTGTCAATGATGCGGCTTTGATTCATCTGCATAGTATCTTCTACTTCCCGCCGGCGAGTTCGGCGTATTTCTCGGGGGAGAGGAACGCCCGCATTTCCGAGCGGTAGGTGGGGTTTATTTCGCCGTCCAGCAGTTCTTTTGCCCAGAACATTGCGCCCAGGGCGGGGGTGGACTCGAGCAGCTCGAAGCGGACGCGTTGGGTCAAATTCTCGCGGATGATGCGGGCGAAGTTGTTTATCATGCCGTCGTAGCCGATGACATTCCAAATGCTGCCGGCTTTGACGACCACCACTTCTTCGCGGAAATTGAGGTTGCGCACGCAGCCGACCACGCCTTCGGCGCAGACTGTGCCCACGTGGTCGAAGATGCGGCGGGCGGTTTTGTCGCCTGCTTGGGCGCATTTGTCGGCCAGTTGGATAAGCTCACGGGTATTGGGCATACCCCAGCCGCGGGTATTAATGAAATTGTGCAAATCTTGCGGGGTGGTGAGTTCCAGGATTTTGAAGGTTTCGGGGGCGAGGGAGGTTTTTTCGCCCATGCGCATGAGGGAGGCGTACACCGCCTTGACCACCGACCGGGCAATATACCCGCCCCCCGCCTCGTCGCCGGAGAGGTCGCCAATGCCGCCTACTTGCAGGAATTCACCCGCGTCGTCAATGCCGACCGACACCGTGCCCGACCCGTTTATCGAGCAAATGCCCGCCTTGGATATTGCCTTTACGCCCAAAATGCCGTCGTTTTGCAACGCAATTTTGGTAAAGCCAATGGCACGAACGCGCTTTTCCAGCTCGGTGACTTGCTCGGGCATGTCTGCCCCCGCCAGTCCGAAACCCGCCGCCGCAACATCTGCCGCGGTTATTTTATTTCGGCCAAACAGTTCATTTACGTGGGCTTGCATGGTTTCTTGCATCCAGTCGTAGCCGCGGTTGTTGCTTTCATGCGAACAAGTGCCCGCGCGCAAAATATCAACGAACGTGCCGTCTGCCTTGCACAGCAGGTAATCTGTTTTTGAATTGCCGCCGTCTACCCCTAAAATAAACTTGTCTGCCATAATTTCCTCCAAATATCCCTTTTTTTCAATTCTACCCGATGAATTGCGAATCGTCCAGCCACGCGTCTTTTTGTGCGATGGCTTGGCGCGCCAGCTCGTCGCAGCGTTCGTTTTCGGGGTTGCCGGCGTGGCCTTTTACCCAGTGGCAGGTGACTTGATGCTGCGCCAAAAGGGCCAGCATCCGCTCCCACAAATCAGGATTCAGGGCGGCTTCCTTTTTATTGCGCTTCCAGCCGTTTTGTTGCCAGCGGGTAGCCCAGCCTTTTTCAATGGCGTCTACCACATAGCGCGAATCGGAATACAGCGCTACGCAGCAGGGTTCTTTTAGCATTTCCAGTCCGATGATAACGCTCATTATTTCCATGCGGTTATTGGTGGTGTGGCGGTAGCCGCGCGCCACTTCTTTGCGGTGGTCTTTGTACAGCAACACCGTGCCCGTGCCGCCCGGGCCGGGGTTGCCCGAACACGCGCCGTCGGTGTACAGGGTAATATGCTTCATTCTTGTGCCTCCATCCACGCGTTGGCGATGTGCAAATCATCTGCCGTCGTGATTTTTATATTGCGGCGCTGCCCGGGCACGATGAAAACCGCGCCGCCCATAGCCTCGACCAGCGAAGCATCGTCGGTATACCCCGCCAGCGAATCCGCCGACGCATACGCCGCCACAATGACCCCCCGCTGAAAGCCCTGCGGCGTTTGCACCGCTGCATATCGCGCCCGCGCGGGCGTGGCTACTACGCGCCCTGCGGCGTCAACTTCCTTAATAGTTTCCGCCAGCGGCAAGCCCGGCACAGCCGCGCCATGCACCCGCGCCGCAGCAATAACGGCGGTAATCAGCGAAACGCAAACCAGCGGGCGCACGCCGTCATGCACCAGCACAATTTCTGCCGCGTCGCTTACACACGCCAGCGCCGCGCGGATGCTCTCGGCGCGGTTTTCACCGCCGGGCAATAGCTGCACCATTTTCGGTACATCCACCCTATTTTCATACCCCCTCGGCACGGTCAGGATAATTTCCCCTACCCCCGCCTGCAAAAATGGCGCGATGGCATTTTCCACCACGCGCTTCCCGTTCGCCATACGCGCAAACTGCTTGGGCACGTCGCCCCCGAAGCGCGCCCCCGCCCCTGCCGCTGTAATGATTGCACTGACCACCACGCACATCCTTTATGTAAAATTACAGGCAACCTCCGGAAACCCGCTTTCGTCGCTTGCGCTCCGATTTTTTCGTTGGGCAAGGAAGCGCGGAAGTTGCTTATCAAGCGAATAAGTGACTTTCGCGCTGACGCAGTCCCGGCGGAAAGAGCGGGGTGCAAGCGGCGAAATGGGGTTTTCGGAGGTTGCCTACATTATGCCTTATCTTCACACGGTTGTATACTTTTCTAATCGCGGCGAATACTATCGGCATGATGATGCGATTTGTGGTATATGGCGCGCTGGGCTGCCTAATGGAAGTGCTGTGGACAGGACTGGACGCGCTGCGCAAGCGCGATTTTTCCCTGCGCTGCACCACTTCGTTGTGGATGTTTTTTATCTATGGTATGGTCATGATGCTTGAACCCTTGTTTCGGGTGGCAGCGGCGTGGCCGTTTTTTGTGCGCGGCGCATTGTACGCGGCGTGCATCATGACCGGAGAAATGGCCGCCGGGCTGCTGCTGCGCAAAGCAACGGTGTGCCCGTGGGACTATACCCACGCGCGCTTTCACGTGATGGGGCTGACCCGGTGGGACTATGCGCCCGCCTGGGCCGTGGCGGGGTTGTTCTTTGAACAGGTGTTTTGGCGGTTGGTGGGGTAGTTAGCGGAGGAAAAATATGGGTATTTATCTAACCGGGGAAACGATTCGCTCCCTCCGTACAAGGAAAGCAACCACACAAAATTCACTGCTACAAACCATGGCAGTGGAAAATACATACGAACCTGACCTGTGGCAATTAGAAACAGGGGCGTTAATTCCACATGCTGAAAATATGCGCGCATTATTAAACGCGCTTGACACACCACTGGAAGAATTATTAAACCCCATTACACAAAACCGACCAATATATATGTATATGATACAGCAAAATACCGATGAAGCATTGATTCGCCATGACCTTTGCCACGCGGAAACATTCATAACCCAATTAATAACATTAAAGAATGTCGGCACTTTTTTAGACCATCAATTTTTGTTAAGCAGGCAAGCAATATTACTAGAAAAAAAGACCCATCCGCCGCATGAAGTAATTCCAATAATTATAGAAGGCCTGTCATTAACATTCGACAAATTAAACGAAAATCCCATGGGGAAAGGCATATTATTATTTGAAGAACACACCCTATTTCATACGCTGGCACGCATGTATATAAAACAGGGGCATATATTTGACGCTATTGCTATATTAAATAATCTATCAAATGGATTGCGCGCGTTGCCCGTTACAACGCGAGAAGTTGATTTGTTACTGCCTCCGATTTTATTAACCCTTAGTCAAGCATTGTGGCATATTAATGAATTTACATCATGTATAGCTACCTGCAATGAGGGATTACAAATAAATGCAACAAGGGGCTCGGGTGAATACGCAGCCAAGTTTTTAAAGATTAAAGCCCTTGCCCTATGTGAACTTAAACGCACGGACGAAGCGCGCTTTGCGTTTCACCAAGCTTATATGGCATACGCATTACTACACGAGCGCGAAGAAGCTGCCCAAGTAATGGAAAGCGCGAAGTCATATGACATAACATTGGAACTACACGGCGTCGATACTATTGACATGCCGCAACGCCAACCAACTGGGTACAAACGCGGACTGCCCCCCAATTGCAACACCATCGGCGATATGATTCGCCAACTACGTAAGAAGGCAGGACTAACCCAAGCGGCACTTTGCCGCGGCATTGTAAGCCGCGCCAATTTAACAAAAATTGAAAATAATGAAATACGCGGAAAGTTTCATTACATTGAGCCAATATTGCAACGCTTAGGGCGCGACCATTTGCTGCTATGCAATTTCTTTGTAGATAAAAAAACCTTTAACGCCATTGAACTGCGCGACAAAATACATGCCGCTATTATTGATGGCGAATATAAAGAAGCAGACGAGATGTTATGCCGATTGAAAAAGTGCAACGATTTTGACCATCCTACCAATTTGCAATTTGTAGAACGCATTGCGCTTAGATTGTTTATTGCGAAGCATACGCACAGACACGAGGATGTATATGACAAAATCATGAAGGTCATCCACTTATCCATTCCAAACTTTAACGAACGCAATGTTGACGATTACGCACTGACGCTGGACGAATCTATTCTTATATGCAATCTTGCTGATTACTATATGGAAACAGACAACGAGCCTGTAGCCATTTCCTTATTTGAAAAACTGGCAGACAACTTAGACCGACGCTATGAAGATGAACGCGAAAAAGCGCGCATGTATGATTCTATCCTATGCGACTTGGCCAACTACCTAGGAAGAGAGGGCAGAAGAAAAGAGGCCCTGTCTATATTAGACAAGGCCGAAAGTTTTAGCCGCCCCAAGGAAAGATTAAGCGTTTTGCCAGCACTTACCGGCACACGGGCATATAATTACATGATACTGGAAACGCACGACAGCATTCCTTACTTTGTTATGGCGTATTATGGATTTTCAATTTTTTTACCTAAAGAAAAACATTTCATGGATGCTGCAAAGAAATTACTTCTTACACGATTTAAGGTCGAAGTTCATTAGGGATTTGGCACCAGTTTGCTACCCCCTGACCCCCCTCTACCGCCGCCATATATATCAAACGGCGCAGGTAGAATCTCGCCATACCCCTCATCACCCGCTACCATTAACGGGGACAGCAACAAGCACACAGCCAACAACAACCCAACAACCACTTTACGTTTAAACATACCTGCTCCACCTTTCTTGGCGACTAGCATCCAATTTGGATGCGACAATTTGTTAGGACAAGAATAACATATAGTGCGCAAAAAGCACCCCCTATTTTGTGAACATTTAAATGTTCACAAAATAGGGGGTGCTTTTTGTAAAAACCATGTTAATATTCTATCAAACTACTTTCAAAATTATTCGCGCGGTGCACAGCGCAAAATAGTTTTGAAAGCCAAATGAGGAGGATTTGTAATGAAAAAAATAATAACCATTTTATTGGCAACTGCATTATCACTTGCACTTGCGGTTGTTGTGCGTGGTCAATCGCGTGAAATTGATTCATTTGATGAATTTGTCCAAACATTTTCAGGCATGATGAACAATGATGCGCAAGGCAGGGCAAGAGGTGTTGTAAATGATTGCATCATTACGCAAATTCAACTGGATGCCTTGCAAGATTTATTTAACGATGGCGTAAGAAATGCGGACCAATGGATTTATGACACAACTATTGATTTGTCTTTATATGGAGACCTTTGGATTTTCACTTGCTTTGAAGCAAACAGCGAATTTACCTATACCTTTTATGAGGGACACAAGGTTAGGATAGACGTAAACATCGAGTTGCATGATGAACACACCCGTTTAATTAGACAAGCATTGCTTGTACCCTATACAACAGATTTTTACCAAGAGTATATAACACAGCAGCGATTGCAATCTGCTCAAAATACACAAGATGAGGATTTATTTCATGCCTACAATGTAGGGTTAAGCAATGCAGGGATAATAAATCTAGTACAAAACCACTTTTTAACCCAGCACCCATTTAGCTCTGTAGGTATTGTAACTTTTCGTGACATAGATCGTTTTGGAAGTGCATTTGTAACTTCGAGAAACACAGCAACTACCGCCGCACATGTAATACATGGGCGCCCAGCACCTATACTAACCCTTGGCCGGTTACAAAATGGAAATCCATCTCCTGGGAATCCTCCAATACAGGCAGGTGGAACATGGGTTCACGGACAATGGATAATTAACAATAATCCAAATTATCATCATGGTATAATTGTTTTTCCTCCATTAACGTTCCCGGCAAATAGAGTACTTCCCCTTCGCGAATCATTGCCAGATGGAAACATTACCTCACTAGGTTATGCTTGGAACACAACCCACCTTACACTTGCCCATGAAGCGATGTTTCGAGGTGTTGGTTTTATTACTCGAACTTCGATACCCGGCGCGGCAAACTCTTTTCATTTTGTTCCACATTCTTATGGTGGGATGAGCGGAGGCCCGGTGCTTGATTCATTCAATCAAGCTTTTGGAATAATTACGAACTCGGATTCGGTTACAGACACTAGGGCTATACGAATTACACCGCAATTCTTAAATATGTTACGAAGTATATAACTTAAAAAACAGAAGATTATTAACTAATCTTCTGTTTTTTGTTAGGAGATTTTGATGCGAACAAACATTAAATCCCTTGTTTTCCTCGTTGTTTTAATTGTAGGAATGAGTGGTTGTCGTGGTCGTTATTTGGTTTACGAAGGTGTAGACATAGACATTAGCGAATGGCGGCTTTATGAATTGCCGCCATTTCCCGAATTTATTATTTTTGAATTGGAATATGATATTTTTCCGGTGGGAATCGAAATCATTGAGGGACTTGTCGTTAATAATGATGAAAGTCAAACGATGAGCATTACTCGCAGATTGCGCGACGTAACAAGAATTGCAATGAAAAGTGATTACGGGTGGCACATTGTGCCTAAAAGCCAACCGCCTTTTGATGAAGACATATTTACACTGGTTGGAATGCGTCCCGTTATGTATGGGGATTCGGGTATTCCCTCTATTACACGAGCCAGGGATTTGTATTATGGATTTATTCCGGGGGTGTATCGGGTTTTGGAATTTATTGATGCATTTGAATATGCTAAAGGCAGAATTTGGAGTGGTTGGGTATGGGCTGAATTTACCATTACCCCATAAATTGACCTCCTTGCGATGAAATGTTATGCTTTCGCGTGGCATATGACAATTGGGGGCGGTTTAATGACCAGAAAAGAACATCTCATGAAATACTACCATGACAAGTACGCGCCTACGTCCTTGGTAAAGGAGACGCAAGCATATGCGGTATTTTATTATTCTTGCGCTACTAATGATTATTGTTTTAACCGCGTGCGGAAGTAATCCATCTGTCATAAATACAAATGAAGAAATTGATTATAGCACGGCATGTATGAACGGGAATAAGGATGAGGACAACCCCATCCTTGTTCCCGTGCGTATTTCCGATTATTTACCGATTTACGAAGATAGCGATTTTCGCCTGACTTTTCAAGGCAGACACTTAACGTTGGCAGCTATGAATCAGCAAACAGGACATCCCTTTACAGATATACAAACCACATTTGAAGATGCCCGTATGCAGGTGTTATATAGATTAATCCGCAGTCTTTCTCCGCGTGTAGGTGATACCCCTTACCACTTGCCTATGTGGGAAGATACGCGCCCTCGTTTACGCGTTGGCAATAATGGTGATTTTTTTAACATTCGCTTTTCACAATTTACGCAGCATGATGGTTATCACGTAGCCATAGTAAACATTGATGGCGAAGTTTATTATTTTACATTTTGTCCCATGGCGCTGGTTGAGGCAGAAATTGTTACCCGCCCGGTGGCATTACTGCTACCCTTTGTTTTGCCCGCGCCATTTCATCATTTCATGACAAATCAACCGTTACTAATAACTGCACCTCCTATCGAATCATTATCCGGCAGCCAACTGACTTCCGGCGATTGGCTATTGCTGTATCAGTTTGGGTGGCATGTTTCCAATTTTATGTGGCAAGGGCTTCGCAGCCCCAGCGGTGCATCCTTTCCGGCTGAACATCGGCTTCGTGAACGATGGGAAGAATATGTGCTATTTGAAATTGCGTTCATTGAACCCGCCAGCGGCGAAGCAACATTTTTTTTGTCATTATTCCCCTGCGAATGTTGCGGAGAAATATGGATGTTTGCCCACGGGTATAACTTTGACCATCGAAATCGCTTGTTTCATGTCAGTGATTATATGTTTTATAAATTAAATCAATTATTGCTATATCGTTGACTTAACTACACTGAATTGTTATTATTTTTTAACATTGATTTATATATGGCATGATTGGGGGGATAACATGCAAAGTGACGAACAGAATCAAAGCCGTATCATTGACAAGCACATGAATCAAGACAAGGTGCTAAAAGAAAGCCTTGACTTATATACAGGCTGTTCATTAGAATTTCTTGATAGTGACCTTTCCGGCGAAGTGACGGCGATTCTAAGCGCGGAATTTACAGAAACAACTACCAAAAAATCCTTTGCAGATAAGGCATTTCAAACTACGGAAAATGGCTTAAGTGAAGGTGTCCACAAAGAATGGGAAGCGGATATTACAGAAGATGATATGATGCGCTTTGCTTCTTCCAATGTGGATTTGTCGCGCAACCACAAAATTCCGTTTACAACTGTTATAATAACGGCAAAAAAGCCACGGGTTACAAGCTACAAGAATAAATCCATTAATTTTACGCCAAAAATAATTGACCTAAGCGCGCGCGATGCGGATATCGTTTTAGCGGAAATTGACAGAAAAATAAAAGCAGGGGAACAGGATAAAATAAATTTGTTAGAGGTTATTTACTTACCGCTTTATGGAAGCAAAAGCGGCAAAACTACCTCCGTCTTACTGGATACAGCGATAAAACTTACGCCAAAAGTCGTTGACGATAAACGTAAACAAAGTAAACTGCAAGACTTGCTGATATTGCTTACAAGTACGTTCATAAGTGACGAAGAATTGAATAAAATTTGGGAGGCGAATATGCGCATTTTAGAAGATAGCCCCGCTGTTAGGGTGTTTGGAAATTGGGGCAGAAGTCAACGCGAGATTGAAATTGCTACAAACATGCTCCGCAGGGGACGCAACATTCAAGAAGTTGCGGAAGATACAGGGCTGGATTTGTCACGAGTAGCGGAATTGCAAGAAGAATTGCACGCTCACGCAGTTTAAACCATGATTGGGGGAATTTTTATGACTAGAAAAGAACGGATTCTCAAGTATTATCATGACAGATACGCACCCGCGTCCGGCAGGGAAACGGGGTTTTCCTATTTCGTCCCCGCCGATGATAGTAACAGTGAGAAATTTGGCATTGGCAGTGTTTTCTTTCTTTTGCAGCTGGTGGCTATTGGGCTGTTTTTTGTGGCCGTTGGTAATATAAATTGGTACGAGCCCAGGCATATATTGATTATTACCAGCTATGTGCTGTTTCAAGTGCCCTGCTTTTTCATTGCTGAACGCTATAAAGGCCGCCATATTTTTGCCGAAATTAGTTTAGAATTCACCTATTTCACGATTCATGCGTTGTTGATTTTGTTTTTAATTATTGTTGGGCTACGGATAGTAACATAGATTTTCTATTGTATCTGTGATATGGTGGTCGTGCTTTTACCATTTTAATGGTAGGGGCACTTTTTTTTATAAATAACTCAAGAAAGTAGGCGGGCGGCATGTTATTTAACGATGGCTGGGCATTTCAATTGGCGGGGGATGCGGATTGGCAGCGCGTTGACCTGCCGCATGATTGGCTGATTAGGGACACGAAGAACCTCTATGCCGGCGGTGTGGGGCGTTATCGCAAAAATTTGCGCGTTGAGGCGTTGGGGCGTAAGCGCTGGCTGCGTTTTGATGGGGTGTACATGGATTCGGCCCTGTATGTGAATGGGAAAAAGGCGGGCGAGTGGAAGAACGGCTATACGGCGTTTTGCCACGAGATTACGCCTTTTTTGCGTGTGGGGGATAATGACATTTTGGTGGAAGTTACGTATCAACCGCCCAATTCGCGCTGGTATTCCGGGGCGGGAATTTACCGCGATTGTTGGCTGGTGGAGAAAAACGCCACGCATTTCGCGTTGGATGGCATTTACGTAAACGTTTTGCGGGAGGCGGACGGGCGCTGGCGCGTGTGCGTGGCAAGTGAAGTGGTCGGCGCGGGGGACGGCACTTGCACCGAGCAGCACTATATTGAAGGCTTGCCCGCCGAGAAGGACGGCTGCGATTTGCTGGTACGCGCGCCCAGGTTGTGGGACATTGGCGCGGGGCATCGGTATACGCTGGTGTCGGAGCTGCGCGTGCGCGGCGAAGTGGTGGACACGGTGCAGACGCGCTTTGGCTTCCGCGAAGTTGCGTTGTCGCCCGCGGGCGGGCTGGTGCTGAACGGGCGGCGGGTAGAGATTTTCGGCGTGTGCCAGCACCATGATTTGGGGGGCTTGGGCGCGGCGGTCAGCAAGGATGCGCTGCGGCGGCAGCTGGATATTCTGCGGGAGATGGGCGTCAATGCCATACGCACGGCGCACAACCCACCCGCGGCGGCGTTTATGGAATTGGCGGACGAAATGGGCTTTCTGGTGCAGTCGGAATTTACGGACGTGTGGCGGCGCAGTAAGACCGCCAACGACTACGCCCGCTTCTTCGATGAATGGGCGGCGCGGGATGTCGCCGCTTGGATTCGGCGCGACCGCAACAGTCCGTCGGTTATCATGTGGAGCTTGGGCAACGAGATACACGACACCCACGCCGACGCGGCCGACGGCGCTGCCACCATGCAGTTTTTGCTGGATGAAGTGGCGAAAAACGACCCGCGCCGCAACGCCATCCCCACCTTCTGCTCGAATTACCTTGCCTGGGAAAACACGCAAAAATGCGCCGACCTACTAAAAGTAGTCGGCTACAACTACGCGGAGCATCTGTACCACGGCCACCACGCCCAATACCCCGACTGGGTTATTTACGGGGGCGAAACGGCCTCCACCGTGCAGAGCCGCGGCGTGTATCACTTCCCGTTAAGCAAGTCCATTTTGTCGGATGATGACTTGCAATGCTCGGCGCTGGGTAATTCGACCACCGGCTGGGGCGCGCGCAATAGTGAGGCGTGCATCATCGACCATCGGGATGCGCTTTTCTCGCCGGGGCAGTTTTTGTGGACGGGCTTTGACTATATTGGCGAGCCGACGCCGTATTCTACCAAGAATTCCTACTTCGGGCAGGTGGACACGGCGGGTTTTCCCAAGGATTCGTACTATATCTATCAGGCGGCGTGGACGCCCTTTGACGTGCGCCCCACGCTGCATCTTTTCCCCCATTGGGACTGGAACGACGGCCAGCCCATTGATGTGCGCATCGCCTCCAACGCACCGCGGGTGGAATTATTTTTGAACGGGAAATCCCTGGGCGCGCGGGACATTGACCAAGCCCGCGGCACAAAGCGCGGCACAGACGGGGCAAAATTGACCGCCGACTACATTGTCCCCTATGAAGCGGGAGAAATCCGCGCCGTAGCCTACAACCACGACGGCGAAGTCGTAATGGAAACCGCGCGCCGCAGCTTCGGCGATGCGGCGGCGCTGCGCACCCAACACACCGTGTACGGCGCGCTGACTTTTACGGAAATTACCGCCGTAGACGCCGACGGCAACCCGGTGGAAAATGCCAACAATAAAATCCGCGTCACGGCCGAGCGGG
>Ga0209755_10005815_pt1 | contig 13858 bp, 7 predicted proteins | sample TergutCo191P1_FD_187301 | JGI IMG/M metagenome (GOLD analysis project Ga0209755, IMG submission 187301) | Cornitermes sp. P1 segment gut microbial communities from Petit-Saut dam, French Guiana - Co191P1 (SPAdes) (version 2) | ecosystem: Host-associated > Arthropoda: Insects > Digestive system >... | reverse complement strand
GGGAATGCCTTTGGCGGAGCGCCCGCCATGACTGCGTTTACGGCGACTCTCTCAACGGTGGCCATGCCATAGCGGTGACGTAGCAGACCTAGCACTTCATCGCCGTTTCTGACTGTCGCTGCCAACATCCTGTCCACTGCCTGCCTCGTGGGCATGGTCAGCGGCAGGCCGTCGCCGAAACCTTGGGCATCTGCAAGCTGATTGAAATAGCGAATTTGATGCCCGAATGAAGAGAGGGCGGGGATTGTGTGGCTTTGCCATTGGTTGGGTGGTGTTATTGGCGCAGGATTGCGCTCGGCGGCAGTAGGAGATGCCATGAGGGCACTTAGTAACGCCGCAAAATTGCTGTGTACAATTTGCGCGGAGCCTGCTGCCATGTTTGCAAAGGCTCGGGCATAGAGTGTGGCGGGGATTACAACACTTCTAAGCTCGGTTATACCGTGGGTTTGTGCCGATGCCTCCAAAACAGGCATGAATGTTGAGGTGGTTATAGTCACCGTTGGAACACCTCGCATCTCAAACTGGCGGGCGTAAGCTGCCGACCAAAATGCCGTATTTGTCGAGTCGGCCATGGCAAAGACCGCCGCGTCAAGCTCATCTGCTAAAGCGTCAAAGCATTCGTCTGTCAGAGAATTGGCTCTTATCTCGTCGAGGATAATGTGCTCAAATGTGGCACCAATGCCGGAGAACTGTGCCATTATTGCCGCAGCAAACTCACGGCTGCCAACTCTGTCAAGAGGTCCTGTGTAAAGATTTTCAAACCATACGACCCCTATGTGGGCATTTGTCAGATTGCCGGTACGCTCTGCGAGGGGAATGTTCACCGGCGGGTTTATTTCACCCCAGGGGCTGATGATTTCAATTGGGGTAACGGCCGGGTTTGCCAGTGCTACGGGCATCATTACCGATGCGAGCAAGACAACAGCTAAAACGCTTGTTACTAATAATTTTAGTTCTCTACGCATAGTTATCTTCCTCCTTTACAGTTGCATCTTGTAAGTCTGATGAATCCGGTGCATCCGGGTAGGTTTCATCTGTGCAGCATCCGGCTTGGCAATCTACGTCTGTGCCGTTACCGTTGCCCCTGATTACGAAAGGAGGGCAGCAGCATACATAGTATGGGCAGCATCTGTCGCTGTCATATGAGTAATACTCTTCGCCATATTCGTAATCTTCATAGTTTTCGCACTCTTGCTCACATGCGCAGGTGTACTTATCGCACTCGCAATAGTACCCACAGATGCAGTACTCAACATCGCATGCGCAAGTCATAACCATTTCAAGCGGAGCAGGCACGTTGCCGATTGTGATTCTTACAAGTGATACAGCCTGCACAAACACATTGTTGGCCTGAGCCAAGTTGTTGTGTCCCGGAGAGGCGGCGTTTGGCCCTCTGTGATGCGTCTGGAATGGCCATGCCGTACCTTCTGCCAAAGCGATTGACTGCCCTGCAAACGAGCCGTGGCCTATTGCGTTTACAGCACGTACAAGAATGTCATAGGTTGCGTTTGACTCAAGAAGCTGCGGTGCGAAGTTATATAACTCAGACTGATGTGTGATGGTGAAGCTGCCGTTAATCCTGATGCCTGCACTGCTTGCCGAAGCGCCGTTTGCTACCGGCATTACAAAATCTCTGCCTGTGGCATTGTCCATAGGCAGCCATGTTGCGCCGTTGTCTGTGGAGAACTCATAACCGGTTATCGGGCTTCCACCGTCTGACCAAGGAGTGCGCCACTGAACATCTATGCTGCTCTCATCGTCATTAAGCTGGGCTGTGATGTAGAAAACTTCGCTTGGCCCGGTTGCGTGAACACCGTTGCCGTTTGTAAACTGCGTCCAGTGGATATTTGCCACCGCGCCTCTGCCCGGCACCACTCCGAGCTCACGCCCTTGTGTTCCGAGTCCGGTTGAGAAGGCATTTTCATCCCAAGCGGTGTAGACGTTGACATTGGGGAATGTGACTCCGCCAACACCAGCCACTGTACCGCCGGGCACAACAGGATCGCCGTGCATGAGCGGAACCCTGCGCCCGCCGAAGTAATACATCAGTTCAGGATTTGTGTTTGTGTAGCTGCCGCTGACAGCACGCACGCGGAATGAGTAGTTGTTGCCGCCATCAAGATGCGTGAGTGTGATTGTTCTGGCTTCGGCGCCTCCTGGTACCATGACCCACCGTTGAAGATCGTTTCTCTCTGATTGTGCGGTTACTTCAAAATGAGTGATGGGCATTCTTCCGGCCGTTACTGCCGGCAGATCCCAGGTCAGCACTGCTTCACCCGGATTTGCACCCGGTACTACAGTGAAGTTTGATGGGGTGCCCGGAACGGGGAGGCAATTGACGACGTTGCTTAAAGGTGCGCCTGTAATGCGTGTTGTTGCAAAGGTTGAGCCGCCGCCATGGGAGTTTGAGCCATAGGATGTAGCCCTTGTCGGATCTTCGCCCGTGACCACAATCCATGTGTTATTTAATGTGTTTGCACCGCCAAGGCCGCCGGAGCCTCTTAGTGGGTTATTGTTGTTACCCAAGCCGTTTTCAAAGCCGTTAGGGAATGTCAGCCCTTGAGATGGCGTGTTGAGCCTCAGTGCATCAATATTTGTCCACCCCGCCTCATAAAGAGCCTGAGCATGAGCCGGGCCGATTACGATAATCAAGTCGGTGCCGCGGTCGTTTTGGGTTCTTAGGTGAGCTATAAGGCTATGGGCATCCCACTGTTGGTCGATTCCTGCGGAGTCGAGATGTATCATGTTATGGTTGCCCATGCTGTGGATTGAAACAACGCTATGGTCGCGGCTAAAGCCCATTTGTTCATGGTAAGTCAGCCATCCGCTCGGGTGTGAAGCCGTATCTACGGCCACTACCGGGTGGACAATCTCGTGCAAACGGCCCAGTCTCGGTGTATCTTGATAGCCGAGCCAGTTATTTCCGAGATTTCTTGTGTTAAGGCGGGTTGCGCGCCCAATAGTGTTATTGACCGAATGCCCGGCACCGCCGATATAGCCAGCACCGGTGTGCAGTCCGAGTTCCTCTACTATCGGACCGCTGACAACCAACATATAGCCAAAGGGCCCGCCGGAGGTTAATCCGTGGAAGTGGGCTTGCCGGTTATCATTGTCTTGCGAGAACATTTCAATCGCCGCTAAAATGATTGGGAAATGTTCAGGCAGTGCTCCTGCCATAACAGCGTTTATGGCCACCTTTTCAACGGTGGTGCTTCCGCTGCGTCCGGGCACCTTACCGCCGATAACTTCATCGCGGTGGCGGCTTGTACCGGTGAGCATTTCGTTTACCAGCTCGGGGGTAGGGGGGATGAGCGGTAAACCGTCATGGAATAAGAACTCTTGTGCATAAATTTGGAACTGGTTGTAGACGTCCTCAAAGCTCGTGCCGGTGAAAGTGATTGTGTCACTTGCACGGTCGGCAACAGCATTTACTGTGACGCCATTTATTGTCGTATGCAGATTCTCCATCGAATCTCCGAGAAGTGATCTCCAGTCCCTTGCTATTGTGGGGTCGGGGCTGGAAAACGGATATCTGTGTGATGGGAACCAAGAGTTAGGGAAGTTGTGGTTATCATTAAAGGGGAACTCATCAGGTCCTGCAACGCCTACCTCTCCCGCTCTTCCGGGCCTTTGGATATTTCTGATGCGGTTGCCCGGTGTATCATGGCCGGACTGCGTTGGGTCCATACCTCTGCGCCCTCCCATAAATGGGCCGATAATATTGCCTTGCGGGCCGATTCTGCCGCGCTCAATGCCATTACCGTCAGTCCAGCTGCGGCTGAACTCATAAAACAGCGCAATTGCTTCGGGAGTTGTGTTGGGGACATAGACCTTATCTCTGATAAAACCGCTCGCAGGTGCATGGCTGATATTGCGCTCATAGTCGTTTAGCGGGTCAACCAAGGCAGCGAGGATATAATCAAATTCAGGCCTTATTGTTCTTTCTCTTGTAAATGCGGGGGTACCTTGATGATCTGTTACCGCAAGTGCATGCGGGTTTAGGTGAATCATTCGCAATGCAGGGATTCCGACTGCTTCGGCACCGTAGTTAACAGTCGCCGAATAGCTTCGGGATTTAAGCAGGACTGAGGGTATGCCGCGTCTTTCAAACTGGGATGTATGGTAGGAACTCCACCAGACACAAGTGTTTCAAAATGCGGTTCCGACTATGACAGCGTCTGCGGCTCGCGCAACGCTTTCATACCGGTAGTGAAAATCCTGCCAGTCAACGCCACCGCTCTTGGCCATGGCTTCTCCGAAGGACACCCTCATGGGGTTTTCGTTGATTGTTGTAGTTGGGAGATGGTAGCTCGGCCCGAAACGCTCTACCATTATTTCATTTACTCGGGTGAGGTTTCCGGGCATGCCTACCGAATATGTGATGATTGTCATGCCTTCTAAAGTAGGCAGACGTTCAGCCAGTGGGATTAAAGGACGTGGTTCAATGCTGCCTCTTGGGTTATGCACTGTCATTGTGACAGGTGCTTGCGCTGCTGCAATTGCTCCAAACGGTACTATTGAAACAAGCATCACAAGGCAGAGCACCAACCCTAAGAAAGCTGTGAACTTATTTTTCACGGATTTTCCTCCTTATTTGATAACTTTTTCCTATTTTTTGCGAAAAGATTGGATATTGCGCGTTCGACACCGTTAGATGTGCCTTTTAGTGCTTTTTCACCTCCTGCCGCCTCAATAGTAGAGTTATTGAGTTATATTCACGCATCTGATTGCAGCCGTCACAATACACCCCGGTAGCCCCTCGGCTGCCTTTACATATGCGTTAACTCCAAGGATCATCTCTGTGTGGAAAATCGTACATAACATCAGGAAAATCGATGGTCACATCTCCTATTTGCGACAAAATCATCCCCACTTCAAGATATGCGGCGGATACGGCATAATCACTGATGTGGTGATGTGTCATAATATAGTGGAATGCAACCCTAATCTGTTCTAGTTGCCCTTCGTGATTGATGCGCACACGTATGACCGCATCAAAAAAATCATAACTAACCTCGTCTTCTCCGAAAGCTATAACTCCGCCTGTATCTTCAAAGTTTGCAAGTTCACGCAAAACATTTTGCATAACGGACTGTGTGACATCAAAACGGATTGCCGTCCCGTAAGTGTCTTCGATTACATCGAGATAGAAAATACCCTCTTCTGGAAACAGCACCTGCGTGACGAGCATGGTCAGCATCATACGCTTATATACATATCCAGGCATGTCAAACTTAAAGCCGCCGTCAAAGTCGTAAAAATAGAAAGTTCCATCTTTATACCATGAGAAAAAGCCCGCGTCTGTCCAAGATGCATCAATTTCTCCTTGAAAATTATCCCCTTCGCCAAATACGTGTTTTATACCGATGATAACATTATTCTCCCTCGTCATGTCCATCATGGAAAATTCACCGCGAAGCAAGATATTACCGGCGATTGAACCGGAGTTTACAACGGCGTTTACCGCACTTACATACTTGGCGTAGGCTTGGCTTTTGGATAACTCAAGAACTCTTTCATCTGCGTGTACAGCCGTGTCTGTGCCTTCTTCCACTTGACTGCATGAGATAAGCAAAAAGAGCATGGTTATGATGGTTAAGATGACTAAAATTCTCTTCATAATATAACTGCGCCCCAATCTTTGCATTGTTACAAATAATGTATGGCGGTGACCCCTAAAGCTCCGCAATAGGTATTATATTCATCAGTCTTCCGTGATTGAAAAAAGCCCAGTATTCCCCTAAACTCATTGTCTGTTCAAAGTCTTCAGGATCCCACAATGACATCTCTGCATTATCATAAAGTGACGGAACTGTTACAGCCTCAAAAAGCATGTCCTCCGCTCTTTCCGGCTCAAGTGCGGCCAAAAATGCACCTGCTACTGTCGCCATGTAAACAGCACTGTCCGGGGTTCTGCCGCGCAAACGGAAGTAGGCCTGTATAAACATGCCGGTTTCCCTGTCGGCAACTATTCCCATTTCAAAGTGGCTTCTGTTGAAAATATAAAAAACTTCGTTATCCTCTTCATAAAGCGGAACATCAAAAAATTCTGCGTCCTCTTTGTGTAACTCGACATCAGGCTCAAATTCCATCAAAGTGTTGACTGTCTGCAAAATCTCTTCCACAGTTATGTATTGCCTTGCGCCGGTATCTTCTGTAGGGATGATAGTGTCCTCTTGCTGATTTGAGCTAATTTGCACCGGGCCGCAGGCCGTCTGGGGAAAGGAATCTTCTGCGGAGCACCCCATTGCGAAAATAAGCGCAAATATAGGAAGTGTTTTTAATAGCGTTTTCAAACCTGACATTTCACCAATTTCCAATATCGTAATATTATGTTAAACCAAGGAGGGAGATTTGCTTGAAGTCTCCCTCCTTGGTTTATGGGCTGAGCCTGAGCGCAATGTCAGGCTCAGCCCTGCTTAAAATTATTCTTCGTTTACAGCATTTTCGTCATATGCTTCACCGTTGCCGTTTTCTGCATATGCTTCGCCATTGCCGTTTTCGGTACTTGCAGCGCAGCAATCGCTGTCTGCATCGCCGTTTTCTGTATCTGAGCCGCCGTTTGCATTTTCCGCATAGCCGTTTTCTGTGTAACTATCTTCTGAGTCTAAACAAAATACACAAGCTAAGCAGTATGTGCAGTCAACACATTCACAGTTACCTGTCTCGTCTGCACAGCCGGTGCACTGACATACATGAACTGGAAGCTGATTGCCGCAGTGAGCGCAGTCGGCGCAGTATGTGCAATCTTCACAGATGCACTCACCGTATTCGCCGCTCAGGCACTGATAGCATTCACAGACCACTAAATCTGCTTGAAGTGGTGCTGATTGCGATGCTTGCCAGTCCGCAAAGCGCGACAGGCCGTGTGTGTAGCCGGGTAGGTCGATTATAATCGCCTGTGCCCATGCGCCGCGTCCGCTGGCAATTAGGTTAAACTGATTTTGTGGGCTGGTTGCCCCGGCACCCCATAAGTTTACAAAGTTTCTTACGCTGCCGGGTACCTGAGGTACGTTAAAGCCTGCGGCAACAGCGAGACGCTCAAATCCATTTCCGCCTGCGCCCTCAAGCCTTCCGTTTTGTGCGCGGACTCTGAAGAATGCGCGCATTCCCGGATGCATTGTGCCATATTCAAATGTAAAGGCATATGTTTCGGGCAGCCCCAGAGCAGTGGCGTGAGCTTGTGCTGCTGCGGGCATCACATTAATGATTTGGTTGTGATTATGCGTCTGCTGAGCAGGGGTGGGTATCACAACGCCCGATGCTGTTACAGCTCCCGGCCCGTGATAGATGGTCGGGGTGTTGACGTTTAGGTTAACCTGTGCGGTAAGTCCGTTAATGAACGTAACCTGATAGCCGACAATTTGTGTTCCGGGTCCGCCGGAGCTGGCAGGTGCATTCCATGCCAGGGTGTATCTGCCGTCATCGTGCTCAATAACGCGGAAACCTTGCGGAGCTGATGGCCCTGTCGGGTCTGTAGCAGCTCTAGTCTGCGACAGTCTTGCACCGCCGATGAGCATTGTGTTAAACCCTCTTAGTCCGTGGATTCCGTGAGCTTGGTGAATCGTGGGTACACCCGGATCTCCACCGGATACCACTGTCCATGTGACACGCTGATTCGCCATTGCTGCTCCCGAGGCAGCAGGATTGCCTATGCGGAAGAAGTTTCCGGGCATGTCGGAGCTTTGCAGCGGGAGCTGGCGGATGTGCTCATGGAAAGCAAACTTACTGTCCATGCCCATGTCTGCAAATTCGTGAGCCATCGCCGGCGGGAGGACAAGTACCTGTGGCACCGCCGCAAGGCTGTTGCGGAGGTTTTGCAGAACATTTGTTGCGTTCCAAGCATTTGGTTCGCCGCCCATGCGCTCATGATTTCCGAAGAGTATTTCTTGAATCAGATGAAGTGTTACAGTGCTTTGGTTATGGTCAAAGCCCTTTAGGACATGATGCGGCTCCCAGCCTGCCGGAAGCTCTGATGTACTCTCGGCCACAACGATTGTTGTGTGGTCGTTTTGACGGCCGAAGCGCCCGGATGTGTCAATTACAGGGGTTTGTGAGTGGCCGATGTTACGCACGCCCAGCCTGAAAGCCCTGCCTATTACGCGGTTTGCATGGTAGGTTGTGCCGCCGCGTCCGGTACCCAGTCCTAGTTCATCTACAAGAGGCCCTGAGACCACCATCATAACGGCGGTTTGCAGCCCGGATCCCTGTCCGTGATGATAAGCCATGTCATCTTCAAAGAGATAGGAGTAAATTTCCAGCGAAGATAAAATAACCGGGAAGTGCTCAGGTTGTGCGCCTGCCATGACGGCATTTGCTGCGATTGTCCTGACACTTGCTGTGCCGTGGCGCAGCTTCATGTAGCCCGTGATATCATCGGGGTCACGGGTGGTGCCGGCGAGCATCGCATTTACACGCTCAACTGTCGGTATTGTCAGGTTTACGCCATCGTGGGCATAATGCTCGACAGCCCATTCGTTAAATGCGCGGTTGGCATTGCCGTTGGTTGGTATTGTGATTAAATCCCAGTTGCTTGAGCCTGCGGTGAAGGATGTGCCGCCTGCAATGGCATTGCTCACTGTAAGCGTCCTGTTTCTATCAACAGGTGTGCCGCCGACAGCGGTTTGAATTCCTGGGTGGTTATCAAACTGGGTTGGGTTTGATTCTTCGATGGTCGACCTTGCAGTGATTGCCCAGAGCATCTGGGTAAACACATTTTCCTGAAGAATGTAGCGGTAATGACCGAATCTGGCATGATTTGCTATCGGGTCATTTCCGAATACAGGTGCAAGGGGGTTCTCAATTCGGACATGGTCTCTTAAGTCCGGATCTATATGCGGAGCTGTGAGCAGTTCTTCAAGAGCGTACTGAAGCATGCGGTCAGCTAACGCACCGCCACCCCACCACATGTTCTCGCCGGCCGGCGGGGTAACGGGTGTTCCGGGGAATCTGCCGCCGCCCATGCCGAAGTCCATCATGTAGAGCCTGGCTTGGCGGATACGGTCTGTTGTGATTCTTCTTGCATGCATTATGCCATGGTCAACTGCGGCATAGTACATAGTGCGCTCATATGGGAAAGACGTGACTTTGATGTATGGAACTCCAAGCGTTTCAACGCGACGTGTATGGTAGGCACCCCACCAGGAACAGACGTTTCACACGTTCATCCCGACAATAAAAGCCTGGACTTGTCGGGGATTTGGAGCATTGACCCAGTTTGCGGCGCGGCCGTTTGAGTCAAGTATTACTGCACCGGTTACGGTGTTATATTCTGGCACCCAAAGGACAGGCACGTAGTCAGAGCCAATCATCCTATAGGTAGCTTCGGGTGCGGCATTCCATGAACCCAGCCCGCCCGGAGAAAGGGTCCCCTGCCTTACAAATGAAGCGGGAGTATTGCGGTCTGAAGCTCCCGGGGCACCTACGCCACCGAAAAAGCCTGCGTTTCCGCCGGGTCTGACAAGGATTACATCGGGGTATCTCTCAACAAGCAATATACCGAGGGCGGCATTAACTTCGCCATACCCGTTATTGCCGATGGCAATTACCATATTGTTAAGGCCCCACATACCGTCTTCGCCCGGAAGATTGCGTATACGGTATACGGCACGTCCGCCGGCACCATCTACTATGATGCGGTTTTCATTGCTTGTAGTTACGGTTTGGTCGTGGTAGAAAATGTCATACAAATCCTCCAGACGCGGCGCAATAGGCATGTTAACCTGCGGGTCTATTATAGCCAGCGGGTTTACAAAGGTTATGTACGCCGGTTCAGCCGCCGCGGCCATAGGCACTATAGCTCCGGAGAGCATCAGCACCGCAAGCATTACGGCAAGAAATGACGAAAGTCTTTTTCTTTTCATTGGCTACTCCTCCTTAATGTAAAATGAGTTAACTGCAATAAGCTGTTTGTAATGATTTTATTCATAATCTGGGTCTATCTCCAGAAGGCCTATGTCCAAAATTACATCCTGGAACCTGACGGCAAGGCTTGCCATTTGCGAACGGGTAAGTATGTCGGCCGGACCCATTCTGCCATCGCCATGGCCTCTGAAAATTTCAAAGTATACGGTGATTGCGAGATTTTCGCGCTGCCTTGCAGTCAGCCCGTCTACATCGGTAAAGGGTGCGAGCAATGCGTTAATTTCAGCATCGGTTTTCTCAGGGCGCAAACCGAAGAAATCAAGCGCTGCTGCAATAAGTTCTGCTGTCAATATGCGCGTTTTTTCCTGCTGCGGATTTATGTTTCCAGCGATAAGCTCGTTTGCAACTGCTGTATTAATGTATGCTGCAAACCATGCGTTTTGGTTGATGCCTGTAACAGGGTCAGCATCGGTATCGGCAATTATGCCTGACGCTCTTAGGAACATCGTTACGGCATCGGCTGTTCTGACTGAAGCTGTCGGATTAAATCTTTCGTTGCCGACACCCATTACAATCATTCTTGCCGCCGCAGCGTATATTTCATCTTGAACATGCTGCACCAGCCTATACTTATCGGCGAAGTCAGAAGTAACGCTCACACCCATCAGCTCAACATCAGCGTTAACTATAACTGTTACTGTGCCGTCATCGTTTACTCTTGTCGGCACGGCTGTAAGTGTCCCGTCCGGATTTATAAATGCCATTGTGGTAATCCGTGTGGCTGCACCTGTGGGCAGAGTCATTGTTACAAATGCTATATCCTGCCCTTCAGGGAGAGTTACAGCCTGACATGGGGAAACTTTAACTACTTCAACGCTTGTTCCGGCGAGCCTGTAATTTGTTTCTTCCAGAGCTCTGTCTACTGCAGGGCCACAGCCAACTACTGCAGGTGGTTGGGCTGGCGGTGCGGCTGGGGGTGTCCATGCACCGCCGTCGCCCCCGGGAGGAGGAGGTGGTGGTGGAGGTGGAGGTGGTGGTGGCGGAATGAAAACAGCCGGGTCAATTGCCCATGCGCCGCGTCCGCTCGCGCGCCAGGTAAGATTAACATTTGCACCTTCGCCCTGCAAATCACGTGAATTTTGTACGCCGTTTAGGGCTCTGACTGCAAAACCGTGTGTAGCTTCGCTGTCAAGACCTGTGAATGTGTGTGTGAACACTGCTGCACCCAGTGTGCTCCATGTCCTTCCGCCATCCATGGTCACATGGTATTCAAGAATGGAGCCTGTGCCGGCACGGAGGGGGGCTGCCCATGTAAGTGTGGCCTCTGTCCCTTCTTCATTCCACTGTATGGTGAAGTCCTGCGGAGTTCCGGGTACAGTGGAGCCGCTTCCGGCGGTGGTTGATGTTGCGCCTGAGATAAGCTGTGTCTGGAAGCTGTTTAACCCATGGGCCGGAGCGGCAAAGACGCGTCCGAACACAGGGTCTACACCCGCGACAACAGGCCAAATGAAATTGGGGCTGGAAATGCGCGCGTTGTGGTCGGGGGCGGGAAGCCAGCGTGCGTCATTTATGAAGATAGTTGCGCCTGACGCCCCGATGAGGTTTCTTTCACCTATGCTTGTGAGGTAGCTTACAAGCGCATCCTTGGTTGGATAGCGCTGCCACTGAAAGTGGCCGGTCAAATCATCGTTAAATCCTCCGCCCGATCTAAAGGGCGGCGCGGGAGGATTTCCGTCCGCAGCCACTGTTGGGGGCGGAGCATAAGGGGTTAGAGCCCAGAAGCCTTCCTCATACATAGCCCAGGCCCATCCACCGGGCATTACAATCATGTTGACGGTGTTGTCAGTTAGCACATTTCTCATCGCTTGAAGCTGAACTCCGGGGGTGAAGGTGCGTGCCTCTCCGCCGAAGTGGAAGTAAGATCTGTCAGATTCAAAGCCAAGAAGCGTGACAGTGCTTTGATTTGCAGCAAATCCCATTCTCACATGATGAGGCTCCCATCCAGGGGGTAAATCTTGCTCATGTTCAGCAAATACAAGCAGCGCCACGTCGTTCATACGCCCACGGCGGCTGGTGGTGTCTACATCGGGGGTAGAGTTAAGCCCGATGTTGCGGATGCTCAGCCTGAACGAGCGGCCTATGAGGTTATTGACCTCATGACCCGCGTGGCCGTAGCCTCTTCCGCCAACGATGCCTATTTCGGCGGCGATTGGGCCATTTATCAGAAGCAGCATCGTGTATAGGTCGCCTGAACTGAATATGTCATGGAACATCCTGCCGTCTTCCCATGCGCTGGTATAGGCTTCTATTGCTGCGAGGATAACGGGGAAATGTTCAGGGTGCGCGCCTGCCATGACAGAGTTAATTGCGACTTTTTCAACAGTGATTATGCCACCGCGCATCATCATCTTGCCGAGCACTTCATCACGGCTGCGTTCTGTTGCGGCGAGCATCTGGCCGACAAGCTGCTCCGTAGGTAAAACAAGCGGCAGCCCGTCACTAAAGCCTAGCTCTCTGGCGAGTACATTAAAGCTATCTGTAGCTGTGTGGATGTCCGTTGCAGTAATTGTGAATCTTGCATCTCCATCCGCTACAGAGCCCGCTCTGTCTTGAGTAATTACAGGTGGGTTTAAATCCTGAGTTGTAAGCGGCGATGTGAGAGCCCAAGTAACTTGACCTATAACAGTGCCTAACGTGCGCGAGTTGGGTATGCCTGTCCATGCTGGTACATCCCATTGCACAGGGTCATTGTTGGGTTGATTGAGTACACTTGTTGTCAGAAATGTGACAGCCTGATTGCTTACAGAACCAAACACCTCGTGAATTACGGTGTTGCCCATGCGCGTGTAAACTCTGGAATAAAGTTGGCGGTTAATAACTGCACGGCGCACTTGGCTAAATCCATTTGATACTGCGCCATGAAAATGTGAGTTTTCATATGTGGAATTTGTAAGCGTCACTGTGGGTGTACCGAGAGATTCAATCTCTCTGGCAAGGGCGGATAAGCCCCAGGCACAGCCTATTGCATCTGCAACGCCCAGAATAACAGCATCATATTGCGCCAAATGCGAAAAATCCTCCGTTATCTGACCGCATGAATCCTTGAGATAAAATGTAGTTTGCAGCCCCACGGCGCCAAAAGTTTGCTGAAGCAACTGGCCAACGGCGATAAGCACCTCGGGGTTTACATCCTTTCTGCATGCCACCAAAGCAATTGATGCGTTTGCCAAACTAGGCAGCCTTGGTGCTAATGGCTGATTGTCTGTTGCTGCTATCTGCCCTAATGGATTGAGTGCGGTAACAGTTACGGAAGCCGAAGCTGTTATAGGCGCTACAACTGAAATAAGCAGCGCAACAGTCAACACAAGGGACAAAAGTTTTGATAATTTCCTTATCACTAGCAAGTCTCCTTTCTTTGCATTCATTAAAATGTTAAGAATCAGGCTCAAAACTTTGAGCAACCAAACTAAGGCGTCATGCTGGAATCACCCCACTATTTATAAGGCACCTTTTGCAAGCGTTGAAAAAGGGTATACTGGTGCATAATTACCCTGCATTTTATACCAAAAAAAGGTATAAATAAAGTATATTTTGTAAAATTCACACAATGTTAACTCAATCAGGATATGTGGAAAATATGCGCCTGAAACAATTGCCGGAGAGGGCGGCAAAGTGTGAAATTCTGAAAGTGAATATTGATAAAATGCAGGATTTTGAGTTTTGAATAATTTTTTGATTTATAATTTTGTGCATACTGAAAAAGGTGTTTCGATTTAATCGGTTGAAATTGAGAAAATCATGTAAAAACAAAAGAGTGTTTTCTATCACGAAATTTAAGGTACTTTTAATTTTCCATAAGCTAGATTATAAATGAAAAATGTGTATAATTACATAGAATTTACATGTAGGGAGGGGCAGTATGGAACTTGCAGCAGGAGTTACTTCGGTTTGGCAGAGTTTGGGTAGCATTTTCAGCTACCTTGGAGATCGGAAG
>Ga0209755_10005814_pt1 | contig 13858 bp, 11 predicted proteins | sample TergutCo191P1_FD_187301 | JGI IMG/M metagenome (GOLD analysis project Ga0209755, IMG submission 187301) | Cornitermes sp. P1 segment gut microbial communities from Petit-Saut dam, French Guiana - Co191P1 (SPAdes) (version 2) | ecosystem: Host-associated > Arthropoda: Insects > Digestive system... | reverse complement strand
GGGGGTATTACATGATTATCAAATTCAAATAAATTTTGCAAAAGATCCTCCTCACTGTAATATAAAAAAGCTACCAAAAATAAAAATTTTTGTCAATGGAGAAAAAAACCTTCCTCTTGAAGAAGCGATAAAAACAGCGGTAAAATATTGCATAGAGAATGAGATACTGGAGAAATTTTTTAAAGATAATGCGTCGGAGGTAATAAATATGTTAATGCATGAATTTACAATTGAAGAAATTGCCGAAATCAGAGGGCAGGAAAAATATGAGCAGGGTATCGAACAAGGTATCGAACATGAAAAATTAATTATCGCAAAGAATCTTCTTTCAGAAGACGCAGCTCCGGAATTTATTCAGAAAATCACAGGTCTTGATTTGGAAACGATAAGCGCTCTTAATAGTTCAGGATGACTGCTGCGGTTTTAACTGCTACAATAAACCGATGCAGCAAATAAACCCTTCCTATCTTGAGCCGCTCAATGACGAACAGAGGCGGGCTGTTCTTCATACAGGAAAACCGCTTTTAATTCTCGCAGGCGCGGGATCGGGTAAAACAAGGGTAATAACCACAAAAATCGCCTGGCTTATCAGGGAAAAGGGAATGGATCCGCGATCGATTCTCGCGGTTACATTCACAAACAAAGCGGCAAGAGAAATGGCGGAGCGCGCCCGGATGATTGATGAACGCGCGGCTGATGCGATGCTGCGCACTTTCCACTCGTTCGGCGCGTGGTTTTTAAGGCGCAACGGCGGTCTTGCCGGCCTTAACTCAAGTTTTATTATTTACGATGATGACGATGTTATCTCGCTCCTTTCTTCAATAATGGAAAATTCTTCCAGAGCGGACGCGCGGTATTATGCACATAACATTTCCCGCGCCAAGGATTATTTTCTTTCTCCTGATGATCCGGAACTTGCGGTAATCGATCATCAAAAAAAATTCCGCGATATTTACAGACAGTACGAAGATCGCCTGACGCAGATCGGCAATGTTGATTTCGGCGACTTGATCAAAAAACCTGTTGAAATTCTGCGGAGCCGGCCGGAAGTAGCGCGGCGTTTCCGTGAGCGGTTTTCCGTGATCATGGTTGACGAGTATCAGGACGCGAATGTGGCGCAGTTTCAGCTTTTAAAAGAACTTTGCGGCCCTGACACTTATGTCTGCGTGGTCGGCGATGACGATCAATCAATATACCGCTTCCGCGGCGCGGAAGTAAAAAATATTCTTGAGTTTCCGACTAAATTTTCAGGCGCGGATATTATTCGATTGGAACAAAATTACCGGTCCACCTCGCCGATTTTAAAAGCCGCGTCCTCGGTTGTGGATTTTAACCGCGGCAGGCTCGGAAAAACGTTAAACGCTGAAAAAGGAGACGGCCCTCTTCCTGTTCTTGCGCACCTTCCCAATCAGGACGCGGAAGCGGCGTTCTGCGCGGATAAAATCGAAGCCTCAGTAAAAAATAAAAAGTCAGCATGGTCTGACTGGGCAATCCTTTACCGCACTAACGCGCAGTCGCTTGGTTTTGAAACATTGTTTTTAAAAAGAAGCATCCCGTACCGCGTTGTCGGCTCGTTAAAATTTTATGAACGCGAAGAAATAAAAGACGCTCTTGCGTTACTCGCATTTCTTGTAAATCCGCGCGACGAAGTAGCTTTCAGGCGCGTTGTAAATAAACCGGCAAGAGGCATAGGCGGCGTATCGGTTGATAAAATTGTCGATGTTTCAATTCAGGAAGAAATTGATTTGGCGGAATCGGGAAAAAAAACTGAATTATCTAAAAAAGCAAGAACGGGATTAAATGAATTTTTAAAAGTGATTGAGAACGCAAATAAATTACTTACAGGAGAAAAAGTTTTTGATAATGGCGCGGCGGCGAATACACAAAAAACGAAAAAAGAAAAATTATCAAAAAAGACATCAGCAAAAAATAAAAATTCTTTAAAACAAAATGATTTAAAATCCGGCGAAGGGCTTTCGGTCTGCATTAAACAGCTTTTAATCGATTCCGGGTTAGCTGAATATCACGAGACGCAGGACGAGACCGCGGGTAACTCAAAAATAAATAACCTGCAGGAACTGTTAAACGGCGCAAGCGAATATTCAAATAACGCCGAAGGTTTGTTAAGTTTTTTAGAAGATATTGAACTGGATCGTTCCATGAATGAAGAAGCCGGTAAATCGAATAACATGCAGAACTCGGTAACACTTATCACATTTCACAATACAAAGGGGCTTGAGTTTAAACATGTAATAATGACAGGGCTTGAACAGGGTATTTTTCCCAGAGATGATAAAAAGGACGATGAGCTTGAAGAAGAGCGCCGTCTTTTTTATGTAGGCGCTACCCGCGCGATGGATGAACTTTTTTTCACTACATGCGCGGAACGCAGAATGTACGGAAAAACAGTGCAATCGCAGCCGTCGTTATTTCTTCGTGAAATTGATAAAAGCTGTTTAAATATTACAAAAGAACCCGGACAAATAAGATCATCGGATTATAACAGCTTTTCGCGGATTGATTACGCGGCGCGCATAAAAACAAATAACCTGTACAGCAATAACCCTGAATATCTGCAAAACGCGGTTAAATTATCAGGCGATAATAAAAAAGACAACAAAGAGCTTGAAGAACGTTCGGGCTGGAAGAGAGGCCAGCGTCTTTTTAATGGAAACTACGGATACGGCGCAGTTCTTAACGTAAAAGACAGCGAAGACGGTCCTGTGGTACACGTTCTTTTTGACAACGGACTTGAAAAACGTTTTTTAAGCGAGATACAGGGCAGAGATTATGAAAAAGCAGGGGATGATTATTAAAATGACAGCTAACACAAAAAACGAGGATCAAATTAATAGCGGCTTCTCTCCTATGCGTAATATCCCTAATGTCCTCCGCGCGAGAGGTTACCGTCTCTACCTTGATAATAACAGGCGCATAACCGATCTTTGGCTTAACGGCGGCGCGGCGGTATTAGGACACACTCAGGCTAATCTGTTACGCGAAATAAAGAACACGGCAAGCCGCGGTCTTTACGCCCCGTACCCGCATTTCTCGCAGTGGCGTTTCTTAAAGGCGCTTTTAAAACTTTTTCCGGAGCGCAGTTTCAGGCTCTACGCCGCGCCGCCGCCGGAGCTGACAGGGATGATAAAATGCGGTGACGCAAAATTATGGAGACCGTACATCGATTCTGTTTCACCGTTTGCTGTAAATAATTCGCAAATTTTTATTCCGGTAATTCCGGGAATACAAACATGGCGTGACGGGCTGCCGTTTGGGTTATGTGCAGCCGCTGCAAATAATGAAAATCAATTTTTACATTTTCCGGAAAGTGACAATCTTCCGCCAATCCTGCTTGCCGCCGCTGCGCGCGGAGTGTACGATCTTCTTGCGTCTGCGCACAGAGCAAAGCCGGATTTTCCGCGTGTTATGATAGCATTAAAAAACAGCATCTGGAAAAAACAGGGAATTTATCTCACCCTAAAAGAAGATACTATCTCAAGCAATAATTGGACAGCGTTATGTAAAAATTTTTTTGATGCAGGTTTTCTTATTCCGCCGACTCCGGTATATCCTTTAATACTGCCGGCAGAAATGTCAGACGGCGAAGAAGCCAAACTCGCCGCCGCACTTGAATTTAAGGCATAAATTCACCATACTTATAAGACATGAACAAGTTTATTTTCGTCTCAGGCGGCGTTTGTTCCAGTTTAGGCAAGGGTGTAGCGGCATCTTCAATTGGAGCTTTGCTGGAAAGCAGGGGGCTTAACGTCCGCATGGTAAAATGCGATCCTTACATCAACGTGGACGCGGGAACAATGAGTCCTTACCAGCACGGCGAAGTTTATGTAACCGACGACGGCGCGGAGACTGATCTTGATCTTGGCAATTACGCCAGATTCACAAAAGGGCGGCTTAGTCAGGCAAACTCAATCACTACAGGACAGGTTTATGACTCGGTAATCCGCAAGGAGCGGGAAGGCAAATACCTTGGAAAGTGCGTACAGGTTATTCCTCACATAACAGACGAAATAAAAAGCCGCATTCTCGCGGTGGCAAATGAAGAAAACGATACTGATGTAGTAATCATCGAAATCGGCGGAACTGTCGGCGATATTGAATCAATCCCTTTCATAGAAGCCGCAAGACAGATCATTCATGAACACGGAAAGAAGAACGCTCTCTCAGTTCACCTAACATTAATCCCCGAAGTCGCCGGCGGAGAATTAAAAACAAAGCCGACTCAGCACTCTGTAAAAACAATGCTTGAAGCGGGAATTCAACCGGACATATTAATCTGCCGTTCTCCTGTTATGCTTGATGAAGCAACCTGCGGAAAAATTGCGCAGTTTACAAATGTAGATCTCGATGCTGTATTTACTTCACCTAACATCGAAACAACAATTTATCAGATACCGATAATTTTTCATGAACAAAAACTGGATCAGGTCATCCTGAGAAAAATGGGGGTGGAAAGCCGTCATGCTGATATGACTCCGTGGCAGTCCGTGATGGATCGTTTTTCTTCAAGAAAAGGAAAAGTGAGAATCGGCGTTATCGGAAAATATATGAATATTCACGATACCTATACTTCTCTTTACGAATCGCTGTTCCATGCAAGCCTTGAATGCGGAGTGGAAGTTGAACCTGTAAAAATTGATTCTTCTTCTCTTGAAAAAACCGGAAATGCGGATTCAATTCTGGAAAAAGAGCAAATAGACGGCGTTTTGATTCCGGGCGGTTTCGGCGAACGCGGAATTAACGGAATGATAAAAGCCGCGTCGTGGGCAAGAGTAAATAAAAAACCTTTCCTTGGAATCTGTCTTGGAATGCAGATAATGGTAATTGAATGGGCCCGCAATGTACTTGGCTGGAGCGACGCCGATTCCACCGAGTTTACATCAGGCACAAAGTATCCTGTGGTCAGCCTTCTGGAAGAACAGGTTAATGTAAAAAATTACGGAGGAACAATGCGCCTTGGCGCAAGTGAAACAGTAAATGAAGAAGACACGCATATTTATAACGCCTACAGAAAAAAACAGATAAAAGAACGCCACCGCCACCGGTATGAATTAACAAATAAATACCGCGATGAAATGTTAAAATCGGGGTTGAAACTCGCGGCATTCACTCCGGACGGCGCGTTAGTTGAATGTGTGGAATGGCCTTCTTTAGAAGGAAATAATTTGGACCACCCCTGGGGGTTAGCGGTTCAATTCCATCCTGAGTATAAATCAAAGCCAATGGCGGCAGCTCCTCTGTTCAGGGAATTTATAAATGCCGTAAAGAAGCGCAAATGAACAGAAATATAATTTATATTTTTTGCATATTAAATCTTTTTATTTTAATGTCATGTTCCTTCGATTACGGAGAAACAGAATCTTCCGAAAACACGGCACCGGATTTAATTATGCAGAATGTTGATTATGTGCGAGTAAGGTCGGCGGATCCTATAGCGCGTATTCAGGCCGAGCGCGTTGAACGCTACGAAAAACAAGGGCAGATGAAACTGGAGAATTTCACCTTTGAGCAGTTCACAGACGGCGGCGAAACAGTAAATGTAACAGGCAGCGCGGGACACGCGTCGGTAGAAATAGAATCAGGAAATATTTTTATGAACGAAGGCGTATGGCTGGAAGTTGACTCCGAAGATATCGTCATAGAAACTAATCAGATTAACTGGATGGAAAAAGAACGCGTCATGCTCTCCGGCGAAGAAGACGAAGTTAATATATTTCAGGATAACGGAACCGTAATAACAGGAATAGGACTTCGCGCGGATGCCCGCCGCCGCACATGGGAATTTTCAGGCGCTGTCCGCGGGACATACTACCACGAGGAATAATAAGGATATGTGGATAATATTATTGTTGTTATTAGGAATACAACCCTTATCCGCGGAAATATTTACCTTCAGAGCGGACAGGATGTCAGGCACAAGAGCGCTTGGCAGGGAAACGACAATATTAACCGGGAACGCGGAAGTAAGATCAGATAACCTGCTTCTGCGCGCAGACAGAATCGAAATATCCGGAGATGATAATCAATTTATTGACTGCATCGGCAATGTCTGGGGACATGAAGAAGAAAAAAATATCTTGTTTATTACAGACCGGCTTCGGTACGACCGCACATTAAAAATCGCGCGGCTTGAGGGCAATTCAACTCTTGAAGACAGGCAAAACGAAATTGTCGCAAGGGGACGTTTTATTGAATATGACGAAGAAAAGGAAATAACAATTTTGCAGATTGCCGTACGTCTTTTTAAAAATGATATGGTCTGCCGGTCGGATCATGCTGTTTATTACCGGAAAGAAAAGCTGCTGGATCTGTCGGGGTTCCCGGTAGTATACAAGAACGAAGACGAATTCAGCGCAGACAGAATACGCGTAGACCTTGATACAGATGATGTAATAATGGAAGGATCTGTCTCCGGAACAATTATCAGCTAATGCCTATGAGTGATCTTCACACGCTCGGCGTTTCAAATATTCATAAAAATTTCGGAAAAAAAGCCGTTGTTAAAGGCGTCAGTTTTACAATGAATAACGGAGAAGTCGCAGGGCTTTTAGGTCCGAACGGCGCGGGTAAAACCACAATTTTCTATATGATCGTCGGTTTTTACGCGCCTTCATCCGGAATCGCCGTTATGGATAATATCAACATTACATCTCTGCCTATGTACCGCCGCGCGAGAATGGGCATCGCTTATCTTCCTCAGGAGGCGTCAATTTTCCGCAAGCTTACAGTCGAACAAAATATCCGGGCAATTCTTGAAAGCCGGAAGGACATCAATAAAAACCAGAAAAAAGAAAAACTGGAATACCTTTTAAATGAGTTTAATATAGTGAAGATAAGAAAACAATTTGGATACACTCTTTCAGGAGGCGAGCGCCGCCGAACAGAAATCGCCAGGGCGCTTTCCACAGAACCAAAATTTCTTTTGTTGGACGAACCTTTTGCCGGAATCGACCCTATCGCTGTATTTGAAATAAAGCAAATTATCCGCCAGCTTGCCGATAAAGGCATCGGGGTTTTAATTACCGATCACAATGTCCGTGACACGCTGGAAATTACAAACGAGGCATTCATCATTGCCGACGGCAACATTTTCGCCCGCGGCGACAAAGACACGATCCTAAATGACGAGATGGTCAGAAAAATTTATCTTGGCGAAGAGTTCAGAATGTGAAAAAGGCATCATGCGCCGCCGGATGAATTTTGAGCGTTCGCAGAATGTGCGGCGTGAAATGACTGGTTACATTAATAGAAAGTATTGCGACAAGGAAAACTTCATTTTCATTAATAGAAAATATCAATCAGCTAATACATCCCGGCTTTTCTAAGCTTGCGTTTAACGCGCCGCAATGAATTCCCTTTTTTATCGCTGCTTCGAATGTGAAGGGCTGCGCGGCAGACCGGCTGTCTTCGAGCGCTGAAGCAAGTCCCGCGGTAAACGCGTCTCCGCAGCCGATTGTATTTACAGCTTTAACGGCGGGAATGTCACACTCAAAAAAATTATTTTTATCCGCGGCCATTATTTTTCGGCTGCCGTTAGTTAAAATAATTCTGCATTTGTATTTTATGGATATTTCCGCCATTATGGTTTTTATTGTTTCTTTTTCCCCTCTATTATTTATCGTCACATCATTATTTTTTATCAGCTCTGGCGCAAACGTAGACGCAAATTCAAAAAGGTTTGGTTTTATTATATCCGGCTCATATTTCAGGCAGTTTATTAGATCTTTGCCTCTGATATCCAGAATAATTCGCATTCCTTTTTCTTTTGCTTTACATGCCATTATCGGAAATATGTTATCAGAAAATCCTGCGGCTTTTGTTCCTGAGATAATTATTGTGTTATACGCAAAATTTTCTGTTTTTGAATTCTCCGCGCCTTTGCCCGGGGTTTTCTTAAATCCTTCTTTAAGAAGCATGTCGAACTTTTCCAAAAGGAGTTTTTCTGTTCCTGAGGCTACAGGCTGCGATTCTTCAACAAGTTCTGTTACAGCGCTGTCAGTCAGTATTGTGTAGCAGAACCGAATCTCGCTGCCGCTCTCCGCCGATTCAACAGAAAGCCCGTCCTGTTCACATAACGACAGAAAAAGCGGCTTCATGTTGCCGCCAAGCTGTGTCAGGTGCAATGCTTTTTCCCCAAGCTGAGTAAGAACGCGCGTAACATTAATTCCTTTGCCGGATACGTCAAGGCGGTGAGAAACGGCGCGGTTGACAGTTCCGGGAACTATCAGAGGGAAACGCAGAGTTTTTTGAATTGTCGGATTAAGACAGACGGATAAAAATGCCATTTCATTCCGGAGCATTAATTATTTTATCCTTTTGTATCCTTTTATCTCCTGCTTAAGACGCGCCGCGAGCTCCGCCCTTGGCACTCTTACCTGTTCCATTGAGTCGCGGAAGCGCAGAGTTACTGTGCCGTCTTCTTTTGACTGATAATCCACTGTGATGCAGAAGGGAGTGCCGGCTTCATCCTGTCTTCTGTAACGGCGCCCTATCGCGCCTGATTGATCGTAATCTGTGGCGTAATCGTCTTGAAGTTCTTTGCGGATGTCCTGCGCCATTTCGGCAAGTCCGTCCTTTTTCATCAATGGGAGAATCGCGGTTGTAACAGGCGCGAGATCAGGATGGAAGCGAAGGACAGTGCGCCAATCATCGTCATTGCCTTTTTCGGCGACCTGTTCCTCATCGTAGGCGTCGCAGAGGATCATCAGTACGTTACGCGTAAGACCCGCGGATGTTTCGATGATGTACGGAATGTAGCGCTCGTTGCCTGCGTCCTGATCGATGTACTGCATGTCTTTACCCGAGAATTGCGCGTGACGGCCAAGGTCGTAATCTGTGCGGTTGTGGACGCCTTCAAGTTCGCGCCAGCCCATCGGGAACAGGTATTCGATGTCGTAGGCGTCTTTCGCGTAATGAGCGAGCTCGTCTTTTCCGTGCTGATGCCAGCGCAGGTGATCCATTTTTACGCCGAGTTTTTCGTAATACGCCCAGCGCTGTTTTCGCCATTCATTGAACCATTCTTCGTCAGTGCCGGGTTTTACAAAGTACTGCATTTCCATCTGCTCAAACTCGCAGGTGCGGAATATAAAATTCTTTGTGACAATTTCGTTGCGGAACGCTTTACCTATTTGCGCGATGCCGAACGGAATTTTCATCCTGTTGGATTGAATTATATTTTTATAATTAACATAAATACCCTGAGCGGTTTCGGGGCGAAGGTATATTACGCTCGCTGTGTCTTCGGCGGGACCGATGTGGCTCTTGAACATTAAATTGAATTTACGCGTATCGGTAAGTTCTCCGCCGCAGTCAGGGCATTTTTTCGCCGAGAGATTTTCCTGCGGGATCATGTCCGCACGGAAACGCGACTTGCATTTTTTGCAGTCTACAAGCGGGTCTGTAAAATTTTCGACATGACCGGACGCTTCCCATGTGCGCGGATGCATTAAAATGGCCGCGTCCAAACCAACAATATTATCGTGAAGGCGCGTCATTTCTTTCCACCATGCGCCCGCGATACGGTTCTTTAATTCTATGCCGAGAGGACCGTAATCCCACGCTCCGCCCTGGCCTCCGTAAATTTCCGATGACTGGAAAACAAACCCTCTGCGCTTTGCCAGCGAAGTGATTTTTTCCATTGTTGCTTTGCCTTGATACTCTGTTAATTCTGACATAGGAGGAATTGTACAATAAGGGATAAAAATAAAAAAGGGTTTAGTTAAATTACTTTACCTAAACTGGCCGGATATTCAAGATTTTCTTTTGTGGCGTTTTTTAAAAGCGACGCGTATTTGCGGCTTTCAAGTTTTGCCATGTCGATATTCTGATCGCGCCAGTTACCGCATTCAGCGGGTGAAGCGCCAGGGACATCTCCCTCGAATTCATCGATCCATTCAAACATTTCCATTAACAAATGGATGATATTCTGCGATTCATAATCACCTTCCATTATCACGTAAAAACCTGTGCGGCAGCCCATCGGACCGAAATAAATAACTTTATTGCTCCATTCCTTGTGAGAGCGCAGAAAGGTAGCGGCTAAATGTTCAATCGTATGCAGAGCCGGCTGATCCATAACCGGTTCTTTATTCGGCTCTTTAACGCGGATATCAAAAGTTGTTATTACTGTATCTCCGTATTTTTCCTTGCGTGAAACATAAACTCCCGGTTTTAATCTTAAATGATCAATTTGAAAACTCGCTATTTTTTCCATTTATCGCTCCTTAAATTACTTTAGTTCTAAATCCTTTAAAAAGCAAGTTTATATTGAACTGTTATCATAAACTGTTATTTCCGATTCATTCATTGTCGCCCAGATTCCTTCCTTATGAACTTCTTCCATAGAAAGCCGCAGCCAGTAGCCGAATGTTCCGGGCGCTGCACCGTCCGGGCTCATAGCGGACGCGCGTCCGCCGGGGAGCTGACTTACCGCGGGCATGAGGATATTTTTACTCGCCCAATAATCCAGCGCGAATGGATCGACAGAGGCGGCGACTTTGTTTAATTGCAATGCTGTTGTGTAACTTGAACTTGGCCCCCGTTCTACGCCGATCCAAATCATATCCATTATATTGATGACGGGCATCCGCGTGTTAGCCATCTGCGTGCCCATCCAGCCTCTTGCGATTGCGTTATGTGAACGGCTGTTTGTCAATCTGTCCGAAGGCGTGCCCATGTACGCTTTAACGGCTCCCGTTACCTGATAAAGCGCGTGCGATTTAAGTACAGGCATATTTATTAATTTTAATTTTTCGTTTTGATATGTCCGCGTACCGGCGTTCCAGATTCCTTCTTTAAAACTTACATGCGTTCCAAATTCCGTCGTAAATTTCGCATAAGATATTTCCGCTCCTGTACTGCGCACAGTGTCTTCGACCACAAAACCGTTCCGCGTGTCGCCGGAGGCGAACTCCTGTACTTTGACCGTTGTAAAATCGTCCCATAACACGCCTGTTACGCGAAAACCGCCTGCCTGAAAAAAGCGCACAACATCCATTACAGATTGTCTGCGGTCTACGGAATTCGCGTTTGCCCAGCTGAGACTGCCGCCTCTTCTCTCGCTGCCGTACTGCGCCTGCCCGTTATCTGCAATTATAACTTCGCCTTTAAAGCCGTCAGGATGGTTTACTATCATCTGAATGACGGAGCGGATTAAATCGGTGTTTGTGCCTCCGCGCTCCGCCCATTGGCAGTTTATTTTTATGATTATCACATCATCCGCGGCGATTAACCCGGACGGAGAAACGGCGAATCCAAGCTGTTCGGATTTATATAAATCAATTCCCTGTCTTTGCATAGAATTAAAAAGTTTTCTGATTCCGTCGTCCGTGCCGTTTGTGCTTTCAACAAAAACCGATGACTTTTGTCTTTGCGTTAGAGGTACAGCTATACCAACAGACATATCTAAAGAAGCAGGCATAGTTGAAACAGATGAGCTTGTTTGATTCTCCGCAGCTGAGGAATTTACATTCGGCTGCCTGGCTGCCGTTGTTTCAGCGGACGATCTGTTCGCGCATCCGGCGTTTATCAATACTAAACTAAGCAAAAACAGTATTAAAAGTTTTCCCGTTGTTTTCATAAATGCCTCCGATATTGAATCCGACACTAAGACTATAACATTAATTTATTATCAAGCCAATGATTAATCCCGATAATACCGCGAATGTCAGACTGTATAAAATGTAAAAGAAAAAATGTTTAGCGCCCAAAATCATTTTTACCGCACTTAAATTATTTATCTTTACCGCGGGACCTGCAAGCATAAAAGCCATCGCGTCTCCTGCGCCCATTCCCGCCTGCATCCATGCGTTAATCAGAGGAATTGTACCTCCGCCGCAGGCGTAAAGCGGAATAGAAAGAGTTGTCGCGAAAAGCACGCCGAGCCCGCGCCTTGCTCCGAACATCACGGAGATCCAATCAGGCGGAACATATCTGTCAAACAAAGCGGTCAGCGTTATGCCAAACAAAAGATAGGGAGCTGTTATTCTGACTGCTTTTAAAATGTCCAGGAAGAAATTTTTTTTCTTTTTTAACAGCGGTGAGTTATCTGCAAATTTTTCCAATGAAAATAATTGTTTACTCTTAAAAAACAAATAAACAAGAACGCCTGCCAGAACGCCGCTTATAAAACAAAGCGCAAGACGCGCGAGCGCGATGCCGGAACCAAGCGCAAAACTTAAAATAATAATATTTGGATTTAGTAGAATTGAACTAACCATAAATGAAGCAAGAAGATGCTGCCCTACGCCTTTTTTTCCAAGCGCGGCGATTATCGGGACAGTGCCGTACATACAAAGCGGAGATATTATTCCCAATATTGACGCAAGACAAAGCGGGAAAAACCAAAAACGCCCTGCGCCGATTTGCGTCATTTTTTGCGATATTTTTTCTGACAGAAAAACCGACACAATCGATCCGGCGATAAGACCGCCTGCCCAATAAGGCGCGATTTGACAGAACTGGAACCATATACCTTCAAGCAGTCTGGCGGCTTCGTACATAAGGACATTATCGCATAATTACTAAGATACCGTCACTCATTCGGCGTGTTGGCTGACAGACGCGGCGGCAGAGATCACTTTTTTTCACCTTCCGAATAAATTCACAAGCTCGGCGAATCTTTTGGCAGTCTCGGCGCCGGGAATTTCGCTTAACTGCCATGACCAGTTTTCGCCTGTGCATGTTGACGGAAGATTGAATCTTGCTTCCTCGCCCAAACCAAGCAGATCCTGCATCGGGAAAATCGCGTACATCGCATGAGATGAAATTACAGCGCGTATCATCGCCCATGCGATTTCCGCCGGTGTTGAGTTTTCCGGGCAGTTTAAATAAGAGGCGGTGATGCGCCTTTCTTCGTCTTTTAAACTGAGATACCAGCCTGCTGTTGTGTTGTTGTCATGAGTGCCCGAGTATGCCGCCCAGTTATAACTGTAATTGTGAGGAAGAAAAACATGATTTGCGTCTAACGCGCCTTTTTCTGTTATGTTAAAACCAAACTGGCAGACTTTCATACCGGGAAAACCGAGATCATTTCTCAATTTTATTACGCTGTCAGTTAAAAAGCCGAGATCTTCGGCGATAATCGGAAGCCTGCCTAGCTTTTTTTCGAGCGTGCGGAATAAATCCGCGCCGGGGCATTTTTCCCATGTGCCGTGTTCGGCTGTCGGATTGCCTGCGGGGATTGACCAATATTCGTCAAATCCGCGGAAATGATCGATGCGGAATAAATCGACCTGCGATAAAAGCCGCCGGATTCGATCCGCCCACCAGCGGTAACCGTCCGCTTTCATTTTTTTCCAGTCGTAAACGGGATTGCCCCACAGCTGACCTGTCGCGCTGAAGTAATCGGGCGGCACGCCAGAGACAAAAGTATAATTTTTGTTTTTATCTGTTTTAAAGAGATCGATGCGGCTCCATGAATCCGCGCTGTCCTGTGACGCGAAAATCGGAATGTCCCCGATAAATTTCATCCCCTTGTTATTAATGTACGATTTTAATTTCCGCCACTGACATTCAAAAAAATACTGAAGAATTTTACAGTCAAGAATTTCCGCGGCTTTTTCTGTTTTAAAATTATCCATCGCTTTTTTTTCGCGTTTTGATAACGCCTTATCCCAGACAGTGTGCCATCGCGCGTCGTAATATTTTTCGTATAACACCTGATAAACAGCGTAATCATCCAACCAGTACGCTTCGTTTGCGCAAAAATTTTCAAAGGCGGCTTTCTCTTTATTATCTGTTTTTATTTTTTCCGCGAAACGGCGGGATGCTTTTTTTAACAGAGGAATTTTATTTTTTTCGATACGGCCGAAATCAACTCGTTTTACATAAGTGTTTGGTG
>Ga0209755_10005813_pt1 | contig 13859 bp, 14 predicted proteins | sample TergutCo191P1_FD_187301 | JGI IMG/M metagenome (GOLD analysis project Ga0209755, IMG submission 187301) | Cornitermes sp. P1 segment gut microbial communities from Petit-Saut dam, French Guiana - Co191P1 (SPAdes) (version 2) | ecosystem: Host-associated > Arthropoda: Insects > Digestive system... | reverse complement strand
TCTTTCTTTATTTATAGACCAACTTCTACTTGCTGGAGGATTAAAAACCATTCCAGATGGTGTGGTTATTGGGTAATCACAATTTTCATTATACGTTCTAACAGTTAAATCACTACTTGTCCAAACACCTCTCGGATCATTATCAGGATTTTTATATCGTGCATCCATCTCATCAGATCTTGGTAATAGATTAGGTCTCCATATCTCTTTGTTTTTTGCATAAACCATTATAAAATCATGATTATCTGAAAGCCATTTAGCGTCATTCTGCGGTGAAAATTTTTTTTCCCATATTACATTAACAATAAAATTATTTCTTCCAAATATTTCATCTGTCATGACTTTGAAATATGCCTGTTCCGTATCATCCAAAGAAATCCAAATTGAACCATCTTTTGCAAGTAATTTATGTAATAATTCCATTCTGTCACGCATTAATCCAAGCCATATTGAGTGTTCTATTCCATCGTCATAATGTTCAAATGCGCTTCCTGTGTTATACGGCGGGTCTATATAAATACACTTTACTTTGCCTGTGAATTCTTGTTCCAATGCTTTGAGTGCAAGCAGATTATCGCCGAAGATGAGGCGGTTATCGAATATGTCGTTTTTATTTGTGCGCTGTTTTGCGTGATAACTTTTTGTTGGGTCTTCGAGAAGTATGCGCGGTTCAAGGCGTGGTCTGCTTTCTTTACCTATCCATGTTAGTTCAAGGCGTTGGGGGTTAGGGTTGGGCATGGGGGTCTTCCATATTTAGATAAATATCACCAATATTACCTCGACTATTCCAGTAATTTCCATTAAATTTTAATACAGAATCAATAGTAAGACGACATGTACCATATTGTATTGGATTATTTTGGCTAAATTCACTTTTAGGATTAGTTATATACGTATAATAAAGTATATATTCTTCATTTTCTAGAACAATATAACCATTTAATGAAATACTATTCATTTCATCCGTTTTAATCTTTATAGAAATGTTTAATAAAGTTTGCTTTATAAAAACCTTTATTTTTTTTTCCATTATATTTTCATTTTTCTTATATTTAATAATTCCATTATATTTCTTTTTTAATTTTGGTAATTTTTCTAATGGATTAAATATCCATAAATATTTTACATATATAAATAATAAAAATAATGTTACTGAAATTATCTCAGATATAGCACTGTAGAAACCATAAAGAGACGCTGGTTTACAAATAAATATACGTAATATAAACAATAATATGCCTAAAACAAGAGAAAAAATAATTACTTTTCTTATTTCTTTTTTCAATACCTACTCCTGTACATTATATTCATAAAATGAACTTAAATCATTAATAAATTGAGTGTAAAAATTTATATCTGAATAATTCGGACATAATTTTTTTAAATTATTAACTTCAAAAAAATTTGATAACAAACTTTTATTATTAAATAAATACTTTACCAGCTCATCAAAAAGAAATCTATAAACATCATATTTAAAGTATATTTCATTTGGGATATTCCAAAGTAATGATTCTAAACCAAACGAACTTACTTGAGATGCTGAGTAAATATTATTCTCTTGCATTAGATAACGTATCTTTTTTACTATCCTAACCATTTTTTTGAAATAATAATTAGTATTATTATTTTTTTGCACCCCATTAAATATATGTTGTTCTGGATAATTTATTATAGAGCCTCCGCTATCAGGGGATATTATAATACCTCCTACATAGTTTTCTTGATTATATGTGCTATCATTTGTATAATCTCTGTATCGCTTACAAGGAACAGCATCTGCGTCCTTTCTGTAAGCGTTCCCATTAATTTTAATAGATTTATTTTTTCTTATTACATCGTTACCAAATTTTTGCTTTAAAGAATCTTGCACTTCATCTTTAAATGATTTTTGAGGACTCGCTGCGGAAGAAAATCCATAATTTACATTCGTAACGCCTGCTTTATATTTTGTAATAAATATTTCTTCTTGAACAACTGCTATATCAACATCACTTAAAGTTCTAACATTTGTATTGTTTGCATATGAGCCTTGAACAAATATTTTAACCTTCCTATTATTGTAGAAATTATCCATAAATAATTGATACGCTGCTGTATCATCAGCTATTCGAGTAATATTACTAGAATTATATGAAAATCCTAGCTCTTTTAAAGCATCTGCAACCATAGATATTGCGTTTTTACATTTTTGATCCTCAGTCTCGCTAAGCGGTTGAGCATATTGCTTTAAGTTATCCTCTGTAAATTTCATTTAATACCTCAAAATTTATTTTACCACCCTAAATCTAGGTCTCTCATTATCAAAATATTCAAAATATGTATCCTGAGTTATCTTAAGTAAATCAATCATATCATTTATAGAATATTGTAAATCATTTTTATATGTATCTATTAGTTCATTTAGTAATAATGGTTTTTCAAGTGGCATTGGATGAGGTTCTTTTTTCCTATACCCTCTCTGCGCCATTTGCATCCAAATATATTTTGTTTGGTTTTTTGTAAATACATTTAAATCCTCTGCGCGTTTTAGAAGTGCATTCATTGATACTTTCCATTTTATTTTTAATCGTATTAACGTTTCAATATTTAATTTAATCGTATTTAAATAACGTAAATCTTGTATTATATCTTGTTCTGGCATAAGAAATTCTGATGCAAAATCAGTAGCTTCTTTTTCTATTATATTATTATGCTCAATTTCTAATTGTTGATGCATTATTAAATGACCAAGTTCATGAGCAAGCGTAAAACGTATTCTTTCTCCAGGAAAAGTTGAATTAATAAATATAAGTGGTATTATATCTTTTGATCCTTGTATAGTAAAACCATCCAAGGCTTCTGTTTTAAAATCATAAGACACTAAGAATATTCCGTTATCTTCCAATAATTTTGTTAAATTATCAATTGGTCCCTTAGGTAAATTAAAATTCCTTCTTGTTAATCGTGCAATTGCCTTTGAAGATTCAGATTCAGTAACTAAAATTGGTCGTAAATTAAATGGTGTTTCAACTCCCTCAAGTAATTTCGATATATGAATTCGATAAATATTTGCTATGGCTTCTACCCTATCTCTATCACCTACCTGTAAAGTAGAGCGACTTCTATGATAAGGATTATAAGGCGCATAAGCTTTTTCATCTTGGAAAAAAAAAGTAGGGTTTACTTGGAAAAGAATAGATACCTTCTCTATAAAATCGTTTGATGGCTCTGATAATCCATGTTCGATTTTTGAATAGTTACCTTGAGATACTCCTATTCTTTCACACATTTCATGTTGAGAAATATTTTTAGACTTTCTTAATAATTTTAATATCTCATTATTATATTGCTGTTCCATTTGTCTTTTCCTTAATTTCAGAACCTTTTATCCGAATTCGCTTATTCGGCGTTGCCTGATTATTAGAGAAAAGATCAGGTGTTTTAATATCCATATGATCGTTAAGCAGAAAACTCCATAATTTTGAATTGCCATTTTCACATTGTAATCTAATGGTATCAACAGTAACACCAAAGAAATCAAGAGAATAATTAAGATAAACATTTACATAATCGCCAAAACCTAAATCAAGCTGATTTTGAAATTTTTCAGCTTGTATAGTTTTTATAAATGACGGTCGTTTGTTTTTACCTAATTTTTTAATGCGTATTAAAAATGTTTGTTTATATAAAATAAATGTCGTTCCATTCCGTTCTGGAAAATAAAAATTGATATCATCTATCAATTCGGTACGAAGTTTATGTATAGCTGTATCCCATATAAAGTTACTTTTAGTTCTATTTTTATGATCTACACCATCAATACTGGTAACTTGATGCCATACGCTTAAAGATTCATTAAAAACCTTTACAAACACTGTCCCATATTGGTCTACGAGTTCCTTTGCCAAATCAATATACATATTTGTTTTCCCCTCTGTAAGAAAAATACATTATTTTTTACCTTTTGTCAACAAAATATTCCTCTTTTTTAAGGCAAAATATTCCAGATTGATATAAAAATCCAAAAGAACTATTTCTCCTATATGCCTTTAAAATACACTTTTTCTAATGAATAATACCAAATGATTAACATTTTATCACAATTCACACAATCCGTGGTTTAAATCTTCCTCCTAATCAGTGTAATCTGCGTAAAACGCAGACAATTTCTCTCTTGACACCCCACAGGTTACACGTTATAATTAAATATGATACGGTCTTTTAAGCATAAAGGATTGGAGCAGTTTTTTATAACAGGCACGAAAAAGGGTATACAGCCTGATCATGCTAATAAAATAGCCCGCATTTTAGACCGCCTGGATGCCAGTTTTACGCCTGTAGATATGAATCTTCCGGGGTATAAATTACATGAACTTAAAGGGAACGAAGCAGAAACATGGGCAGTAACAGTTAATGGAAACTGGCGCATTACTTTTAAGTTTATCGAACAAGATGCGTTTATTGTAGATTATAGAGACTATCATTGAGGAGGCAATTATATGCAAAAGACAAGAAAACCAACACACCCGGGAAATGTTTTTTTACATGATGTTCTTATTCCTCTTGGGTTAACAGTTACCGATGCTGCCCGAATGATGGGAATAACACGAAAGACTCTTTCAGAACTGGTAAATGAAAAGTCAACTTGTACTGTTCAAATGGCTCTTAGAATAGCTGCGGTAACAAATACAAGCGCAGAGAGCTGGATCGCCATGCAAGTAAAACTGGATTTATGGAAAGCACGTCAGAAGAAACTCACTCAATTAAAAGAATTCCCAAAAGCGGCTGTTTAATAAAAGCTCGCTTTTTTTTATTTTACTTCTTCTCATAAAATGAGGAATTCTTCATTTTTAACTGGCTTAGAAATTATAGTACTGAAGTAAATACGCATACAATGGCAAGCCTTGGATTATTTTCATGTTTTATCTATAGTCAGGAGATATTTTAGCTGTTATAATTCTTTATTATTATTTAAATTTGATATATAATGGTATTATGAGGAGTATTAATGAATAATCAATCAAGGAATCTGATTGCTTATTTACTTTCCAAATTTGAAATCAACCTCGAACCAATTGTTTTAATTAAGCTTGTATACTTAAGTGAACTTGAGGCTATGGAGAAATGCGGGAAGCGTTTTACAGATTTCACATTTATTCATTATCGGCATGGTCCTTATTCGAACGAATTACATAACTTCTGCGAAAAAAACAAATCTTCCCATTATGACCTTAAGGGTAAAGACCCTGATTTAATAAATGTTATTGAAAATATTGTAAATAAATGGAAGCCTATTGTATTAAGCGGTGGTATACAAGGGCTTATTAATAAAACATATCATACACTGCCTTTTCAAGAAGCATCATTCAACGATAAAATTGATTTTGAAAAATATAAAAATAACAAATATATGTCTGAAACAGTAGTTAACAAAAAAAAGTACAAACAGCTTTCAAACCCTAATATTAAACTTTATTCAAATAAAGAATTACAGAATAGTGTTGATGAGTTTTTAGAGCAGTTTAATTAAATGGACACAGACAAACTACATAAAACAACTAAAGCCTTTTATGATATTTTAATGAATTTTCATCAATAAAATTCAGATGTATATCCTAGAGATGATAATTGGCATAAAGATTTTATAAATATGCCGTTAGTTATCAAAGCTTTGGAAAAAACATATTCTGACAGTGGGCAAGACGCAAAAAGCAGATGGGATATATTTAGTGGAGAAATATCAAAACTTCTTAAAACAAATCACCTTTTTATAAAATATAGTAACAGGGATTTTCCTCCAAAAGAACATAAAAAAGATATTATTAAAAAATTTACCTATGAGTTCCTTAGTATCAATAAAGTTCGTCTAATTACCGGTAAATAAGTATGAAAATTCATTTTACTACTCAATATATAAAAACCCTATCATCAAGACCAAAGTATCCGCAGGATACTAGTTGTGGCAGAGGAGGCTACAATGCTGTCTCCCCAAGTTATACTTTTTATATACAGTTATTAATTGTATGATCTCGATTTTTTATTCAGTCGAATTTGACTGGATTAGAATCCAAGCAGGTAATCATAACCAGTAACTGTATGTATCTAATTTTCACCATTATAAAGATTTCATTTAACAAGACATTAAATAATCGCTATATGATTTTTTCCATAATTACGCATCCTTGACCATTCCACAGCTTTTCCCTAAAATTAAACAATGGAACCGCGAGTCAGGGAAAAACCGGCGTCTAAAATTAACGAGAAGATTAAAGAGCCGGATCAGTTCAAGGTGATTCTTTTAAATGACCACTATACAACTATGGAGTTTGTTATCGAAGTCCTGATGTCAATTTTTCATAAAAGCATTGAGGAGGCGAGCCGGATAATGCTGGATGTTCATAAGAAAGGTAAAGGGATGGTCGGTGTTTATACATGGGACATTGCTGTGACCAAGAGCGAGCAGGTTCACGCGGCCGCCAAGGCTAATGAGTTTCCGTTAAAATGTATCGTAGAAATCGCATAAATTTTAACCAAAAATTCATGTTATATAGTATAATTATAGGTGATATAATATTATATCAATGTCGCAGTTTAACTATGCGCGGGAATAACCGCTCAAACTGAAGAGGATGGCAAATGAAAATTTCCGGCCATGTGCAGGCGATAATTGACGCCGCTTATAATGAAGCAAAGCTCCGCAGCCATGAGTATCTGACGCCGGAGCATCTTTTATACGCAGCGCTGGCGTTTGATGAAGTTCAGGGGGTGCTTTTTTCGTGCGGAGCGGATTTGGATCAGCTCAAACACGGCATGGAAAGCTACTTTGAACAGAAACTTCCCGTGGTAATTTCCGGCGAACCGACTAAAACCGTGGGATTTCACAGCATTATTGAAAGGGCGGTTATACAGAGCAGGTCGGCGCAGAAAGAAACAATCGATGTTTCCGATATTCTTGTCTCGCTTTATGACGAAGAAAGATGCTACAGCGCCTATTATCTGCGAAAAGCGGGGATAAAAAGGCTTGAGCTTTTACAGATGTTGTCCCACAGCTTTAACAGTGATACTTTGTTAAACTCTCCTTTAAAAGGCGATAAATACGCCGCCGCCGATGAAGAAAGCGATCCTCAGAAAAAGGCGGCGAAAAAAAGCGCGCTTGAACGTTATGCGATAGATATTACTGTGCTCGCGAAAGAGAAAAAGCTTGAACCTGTAATCGGGAGGGAAGAAGAGCTTGACCGTACAGTGCAGGTGCTCTGCCGCAGGTTGAAAAATAATCCCATTCATGTCGGCGATTCGGGCGTAGGAAAGACAGCGATCACAGAAGGGCTTGCCCAGAGAATTGTGGCAGGCAAAGTGCCGCCTGTAATAAAAGACTTCAGCATATTTTCTCTTGATATGGGCGCTCTTATTGCCGGGACGAAATTCCGCGGCGACTTTGAAGAAAGGGTAAAGCGCGTTGTCGAAGAAATACTGAAAAAAGAAAAGGCGATCCTTTTTATCGACGAAATACACACGCTTGTCGGCGCGGGTTCTGTTTCAGGGAGCGCGCTTGACGCGTCAAATCTGCTTAAATCAGCCCTTACCTCAGGCAGGCTTCGCTGTATCGGTTCTACAACTCATGAAGAGTACAACAAGTTTTTTGAAAAAGACCGCGCCTTATCACGCAGGTTTCAGAAGATCGATATAAACGAACCATCGGAAGACGTGGCAATCGATATTTTAAAAGGACTTAAATCAAGATACGAAGATTTCCATCATGTTCACTACAGCGATGAAATTATCGAAACCGCTGTTCATCTTTCCGCGCAGTTCATTACAGAACGCCGCCTGCCCGATAAGGCAATCGACGTAATTGACGAAGCCGGCGCTTTCGCGCGTATCGAAGCGTATAAAAACGAAACGCAGAATCTGCAGAGTTTCCTGTTTGATGAAATGGCCGAAGACGGCATGACAGCTAACAAGACCGCGTTAAATGAAGGGACTCACGCGGAAGGCGCAAACCGGCCTCAGTCAAAACAGGACGGTCATATCGAAATTATCGAAATTAAACTTCCGGTTATCGAAGCGATTGTTTCAAAGATCGCGCGAATTCCTGAAAGGTCTGTCGGCGAAAATGAAAAAGATAAGTTGAAAGAACTTGAGCCGCGTCTTAAACAGCGGATTTTCGGGCAGGATTCAGCGATTGCGGCCGTTGTCAAAGCGGTAAAACGATCTAGGGCCGGTTTCAGAGCCGAAGGTAAACCTGTCGCGAACTTCCTTTTCGCAGGTCCTACCGGTGTCGGAAAAACAGAGCTTGCGCGGCAGCTTGCCGAGATTCTCGGCGTTTCAATGATCCGCTTTGACATGAGCGAGTATCAGGAAAAATACACGGTCTCGCGGCTTATCGGCTCTTCGCCTGGTTATGTCGGTTATGAAGAAGGCGGCCAGCTTACAGACGCGGTGCGCAAACAGCCGCACGCTGTTGTTCTGTTAGACGAAATTGAAAAAGCGCATGCCGATGTTTTTAACATTTTATTGCAGATAATGGATTACGCTACGCTGACCGACAATCAGGGACGCAAGGCCGATTTTCGCAATGTGATTTTAATAATGACAAGTAACGCTGGAGCAAGGGAAATTGGCAAGGGATTAATCGGTTTTGGCGACCGCGTTCAGGACGACAGCGCGGTAACGGACGCCGTGGAAAAAATATTCACTCCCGAATTCCGCAACAGGCTTGACGCTGTTGTCCGTTTCGGGCATCTTTCGCGCGACATTATGATTTCCATCGTTAAAAAAGAGCTTGACGCTTTTACCGCGCAGCTTGCCGAAAAACACGTAACGCTCACCGTTACGGGAAACTGCGTGGATAAGCTCGCCGAAGAAGGCTACAGCCGCGAGTTCGGCGCAAGAAACGCAGGCCGCCTAATCGAAGATAAAATTAAAAGTTTTTTTGTTGACGAAGTTTTATTCGGGCGTTTAAGCGAAGGCGGCAATGCCGTAGTGGACTGGAATGACGATTATGCGATGGAAGTTGTTGAGGCCGCAGAGAATGTATAAAAAAACTGCCTTGAAACAGATGTTTCAGAGCGGTTTCCGTGTAAAAAATAATTATGTTAAATGAAATTTACACCAGGTCCCGATCCGGACTTTCCGTATCTTAATCAATCATACCGTTTTCATTTTCCACAAAGATCAAAATGGGATAACGACATTATTTCAGTCGGCGGAAATTTATCACCTGGTATTCTGCTTTCAGCTTATGAGCAGGGAATTTTTCCGTGGTTCGGACCTGAAGATCCGATTATCTGGCAGTCCCCCGATCCGCGCTGTGTGATTTTTCCTGACACGCTGCATGTTTCTTCATCAATGAAAAAAATTTTAAAAAACAATGTATACACAATTACCTATGACAAGGATTTCACCGGAGTAATCAAGGGATGTGCGGAGATTAAACGACCCGGGCAAAACGGGACATGGATAACCGATTATATTATAGAAGCATACATGAATTTACACCGGCTTGGATGGGTTCATTCAGCTGAAGCATGGCAGGACGGCGAGCTTGCAGGCGGGTGTTACGGCCTTTTAATGGGAAAAGTTTTTTGCGGTGAATCAATGTTCGCGAAAAGATCAAACGCGTCAAAAGCGGCTTTCCTTAGCCTTGCAGAAAAATTATTTGAAAACGGCGTGGCGTTTATCGATTGTCAAGTTCCCAATAAACACCTTATGAGCCTTGGCGGCGAGGAAATGTCACGTAACAATTTTCTTGAGCTTCTGGATATTTACATAGCGCTACGTTAAATGTAATAAAAAACACGCAGTATTTTTTTATTACGCGTCTTTTAAAAACGCTACATATCCCTTGTATGTCACATAAAGATCAATTTTGCTGATTACCTCAAACGGCGAATGCATCGACAGAACCGGAATGCCGCAGTCAAGAACATTCAATCCTAAGATTGCTGCGTACAGCGCGATTGTTCCGCCGCCGCCCTTGTCAACTTTTCCAAGTTCGCCGGTCTGCCATTGAACATTATTGCGGTTTAAGATGCCCTGCACTTTCGCCACAAACTCCGCGTTAGCGTCGCTTGCACCGTACTTGCCGCCCTGGCCTGTGTATTTTTCTAGCACAATTCCTTTTCCCATATATGGAGCGTTCTTTTTGTCAAATACGCTTGAGTACGTGGGATCATAAGCGGCGTTAACATCGGCGGATAGCATCGATGTTTTTGAAAAACAAAGCTGATGATCTTCGCCGCCGCATAAAAATATTAAAAAGTTTTCAAAGTTGACAGAGCGCGCACCAGTATTTCCGGCGGAGCCTGTTTCTTCTTTATCGGAAAGATATAACACAAGCGTTTTTTCCGGCGGCGCTTTTTCGCTTGCAAGCGTGATAAGAGCCTGAAGCGCGGGAAACGCGCAGCAGCGGTCGTCGTGTCCGTAAGCGCCGATCAAACTTCTGTCTAAACCGACATCGCTTGCTTTAAATGCCGGAACAAATTCAATTTCCGCGCTGGAAAAATCCCTTTCTGTAATTCCGTATTTTTTATTCAGCATGTCGAGTAACGCAAGCTTTACTTTATCTTTTTCTTCATTGTTATCAGGCGAGCTGTAGGGACGCGAACCCGCTAAAATATCGAGGTCTTCGCCTTCTACCACAACCGATGCTTTTTTTTCCATTTGCTCCCTTGCAAGGTGTATTAATAAATCTGTTACCGTGAAAACAGGATCGCCGGGGTCTTCGCCGATTTTTACCGTTGTTTTTTTTCCATCTTCATTTACAAATACTCCGTGCATGGAAAGCGGAATTGTCGCCCACTGATATTTTTTTATGCCGCCGTAGTAATGCGTGTCAAAAAGAGCGAGGTCAGAATCTTCATATAACGGTTTTGGTTTTAAATCCAGACGCGGAGAATCAATATGCGCGCCTAAAACATTGAAGCCTTCGGCGGCGTTCTTTTTTCCGACGACGGCGGCAAGAACCGACTTGCCGTGAATATTTTTATATATTTTCATGCCAGCTTCGGGCTTTTTATTTTTTATGGTATCAACGTTTACAAACCCCGCCTTATCAAGCAGCCTGCATGTTGTCTCGGTACATTCGCGCTCTGTCTTTCCGTTGTCAAGAAAGTTTTTATACGATGAAGCGAAGTCATCAACTTCTTTTTCTGTTTTTTCATCAATCCCTTCCCAGCAGCTTTTCAGATTGAAAAACAATTTGTCCGATAACTTTTCTTTTTTTTCTTTAGCCATAATTTCCTCCTGACATCATAATATTTTTATGATAACATAAAATATATGAAAATACGAGTACGCTACGCGCCTTCCCCGACCGGTCTTCAGCATATCGGCGGGATAAGAACCGCGTTATTTAATTATTTATATTCGCGTTCCCAGAACGAAGGCAAATTTATTTTAAGACTGGAAGATACCGACAGAACCCGCTTTGACGAAATTTATGTTAAAAACCTTTACGATACATTTAACTGGTTAGGTTTTAAATGGGACGAAGGTCCTGACAGCGCGGGGACTTACAGTCCTTATATTCAGTCGGAGCGAACAGAACATTATAAAAAATACGCGAAACAGTTACTTGAAAAGGGAAATGCTTATTATTGTTTTTGTTCAGCGGAGAGGATCGATGAAGTTCGCAGGCAAAGGGAAGCCGATCATTCATCAGAAACAGGATACGACCGTTTTTGCCGCAGCGTTGACCCGGGCGAAGCTGCGAAAAGAGCCGCGTCAGGAGAGCCATGCACTGTCAGGCTGAAAATTCCGTTAGGTGAAACCACGCGCTTTCACGATCATTTGTTAGGTGACATAGAATGGAAAAACGATGATGTCAACCCCGATCCTGTGCTTTTAAAATCTGACGGATTTCCGACATATCATCTTGCAAATGTTGTAGATGATCACTTAATGGAAGTAAGTCATGTTCTTCGCGCACAGGAGTGGCTTGCCTCAACGCCTCTTCACGTAATTATGTACAGCGCTTTCGGCTGGACACCGCCTGAGTTCTGCCATCTGCCGATGGTGATGGGACAGGACGGGAAAAAACTTTCCAAACGCCACGGCGCTACAAGCATTGATGAATTCCGAAAGCAGGGTTATCTCCCTGCTGCGCTTATTAATTATACCGCGTTGCTTGGCGCGTCCTACGAAGAGGGAAAAGAAATCTATACTCTTGATGAGCTGGCGCAGCGATTCAGTCTTGAAAAATTAAATAAAGCGCCCGCTGTTTTTGATTATAAAAAGCTTGAATGGTATAACGGACAATATATCAGAATGATGAGCGACGAAGAGCTTGCGGCGCTGTGTCTGCCGTACGCGACTGACGCCGGAATTTTTAATTCGCCGGGAGAAGAAGAAAAAAAAGAACCGGCAGCAAAACAGAGGGAAAAATTCATCGCGGCTATGTCATTAATAAAAGAGCGGTTAATTTTTTTAAGCGAAGCGCCGGAAAAGATCGCTTATTTATTTAATGAGCCGGCGCTTCCGGCTAAAGAAGAATTCATTCCAAAAAAGTGCGATATCGCAAAGACCATAGAAATTCTTCGGGCAGGAAAAGAAATTGTGCGCACGTTAGCTGAAATGAAGAGCGACGAGGAAGCCGAGAATTTTATCAAGGCGGAAGCCGAAAAAAGGGGAATTAAGTTAGGTGATCTGATGATGCCCCTGCGCGTCGCGATCACAGGAAGCCGCGTAAGCCCGCCGCTTTTTGGATCGCTTAGAATACTTGGAGCTGATTGTTCTGAAATGCGGGTGCAGAAAGCGCTGTCGTTTATTTCATCTTAAAACCAAGTACCGCGCCGATTGTAAATGATCTGCCGCCTGCGTCAAAAAGATCGTTTAATATAAAATCTATTAAAAGTTTATAGTTGCTCAGCGCGGGAATAGCTGAAAGATCAATTCTGAAACCTGTGTTTAAAATGCCCCGGTACTGTGAAGAATTGTACGGCCAGCTTTTATTACTGTAGCTGAAATTGGCAAAATCAATAATCCAATGTACTGTTTTTTCGAAAACATCCGGAAATAGAATTAAATCAAAACCCATTCCAAAATCGATATCGGAATTATTATTCTTTTCTGTAAATAATGTTTTACCGATTACTATTGTTGTTTCCGAAGACATATTAAATAATGTAGCCGGGTATGTAATCGCCAAATATGGCTGATAAGCGTTATCGTCATTATTGACTCCGATATTTGTTAGCTGAAAATTTACACCGGCGGAAATGGAAGTTGACGCTGAAAATGGAAGTTTTATTTTTAACCCAAGAAGCAAATTATTATCATTCGGCTGAATATCGAAAGCCGCGGAAATTTCAAACCAGTTTAAAAGGCTTGCTGTGACTGAAGGAATATGCGCGATTCCGGCATCATTATTTATGACTGCCCTGTAACCGAAATCAAGCCCTGTCTTGCCTGAGTCTTCCCATCCGATACGCCCTGTAGGAATGGAAAAAAGCCCTGTCGATCCGTTTATGCTCTGCCCTCTGTATCCCGCAGGCTGCGCGGAAACAAATGAGATAAAAATTAATGACGCTGATAATAAAACACAAAAAAAGAAAATTGTTTTTTTCAATTTAAACTCCTGATTTATTAATCGGCATTTTGCAACATGGCTTTTAATTCTTCAAAGACAGATTCAAGGTCGTCAAAATGAAGCAAAGCGCTGCTGTCAAGCGAAGTGGACATATTATTTATAATGATGATATCACCGCCTGAGCGCAAAACATACTCTGGCATTCCAGCGGCGGGATAAACAGTTAAACTTGTCCCCAGCACCAGCATTAGATCCGATTTTTGCGATTCGCTTACCGCCTGCCTTAACGCGTCCGCAGGCAGACCTTCGCCGAAAAAAGTTATCGCGGGTTTTAACACCCTTGCGCATT
>Ga0209755_10005812_pt1 | contig 13860 bp, 8 predicted proteins | sample TergutCo191P1_FD_187301 | JGI IMG/M metagenome (GOLD analysis project Ga0209755, IMG submission 187301) | Cornitermes sp. P1 segment gut microbial communities from Petit-Saut dam, French Guiana - Co191P1 (SPAdes) (version 2) | ecosystem: Host-associated > Arthropoda: Insects > Digestive system >... | reverse complement strand
ATTCAATTGGCCAACATTTTCTGAACAAGTAATAATTGGGAAAATTTTACGAGCAATAGATGACAAAATTTCCAATAATCTAAATACAAACCATCATTTAGAACAGGTGGCACAAGCGATCTTTAAGAGTTGGTTTGTGGATTTTGAACCTTGGGGTGGAATTATGCCCGATGATTGGAAAAAAGTTGAATTAGGTGATATTGCTAATATTACTATGGGACAGTCACCAAATGGAGAAAGTTATAATGAAGATGGTATAGGAACAGTTTTTTATCAAGGTCGTGCAGAATTTGGTTCTCGTTTTCCCACTCGCCGTTTATTCACTACAGAACCAAAGAGAATGGCTAAGAAGAATGATGTCCTTATGAGTGTTCGTGCTCCTGTTGGTGATATTAATATAGCTTATGAAACATGTTGTATTGGTCGTGGTCTTGCAGCTATTCAAAGTAAATATAATTTTAATTCATTTATTCTATATACTATGTATTCTTTGAAACAACATTTGAATATGTTTAATAGCGAAGGCACAGTTTTTGGTTCAATTAATAAAAATGATACTGCAAATCTTCCTGTTCTTATGCCTTCTGATAAAGTAATTAATCAATTCGAGAAATTAATACATCCAATTGATGCGATGATAGAAAGTAATTTTCTTGAATGTTGTAATCTTACCACTCTCCGTGACACTCTTTTACCTCGTTTAATGTCCGGCGAACTGCGCGTTTCAGATACAGAGGTTGGTAAATGATGGTTTATACTTGACGGCTAGGAAAAATAATACGATACTATTAATAGCTGGTTGGGATCGTTTCGGACGTTCGGTCTAGGGGGGCAGGTACCTTTGGTATTTTAGCCGGACATTAGACACCCATCCGGGCTTTTATTCTTTCTTTTTCCATAAAGTGATAACCCCTATTTGATTATTACCTCTTTCAATACTTCCTATATAAACAGTGCTTTCGATTTTTTTTGAAAAAAATAGTTTTCTATTACCTAATTTATCTTCTCCTGTTAACTCTACAGTATCAAATTCATTCATTACAACCGGTATAAGAGCAAAATCTTCAGGAATAATATCTACTTGTCCGCGTTTTTCTTCATTTTGCCCATGATGTTTTTTAATATGCCTTGCATCACTGTCGGTAATGAAGATTTTATGGATTTCTTTCCCTAAAAGTTCCATTAATTTTATTTTCAAGTTTTCGGATAAAGAAAATTCTATTTTTGCTGTTTTCCTGTTTCCTGCCCATGCGCTTTCCGCCATAGCGACAATTAATAACGCTTCTGGATATTTTTTTACATATTCTGATTCTTTTTCTGTCATACCGCATTATACATGCTTTTATTATTAAGTTCACTATCTGCCGAAATTTAGACAAGATTTTAAATAAAAGGCAGGAAAAAATGAAAGAAAAATTAATTGCAGAAATTTTAACAGGTATGACAGAGACACTCTCTGTTGAACAATTAGAAGAATTACAACGTGTATTGGCGCATAGTTTCTTCAAAGTAGAAGTGAATGAGCGGAGTACATCAAATTTACAAGAAAATACCGGAAATTGCGAGTTATTAGTTGTATTTATTGCAGCAAAACGAATTGAAGGATGCTCGGAAAAATCTTTGTTATACTACGAATCAACTATAAACCACATGCTCAATCTTGTATCAAAACCTATACGGGAGATAAATACCGATGATCTTCGTTGTTATTTAGCAGATTATCAAAAAAAACGATCTTCCAGTAAAGTAACTATTGATAATATACGGCGTATTTTTTCCAGTTTCTTTGGTTGGTTGGAAGATGAAGATTACATATTAAAAAGCCCTGTAAGACGAATCCATAAAATTAAAACAGATAAAACTATAAAAGACACTTTTTCTGATGAAGGGCTGGAATTATTACGTGATAATTGTGAAGAAATCCGGGATTTGGCGATGATAGATATACTAGCTTCAACAGGAATGAGAGTCGGTGAATTAATACGGCTAAATCGTGAAGATATTAATTTTCACGAAAGAGAATGTGTCGTTTTCGGTAAAGGTAACAGCGAACGAGTGGTTTATTTCGATGCAAGAACGAAAATACATTTATTAAATTATCTCAACAGCAGAACAGATATTAATCCGGCATTATTTGTATCGCTTGCTAAGCCGAATGACAGGCTGATGATAGGCGGAGTGGAAACCCGTATCCGGGAAATCGGAAAACGTGCGGAATTACATAAAGCCCACCCGCACAAATTCAGAAGAACATTGGCTACACGCGCCATTGATAAAGGAATGCCAATTGAACAGGTGCAAAGATTGCTAGGTCATGTTAAAATAGATACTACTATGCATTATGCAATGGTAAATCAGGCTAATGTTAAGAATTCACATAGAAAATTTATTGGGTGAAGCTATGAAAAATACGAATAACTGGAAAAAAGCACCATTAGCTGACTTTATTCAATTTAAAAATGGGAAAAAAAGACCTGATAATACTGGTATATATCCAGTTTATGGTGGTAATGGAATTCTTGGTTATTCTGATTTAGCAAATCAAGAGAACTGTGTTATAATTGGTCGTGTTGGTGCGTATTGTGGAAGTGTATATTACGAGCCTGCACAGCATTGGGTATCTGATAATGCTATTTCTGCTGTTAATAAAAATAATTCTGATATCATTTTTGATTATTACCTTTTAAAATATCTTGATTTAAATAATCGCCATATAGGTACAAGTCAACCTCTATTAACTCAGGAAATACTAAATTCAATAATATTCAATTGGCCAACATTTTCTGAACAAGTAATAATTGGGAAAATTTTACGAGCAATAGATGACAAAATTTCCAATAATCTAAATACAAACCATCATTTAGAGCAGATAGCACAGGCGATATTCAAGAGTTGGTTTGTGGATTTTGAGTTATTTAAACCGTTTACTGAAATTATTCAAGTTCTAGGTGGTGGTACTCCAAAGACAAACGTAAATGAGTATTGGGATGGTTCTATACCATTTTTTTCACCAAAAGATGCTCTGACAACATATGTATTAAAAACTGAGAAAACTATAACTGAGTTAGGTATTAATAATTGTAATAGTAAGCTTTATCCCTTGAATACGGTATTTGTTACATCGCGAGGTACTGTTGGAAAACTTGCTTTAGCAGGTGTTCCAATGTCTATGAATCAATCGTGTTATGCACTTATTGGAAAAGAAGGATATGGGCAGTATTTTGTATATCATCTTGCAATGTATGTAATAAATAATTTAAAACACAAAGCCAGCGGTGCGGTATTCGATGCAATTGTTACAAGGGATTTTGAGAGCGAAATCATACCTGTACCTCCATTAGTAGAAATAAATTCATTTGAAGAAAAAGTTAAACCCATTTATTCAGCAATACTTAATAATTTGAATGAATCTACTTACCTCGCTACCCTCCGTGACACCCTTTTACCTCGTTTAATGTCCGGCGAACTGCGCGTTTCAGATACAGAGGTTGGTAAATGATGGTTTACCGTTAAAACATATCATGTTATAATCGAAAAAGGAGACATACCAATGTCATTTACTGAAGCAAACTACGAAAATGCGGTAATGCAGCTGTTGAATGAGTTAGGTTATACCTGTCTGTACGGTCCCGACATCGAACGGGACTATCACAATCCTTTGTTTATGGATGCGCTGTCAGAAAGACTTTCCATTATTAACTCATCGTCAGACAGACAGGCAATTGATGAAGCTCTTTATAAACTTACCCATATCGACAATGGAACACCTGTACAGCAAAATAAACAATTCACAGACTGGTTGCAAAATGGTATGGAAGTCAGTTATCAGAAAGACGGCGAGACTAAACATGAGATAATTAATATAATTGATTATAAGACAATTAATAATAATTGTTTTCATGCTATTAATCAGTGGACAGTTGTAGGAAATGAAAATAAACGTCCCGATATAGTTATTTTTATTAATGGATTGCCTCTTGTTGTAATTGAATTGAAAAGCTGTTCGCGCGAAGATACAGATATTTCTAATGCGTTCAGGCAAATTAAAAATTACATGAATAATATTCCTTCATTGTTTCGTTACAATGCATTTTCTATTATCAGTAATTTATATAATTCTAAAGTCGGTACTATCACATCAGGGTTTGATCGTTTTGTAGATTGGAAAACAGTAGACGGTAATTATGAGGAGACGCAATTTGCCCGTTATGATGTTTTGTTTAACGGTATGCTTGAACCTAAACGTTTTCTTGATATTATCAAACATTTTATTCTTTTCTCTCAGGATACTCCTGAGGATGTAAAAATACTTGCCGGGTATCATCAATATTTTGCTGTGCGTAAAGCGGTCGAGTCTACAGTTTACGCTTCGGGCTTAGATATTTCATCATGTAATAATGATTCTAAAGCTGTCAAACAAAGTTTTTTCACAGGTTATCAGATGATGAAAGCAACAGCCGATTCAACGGCTGCAGAAAGTAAACCCCAATATAAAGTAATTCCTTATACCGGAAGAGAAAAAGGGAACAGAAAAGGCGGTGTTTTCTGGCACACTCAAGGTTCAGGAAAATCTTTATCAATGGTGTTTTATGCAGGTTTATTACAACATGTTATGGATAGCCCGACGATTGTAGTAATTACCGATCGCAACGATTTAGATAATCAACTTTTTTCTCAATTTTCTTCATGCAGTGATTTTTTGCGGCAAATACCGATACAAGCAGAGAGCCGGGAACATTTAAAAGAACTATTGTCTGGACGGCAAGCAAACGGGATTTTTTTCACAACCATGCAAAAATTTGAAGAATCTGCACAACCGCTTAGCGTTAGGCAAAATATTATTGTTATGGCTGATGAAGCGCATCGCAGTCATTACGGGCTTTCAGAGAAAGTGAAAAAAGACGGAACTGTCGTTATCGGAGCTGCAAGATTAATCCGTGACAGTCTTCCTAATGCGACTTTTATCGGTTTTACAGGAACGCCTGTATCTTCAAAAGATCGCAATACACGTGAAGTGTTCGGTGAATATATTGATATTTACGATATGACGCAAGCTGTAGATGACGGCGCTACACGCCCTGTTTATTATGAAAGCAGGGTAATGAATCTTGGTTTAAAAGAAGATGTTTTAAAACAGATCGATGCTGCATATGAATTACTTGCTTTAAATGCAGATGAACAAGATATTGAACGAAGTAAAAAAGAACTTGGAACAATGGAAGCGATTCTTGCCGCACCTGAAACAATTAAAACGCTCTGCAATGATATTATCGAACATTATGAAAAAAATCGTGAGAATCTTCTTACAGGTAAAGCTATGATTGTGGCTTATTCCCGTTCTATCGCTATTGATATTTACCGCAAAATTCTTGAACTACGATCTGACTGGACAGAAAAAGTAAAAATAGTTATGACTTCCGGTAATAACGATCCTGAGGAATGGCATGATATTATCGGTAATAAAATATTTAAAAAAGATCTTGCACGTAAATTTAAAGATAACAATGATCCGATGAAAATTGCAATTGTTGTTGATATGTGGCTGACCGGTTTTGATGTTCCAAGCCTTGCTACTATGTATGTATATAAACCAATGTCAGGTCATAATCTAATGCAGGCTATAGCGCGTGTTAATCGCGTTTTTCAGGATAAAGAAGGAGGGCTTGTAGTAGACTATGTTGGTATTGCACGCGCTCTTAAAGAAGCAATGAATGACTATACAATTCGTGATCGAAGTAAGTACGGTGATATGGATATTGCAAGAACTGCGCTTCCGAAATTTACAGAAAAACTTCGAGTTTGCTCTGAATTATTTCATGGATTTAATTATTCTGCATTTATGCAAGGTAATAGCGATGATAAAAAACGTTCTGATTTAATTGTCGGCGGTATCAACTTTATTTTAAGTAAAGATGAAGACAAGCAAAAACTTTTTAAAAATGAAGCGTCATTGCTAAAGCAAGCCAAAACCCTTTGTCAAAGTTTATTAAATCAACAACAGCGAATGGAAGCTGCATATTTTGAAGCAATATGCACAGCGCTTAATAAAATAACAGGTCCGCGTAAGTTATCTTTAAGAGAAATTAATAATCAAATTAATGAAATGCTTAAGCAAAGTATCAGAAGCGACGGCGTTATTAATTTATTCTCAGATAAAGATGAAGATTTTTCGCTTTTTGATCCGTTGTTCTTGGAAGAAATCGGGAAAATGAAAGAAAAGAACCTAGCCGCTGAATTACTTCGTAAACTTTTAAGCGAGCAGATTTCTGTATACCAAAGAACAAATCTTGTACAAGCAGAAAAATTTTCTGAACGTATGCTGCGTATAATGAATGCTTATCGAAATGGGCAAATAACAAACGCTCAAGTTATTGATGAACTTAAAAAAATGGCAGAGGATATACAGAAAGCGCATCAACAAGGTGATGATTTAGGTCTTTCTCAGGAGGAGATGGCTTTTTATGATGCAATCACTAAACCTGAAGCGGTAAAAGATTTTTACACCAACGATCAACTTCGAGATATGACAAAAGAGTTAACGGAAACTTTAAGTAAAAGCCGTACCATAGACTGGCAAAAAAAAGAAGCTGTCCGTGCAAAAATGAGAGTTATGGTAAAACGATTACTGAATAAATATAAATATCCGCCTAAAGGACTTGAAGATGCGATTAAAACTGTAATGGCTCAATGTGAAATGTGGGTTGACGAAGGTTAAATTACATAATTAAATTAATTTATAAAGGAGACAAAAATGAAACTGACAACAAGTATATTTTTTTCCATTCTGCCGGTGTTGATGATTACAGGCTGCGGGACAGGATCGAAGCCGGCAGGAAATACTGCGCAAACGGCGAAACTTTTATATCAGGGGCATGCAAGTTACAGGCTTACCGCGAATGACGGGACTGTGATTTATATCGATCCTTATGCAGGGGAAGGTTATGATGTGCCGGCAGACCTTATTCTTATTACCCATCAGCACCGCGATCATAATCAAATCAATTTGGTTACGCAAAAAGACGGTTGCGTTATCATTTCAAATGTTGAAGCTTTGGAAGGCGGGAAACATAAGACCTTTAACATTAAAGGTATAGAGATTGAAGCTGTTATGGCGGCTAACGCTAATCATGATCCAAGCGTATGCGTAGGATATATAATTACCGTTAATGGTATAAAAATTTATCATGCAGGCGATACATCAAAGACAGAGCAAATGAGTTCCTTTCCGTCAAAGAAGATCGATTATGCCTTGCTTCCGTGCGACGGAATTTACAATATGAGTGTTGATGAAGCATCAGAATGTGCGGCGCTTATCGGGGCGAGAATCAATGTCCCGATGCATACAAATCCGAGATCGCTATTTGATAGGGAAATCGCGGAAAAGTTTAAAGCTCCGAACAGATTGATGATTGAAGCCGGGCAGGAGATTGAATTGAAAAAATAACGCTTGCTATGATCTGTGCAGCGAGCTGCTCTGCGAGCTGCTCCGCGAACCGCTCCGCGAACCGCTCCGCTATTTTTGCGATCCTCTCAGCAGGCGGTCATTGATCGCTTCTCCAAGTCCTTGCTGAGGCGCTTTTTGCGCGATAATGCAGGAAATGTTTTCATCATTATCAAATTGATGAAGTATATCAAAAAGCCGGGAGGCGGCTTCCGGCTTTTGCCCGCTTTTTGATAAAACCTTAAAAACAGCATTAGCAGGCGGTTTTTGCAAGTCCAGCCATGCGTCTTTTGTGCAATCGTCAAAAAAGAGAAAGGCAATACCGTCTGCTTCATAAGGCTTTTTAATAATTTCATCTTTGTTAAAAACCGATAACGCTTTTCCAGGAGCGTAATGGCTCTTTAATAGACCGGGTGAAGACGGAGCGCTTGAATTATCGTTCTCATTATCAGACAGCACAGCGCCGACCAGTTTTTCTATCGCTTCTTTGGGCGTGCCGCCGGGACGGAGTATTTTTATTTCTTTGCCGGTAAGGTCAAGCACTGTCGATTCGACTCCTATCTGTGCAGGGCCGCCGTCCAGTATCATATCGATCTTTGCGCCTAACTTATCAAGGACATGTTCGGCTCTTGTCGGGCTTAGCGAGCCGAAGGGGTTGGCGCTGGGGGCGGCGACCGCTCCGCTTGTAAGAGAAATCAACTTAAGGGCTGCGCTGTTGTCGGGAAAACGGATTGCCGCTGTCGGTAATCCCGCCGTTGCGATACCCGGGATTTTTTTATTTTTAGGCAAGATGATGGAAAGAGGCCCCGGCCAAAACTTTTCTGTAAGAAGAAAAAGTTTTTTCCTTGTATCATCATTTAATTGGGAAAGGTCAGCGGTTTTTTCAAGGCTTTCAATATCCGCTATATGGATTATTAAGGGGTCAAAATGAGGCCGCCCCTTTACCTCAAACACCTTAGCCAGCGCCGCCGGGTTAAAAGCGTCAGCTCCAAGCCCGTAAACTGTTTCTGTCGGAAACGCCACAAGTCCGCCGTTTAAAAGAAGCTTAGCTCCTTCCTTTAGAGATGCCGGCGTGACAGGTGTTAATTCCATAATCTCCCTTATGATATAGATGAGCTTGAAATCAGACAAGTGGGAATGCGCCGCTTTTAAATCTGTTAAATTCGAGATAAATCGGCAAAATTCATCGAATTTTTTCGTTTTTATACCCTTTGCGCCGTAAACTTTTTTGATCAAATTTTTTATTCTCCCTTGTCATATACGCTGTATATGGTGTACACTAACTCCTACAACGCTATCTGTGTGGTATGTAGCCTGAAGATCGCTTTTGACAGATTTTAAAGAATTGTAAACTTAAAACCCTGAGAAAAAATTTTCAGGATTATTGTCTGAAGCCGAGCTGTCTGACCGTATCATAAAGACGGACACTAAATAAAAAGGATTTGGGGAATGAAAGTAAACAGGTTTTTCACCGACCGCACGGGCGGTCCGTATCATGATATTGTTTGGGAAAGGCGCAAAAGCGAAATCCGTAACCCTAACGGCAAGTCGATTTTTTCGGAGGATACGGTCATCGTGCCTTCGTTCTGGAGTCAGATTGCCGCGGATATAATCGCGCAGAAGTATTTCCGCAAGGCGGGAGTCCCCAAAGATAAAATCTACGAGTGGAAAAACTGTGTTAATGTACAATTATCAGATGATGATCCGGGCAGCAGCCTCCCTGAAGACGGCGCCGAGCATGACGCTCGCCAGGTCTTTCACCGACTCGCCTTTACCTGGCTTGATTGGGGCAGGCAGAATAACTATTTTGATACCGAAGAAGACGAAAAAGCTTTTTATGATGAAACCTGCTATATGCTGGCGCATCAGGTTGCCGCGCCTAACAGCCCTCAGTGGTTTAATACCGGTCTTTTCTCTGTGTACGGAATCGACGGGCCTGCTCAAGGGCATTATTATTACGATACAAAAATTAACAAGGTTGTAAAATCAGAGAGTTCCTACAAAAGACCGCAGCCCCATGCATGTTTTATTCTTTCCATAGAAGATGATCTTGTCAACGAAGGCGGCATCATGGATCTTTGGACAAGAGAGGCAAGGCTCTTTAAATACGGCTCCGGCACCGGCTCTAATTTTTCACGCATACGCGGGATAAACGAAACCCTTTCAGGAGGAGGGGTTTCATCAGGGCTTATATCCTTCTTAAAAGTCGGGGACAGATCAGCGTCGGCAATTAAATCGGGAGGCACGACACGAAGAGCGGCAAAGATGGTCACTCTCGATATCGATCATCCTGATGTTGAAAAATATATCGGCTGGAAAGCAGGGGAAGAACAGAAGGTCGCTTCGATAGTGACAGGCTCTCTCATTCTTAAAAAACATATTGATGCTGTAAAACGAGCGCTTTCCGGTTTCCGAGGTCCTGAGGATGATAAGTTTAACGCCGAGAAAAACCACGAGCTTGCCGCTGTTTTACGCGCCGCCTTAGGCGATAAAATTCCCCCTTCTTATTTGTATCAGCAGTTGCGCCGTCTTGAACAAGGCGATGAGGATGTAACTGTAACCCAATATTCCACCGCGTGGGATGATGAAGCGTACAATACAGTTTCCGGGCAAAGCTCAAATAACAGCTTGCGCTTAACGGACGATTTTATGAGAGCGGTTTTAAATGATTCTGATTGGGAACTTAAAAGCCGTACAAACGGAATGTCAATTAAAACCATTAAGGCAAGAAAACTTTGGGCGGACATCGCAAAGACAAGCTGGCAGTGCGCCGATCCCGGCCTTCAATACCACACAACAATTAATGATTGGCACACCTGCCCTGCAGGCGGCGAGATACGTGCATCAAATCCCTGTTCTGAATATATGTTTTTGGATGACACCGCCTGTAATCTTGCTTCGATTAACCTTGCAACTTTATACGATAATAAAAATAAAACTTTTAATGTTGACGGATATCTTCATGCTATTGATATTTGGACAACGATTTTAGAAATTTCTGTAGTGATGGCACAGTTCCCCTCTCCAAAAATAGCAGAGCTTTCTTATCAATACCGCACTCTAGGTTTGGGTTATGCTAATTTAGGGACGCTTTTAATGATCATGGGTTTGGCCTATGATTCAGAGGAAGGGCGCTCCGTAGCAGGCGCGCTTTCCGCTTTGCTTTCAGGCGAAGCGTATGTGCAGTCCGCTCTTATGGCAAAAGAACACGGGTCTTTTGAGTGTTATGCGAAAAATGCAGATAATATGCTGCGCGTTATACGCAATCACAGACGCGCTGTTAATAACGCTTCGTCCAATGAATATGAAGCGTTAAACACAATTCCAAGAGGAATCGATCCTGTGTATTGCCCGCTCTATCTTTTAGATATTGCAAAAGCGGTATGGGACAAAGCTCTTGATTTAGGGAAAGCCTACGGTTTCAGAAACGCGCAAGTGACAGCGATTGCGCCGACAGGGACTATCGGTTTATTAATGGATTGCGATACAACGGGGATAGAACCGGATTTCGCGCTTGTAAAATTTAAAAAACTTGCAGGCGGCGGTTACTTTAAGATCATCAATCAATCTGTACCTCCCGCTCTTGAAAATCTCGGCTACTCATCACAATCAATTGATGAAATTGTTGCGTATGCAATGGGCAGGAAAACTTTAAACGGCGCGCCTGCGATCAATCATGAAACTTTAAAATTAAAAGGTTTTACGCCGGAAATAATTGTAAAAATAGAAGAAGCTGTAAAAACAGCTCTTAATCTTGACGCTGTTTTTAATCCTTACATATTGGGAAAAGAATTTGTCGAAGTAGAATTAAAAGTTCCTGAAACCACCTGGTCGCTGCAAGGTTTCAGCCTTCTTAAACATCTCGGTTTCGGCAATCAGGATATTGAAGATGCCGAATTGTATATTTGCGGAACGATGGGGCTTGAAGGCGCGCCCGGTCTTAAAAAAGAGCATTATTCTGTTTTTGATACCGCAGCTCCTTCAGGCAAAAAAGGAAAAAGATCAATTTCATGGACAGCGCACATCGGCATGATGGCGGCAGTTCAGCCTTATATTTCCGGGGCGATTTCAAAAACAATCAATATGCCTAACTCTGCAAATTATGATGATGTCAAAGGCGCATACATGCTCTCGTGGAAAAACGGTTTAAAAGCTGTCGCGCTCTATCGTGACGGATCAAAATTATCTCAGCCTTTAAATACTTTCGCGCCCGGTACGGATCCCTTAGCCGACACTATTTTAAAAGTTGAAAAAGGATTGGAACTTGCGCCTGTCGCGCAGGAACATCAAAGAAAATCTACTAATATAAGAGGCTTGCGTAAACCTCTGCCGAACCGCAGAATGGGTTACACTCAAAAAGCAAAAATCGGCGGTCATTCTATTTTTATAAGAACAGGCGAATTTGAAGACGGAAGCCTCGGTGAAATTTTTCTTGACATGCAAAAAGAAGGCTCTGCTTTCCGAAGCTTATTAAACAGTTTTGCAATTACTGTTTCTTTAGGGCTTCAATACGGCGTACCTCTTGAAGAATATGTTGATGCGTTTACATTCAGCAGGTTTGAACCTAACGGTATAGTGCAAGGTCATGATTATGTGAAAATGGCGACAAGCGTAATTGATTATGTTTTCCGCGACTTGGCGATCAGTTATTTAAAACGCAGCGATTTAGGGCAGGTGAAACCTGAAGACCTTCTTGCTACAACAACAAAAAATGAAGCAGACGCTACAAATCCAAAAACTAAAGATAAACCAAGCGCAGGTTTAAGACCGAGCGCGACTGTCCCTCTCCCGCCGCCTTACGTTGCGCCACCGTCTTCAAGCGGAAAGCCGCCTGAGAGAAAACCGGGAACAGATACTTCTTTTGGAAACGGTCCGAGAGCGTTTGAAAGAAATACTCCCGGAAAAAATCCGCAGGATTTTTCTCAAAGCGGGTTTACACGCGAATTACCGTTTGAAGATTTCCGTCCGCAGACAATGGTGATGACAGGGCATGAAAAAACACCCGGAGATTTTACTCATGAACTGGATTTTGTTAAAAGAGAAAACTATCCGCAGGAAAACGAAGTAATAAAAATAATTGAAGCGCGTTTTAAAGGATACGAAAGCGATCCATGCCCCACATGCGGTTTTTATACTTTAATTAGAAACGGAACATGTATGAAATGCGATACATGCGCCAATACCACAGGATGCAGTTGATGTCAGATAACGGACTTGTGAGACAACCAACAGGGTTGTCGAACAAGCCCAATGAACAATTAATTTTAATATGACGAATTTGTTTTATGCTTCATTTATTCCAGGTTTACAAAATTTAATTGCAGATGTAATTAAAGAAAGATTGCCTTGTGTTAAAATTCTAAAACTTCTTGACGGCGCTGTTCTTTTTGAAACTGAAACAAGTTATGACAAACTAAACTTTTTTTGTTTTAATAATATTTTCGCTGTAATAAATATATCAGAAGTGCAGAACGGCGTTTCTATCGAACCGCATTTCCAAAGAACCGGAATTAAAGTTTTAGAAAAGCATATAAAAACCTTTTTAGAAAGCAAGGGTAATTTTAACGAAGAAGTAATATTTAATAACAGTAAAAATTTTAAATCTTTTAGGATAGTAATTTCTAATGAAAACATTCCCGCATCAATTGATACACAATTAAGAGCCGGCGTTGAAAAATACATAGAAAAACTTTCCGGTTTAAAAGTAAACCGCAGTTTACCAGACACTGAGTTTTGGTTTTTATACCGAACAGAAAAAAATATTACCGATAATACAAACGCAGTAAACAATGATTTTTCTGTTTTTATGAAACGCCTGACCTTGCGTTCATCTTGGGAAAAAACGCTTCATAAAGGCGAACTTCCCCCTCCTTTAGCATGGGTTTTATGCCGCCTTGCAAATTTATCCCACAGTGATACAGTACTTGATCCCTTCTGCGGTTACGGTTCAATCCCGCAAGAAGCGTTTAAACATTTTCACATAACAAAGTTTTTCGCCTGCGACAACAACAAGGAAGCCGCTCTTTTTTCTGAACAAAGGTTTAACAAACGTAAAAAAGATGAGTTTACTTTATATAGGTGCGATTTTTACGAACTGCTGAATAAAATTGCAGAAAAAAGCATAGATGTGATTGTAACAGACCCTCCGTGGGGGCGCTTCGGCGCTTCTGAAGAACAAAGAACAGAAAATAATACTCAAAGAGATTTTCTTGTTAAAATGTTTGATGTTTTTAGCAAACTGCTCAAAGACGGCGGGAGGGCAGTAGTGTTATATGTCAATGATGATCAATTGTTAAAGGCAGCGCCTCCTTGTTTTAAATTGAAGGGGAAAATGCCTGTTTTATTATCCGGTAAAAAGGCGGTTATTTATTCGTTTTTATTTACCGCAGAGAACACAGAGTGAACTATTTAATAAAATA
>Ga0209755_10005811_pt1 | contig 13860 bp, 12 predicted proteins | sample TergutCo191P1_FD_187301 | JGI IMG/M metagenome (GOLD analysis project Ga0209755, IMG submission 187301) | Cornitermes sp. P1 segment gut microbial communities from Petit-Saut dam, French Guiana - Co191P1 (SPAdes) (version 2) | ecosystem: Host-associated > Arthropoda: Insects > Digestive system... | reverse complement strand
AAAATGAATTTAGGCAATAAAAAAGGCTATTTGGATCCTGGCACCGGCAATGCGTTATTCGCGGCGTTGTTTGGCATAATAGGCAGCGTTGTGTTCTTTGCCAAGAATGTTTTCTACTCCTTAAAAGAACGTGTAACCGGCAAGAAACGGGATGTTTTCAAGTCTGAGCTTGCTATTTTCAGCGAAGGCAAAATGTATTGGGTTTATTTCAGAGATGTTGTAGAAGAGCTGATAAAGAGAAAAATAAAATTCACTTATTACACAATGGATATGAACGATCCGGCTTTGGATTTACACGACTTCAGCAATAAGAGTGAGGACTTTTCCATATTCAAAGTGAAATTCGTTGGCGCAGGCAACAAAGGCTACTCCGCAATCAGCAACTTGAAGGAAAAGAATATTCTATCGACAACTCCAAACATAGGCTGCCCTGGCTATCCTATAAAAAAGCCAAAGAATTGCGAAAATTTAATACACATTTTTCATGGGCTTGGATTTGACTATAAAAAAGGCAGCATGGATAATTACGATACAATTTTGCTTCACCAAAATATTTTTGCGAAATTATTTGAGTCAAAAAAGGTTATTATTGCCGGGCTTCCTTATTTAGATTCTCTTATTGAAAGAGCGGCAAAGCTGCAACGCAATACGGATGGCAAAACAATTTTGGTAGCTAGCACATGGGGTGATAGAGGTCTTTTGAAAACTTATGGGCATGAGTTCATTTTGGACTTGGCGAATGCCGGCTACAATGTGATTGTTCGCCCTCATCCTTACTCTTATGTCTATGAAAAAGTTTTTATAGATGATTTGCAAAAGAAATTGCCAAATATCCCTTTTAACACGGAGATAGACAATTTATCCGTTTTAGCCAAAGCGGACATTTTGATCAGCGAACTCAGCGGTGTTCGCCTGGATTATTATTTGTCTTTCAAGCGCCCGGTTATTTCTCTGGAAAGCGGAGAGAGCGATGAATTTGAGCTAAACGAATGGCTGGTCAAGACTATAGGCGATGAAATAGGGATTTCTGTTAAAAAAGAGGAAATCAAAAATTTGCCGCAAATAGTGAAAGGATTGTCTGAGCGCAAGCTTATAGATGAGGATTCAATTCTTACGAATATAGGCAAATCTAAAACGGTGATTGCTGATTATTTATTTTCTATTTTATAATTAAGCCAAAAATTCATTCAAATAAACACTCTTAATTCCCATTTTTTCGCCGCATTCTATATCCCACGGCTTGTCGCCAACCAACAGAGATTGCTTTACATCAATGTCAAATTCGGCTATAGCTTGTTCCAGCATGCCGGTTTTAGGCTTTCTGCAATTGCAGTCCGAGCCAAACTCAGGGTGATGAGGGCAGTAATACCACTTGTCCACACGTGCGCCTGATTTTTGCAAAAGCGAGTCCACATATTTATGAAGAGCGATCACGTCGTTTTCCTTATAATATCCTCTGGCAATTCCGGCCTGATTTGAGATTACAATAACAAGATAGCCATCCTGATTGTATTTTCTTATAGCCTCTATTATGCCGTCAATAAAAATAAAATCTTCCGGTTTATATACATACCCTTTGTCAATGTTAATTGTTCCATCACGATCTAAAAACAAAGCCTTTCTCATATCAAATTGTGAACCTCCTTTTTCACCCGCTGATAATCTTCCGGAATTCCTATGTCTATGAAATAAGTATCGCTGATAAAAGCCGAAAAAATACCAGATCTCTTTTCCAATATGTCTTTTTCAAATGAAAACATGCCATCCGGAGTGCCATCAAATATTGTTTTATCGCATAGATATATGCCTCCGTTTATAATGCCGCTATGCATAAAACGCTTTTCTTCAAATGCGACAATTCTGTTGTTTGTGTCAATAACCACATTTCCATACCTGTCAAAATTTTGCATTGGCTTGCATGCGATGGTTGCTGGCTGCATTTTCATCAAATCTACATTGAAATAAGTATCTCCGTTTATAACAAAAAAACTCTCGCTTTCGCATAAAGCACTTGCTTTTTTGAGAGCCCCGCCTGTGCCTAGCGGGCTGCTTTCAATTGAATAAATAACAGGTACACCATTGTATTCATCGCCAAAATAATTGACTATGCTTTCGTGTTTGTAACCAACGGCTAATATTATTCTATTAACTTTGTTTCGTATTAAATATTGCAGAATATATTCCAGAAAAGGTTTCCCGTTGACATCAGCCATAGGTTTTGGCACATCCTTAACAATGTGCGCCAACCGAGTTCCTGCTCCGCCGGCAAGAACAATCGCTTCCATAGCCTAACCATTCCTCTTGAAGATGGATGCTTCCACAATGCCGCATATTATATGCTCAACCAAGATATGAGATTCCTGCACTCTCGGAGTTTCGCTTGACGGCACTTTTATCATGCAATCGCAGAAATCGTCAATTTTCCCTGCTTTCTGCCCGGTAAGCCCAACCGTAGCTATGCCTTTTTCCTTGCACAGCTTCATTGCTTCCACAATGTTGGGTGAATTTCCTGAAGTCGTGATGCCTATGAATATATCACCTGCTTTGCCCAATGCTTCTATCTGCTTTTTGAATACCAAGTCAAAAGCGTAATCGTTGCCCACAGCGGTTAAAACTGATGTATCCGTGGATAGCGCAATGCAAGGCAGGCCAGGCCTGTCAAAATGGAATCTGTTCACAAATTCTCCTGCAACGTGCTGAGCATCTGCTGCGCTTCCTCCGTTACCGGCTATAAGCACTTTGCCACCGCCATTTATGGATTCAACGATTTTTGCGGATATTTTATGGATAGACGAAATGATATTCTCGTCTTCCAATATGGCTTGCTTTGTCTTTATCGAGTTTTTGAAACTATCCAAAACATATTCTTTCATTAGCGTATTGTCCATCCTTCTGCTCCTTTTGATGAAAATTTGATGTTTGAAACAGTGCCATCCAGCTTGTTCAACGCATTTATGAGGGTTATGCGATTCAATGGGTTGCAAAAGAACATAACAAAGCCGCCGCCGCCTGCGCCGGATACTTTGGCCGAAACTGCGCCGTTGGCCATGCCTACGCTAAGGACATTCTCTATCATGGCGTTGCTTATTGAAGAAGACGTTTTTTTCTTCTGCTCCCAGCCTATTCTCAGGCATTCAAACAGGCGGTTGAAGTTTCCCTTCAAAAGAGCTTCCTTCATGACATAAGCTTCTTTTTTCACTTTGTGCATGGCTTCAATTGCAGCCTCGTTGTTTGATTCAAAATTCTTAACCTGGTCGTTGATTATGTTTGCCGAGCTTCTTGATTTGCCGGTGAAGTACATGACTATCGAGCTTTCAAATTCGTTCATAATCCAGTCTTTTATGCGCAAGGGATTTACTATAACATCTCCGCTTTGCTTGAATTCTATAAAGTTGAACCCGCCAAAAGTTGCCGCATACTGGTCTTGCTTGCCTCCGGCGAGCTTCAAGTCATTACGTTCAATGTCGCAGGCCAGATTAGCAACGTCGTATTCGCTGAGGGGCAAGTGCAGCCACTCAACGAATGCCTGCAAAATAGCAACCACTACCGTGGAGCTGGTGCCAAGGCCGGAACCGGCAGGAGAATCGGAATATGTGGCCATTGAGAACGACAGCGGCTTTGATAGCTTGAACTCTTTGACTATGCGATTATACACGCCTCTGTGCAAAATCAAATCTTCGCTTATATCAAGCTGCATGGCAGACTCTGCCTTCATTTTATGGCCTATATCCAGAGCCTGTATTTCTATGAAGCCATTGTCTTCCGGCTTTATGGTGCAATATGCTGCCATGTCTATGGTGGCGTTCAATATGCAGCCACCGTATTTGTCGCTATATGATGATATATCAGTGCCGCCACCGGCAAAACCTAGACGAAGTGGTGCTTTTGAACGAATTAGCATAAAAAATTCCTCAAAAAAACTTACGGACAGTAATGTAGAAATTTTGGAGAAAAGGCTTGTAGTAGTGTCAAGATTACTTCAAGCTTAAAAGCACTTTGCCATTTTTAATTAGAGCTGCCAAAGCAAGCTCGACTTGCTTTTCAAATTCATCTTTTGATGGGAAGCTTGCATTCGCATTGACACCGAATAATTCTTCTACAGAAGCCCCAAGGACAAATAATTTCCGAATAATTCCAATTGAAGGTTCCCTCCGGCCATTTTCCCAACTTTGATAGGTTGTTTTGACACAATTCAATTTTTCGGCCATTTCTTCCTGGCTTAACCCCAATCGCTTCCTGAAAGGTTTTAGTCCAACTTTTTGATCCATAGTTAAAATATATGCAATTTGAAGGAAAACATCGGAGAAAAAAACATTTTTTTTTATTTTTTTCTGAAAAAATAATTTTTTAAAGACGTAATGTTGCTATATTATTGTCATTATGACTATCTATACAGTCGAAATGACTACTAAAATTTTCATGCCTGAAACCGGCAGTCGAAAAGATGGAGGTCTGTGACAATGACAATCTTGCAATCCGCATTAATTTCCATATTGGATTTTTTTTATGGCTTAATAGGCAGCTACGAAATATCATTGATTCTGCTTTCTGCTTTTGTAAGTCTTGTTCTTGTGCCTTTTTATCATTTAACCGGGATTTTGGAGAAAAAAGAGAGAGTAATGAAGCAGCGGCTGGCTATGTACAAGCCAAGTACGCACAGGAATTTAAACGAACTTTACGAGCAGTTTGGTTACTGGCCATTTTATTCAATACGCTCTTTGGCTTCGCTTCTCATTCAAATTCCGATTTTAATAGCAGCGTACAATGCTTTGAAAGATTACGCTCCTTTAAAAGGCATGTGGTTAGGCTATCCAGACAACTTTTTATCAGGGTTTAACTTGCTCCCTTTTGTCATGACTCTTATAAATTTAGGAGCTGTTTTTATATCCTCGGATCCAGACAGCAAGGAAAGAAAACAGGGCATATTCATAGCTATGATATTTTTCTTCTTTTTATACACCAGCCCTTCCGCTCTTCTCATTTACTGGACTTGCAATCAGTTGTTCACACTTATCAGATATTTGAAGGTTTATCCATTCCCGAAAATCAAGCGTACTGATTTGAAATTCAAGTTCGCTTTGCCTTTTTCAATTCCAAGTTTGCAAACTATAGCCTTGAATATAAGCGTAATGGCTTTTCCTGCAATTCTTATTTACAAATCAAATGAAATTTATTTTGATGCGATGGAATTAACGATTTATGCAACGGTTCTTTTGTCTTTTTCTGTTTTGTCTTCTTTTATTTCTTCTCGTTCAATCTCTGTTTCTCTGATACTGTCATTTATGTTTTTGCCAATGATTAGAGATATTACGCATCACATGACCGGTTTTGGAATTTCGTTTGCAGTTTTATTTGTCGTGGTTTTTATATTTGTCGGTTCTCTCATAAAGCAGAAAGGTGCTATTATGGTTTTTTGCATAATTGCATCTCTTTACGTTTTATTTTTTGTAGAAACTGTGAATTCAAAATACAATGAACTAAAAGCAATTGTAAAAATACCTGAAGAACTTACGAGGCTTGAATTGAAGGATTCTGCAAGCATTTATCTTTTTATGCATGATGGATTTTCGCATAAAGATTATTCTAAGCATTTTGGTTTTTCAGGTTATGATGACATGATGAATGTTTTTGAGCAAAACGATTTTAAAATATATGATGTCCATTCAATGGGGCATTCTACGCTTTTTGCAATGTCCAGCCTTTTCGCCATAAGCACGGATTTTTTGACCAAACATGATGGCGTGACAACTCCTAGCGATCCGGAAATTGCCAAATATCCGGGATTCGGCAATGTTTTTCACAGCGGCTATCTCAGAGATATAATTAACGGAAACAGCATAACCAATGCGTTGCTGCAAAAAAATGGCTATAGCACGGCTTTTCTTTCTCCCCATCCTTACGATGCAACATCTTTCAGAGGAAAGAAGTTTTACAATTTTGTGTACACGGATTCTACTAAAAATTACGAAAACAGAACGAGAAACCAGGTGTTGAAAAATATAGCAAAGGGAACGTTGAATTCCGATTTGACACATGATTCTTCATTTGCTTCGCATTTAATAAGCATGGCTAAATTTGTGCAAAACAATACGGAAAAAAGCAAAATTTTTATGTGGGGAGCCGGATGCCCGGCTCATTCTTCAATGGGATCCTTAGGTTCAACGGAAAAAGAACTTATTATGTTTATACCTCGCCAAACTCAGTGCCTTAAAGCGATGAAAGAACAGATTGAAATGATAAAGACCGATAGCAATGCGATAATAATTTTTATGAGCGACCATGGCGGGCATTTTATAGATGACGGAAAAAGATTTCCGAAAAACTACGATTTCGATAAAGTAGATTATATGAAATTTCGTGATATATTCGGAGCATTCATGGCAGTGCGCTGGCCACACAGAGAAAAAGCGGAAAAATACGATGATGATTTATATGTGTCGCAGAATTTATTCCCGATAGTATTTGCCTATATCTTTGACAGCGAAGTTCCACTGAAATACAAACTCAAAAGCACCGAGGTGCGGATAGGTCCCCACAAGTTTGACAAAGGTGTTTTTTATCCTTATTTTTATTCGGGAGATTCAAAATGAATTTAGGCAATAAAAAAGGCTATTTGGATCCTGGCACCGGCAATGCGTTATTCGCGGCGTTGTTTGGCATAATAGGCAGCGTTGTGTTCTTTGCCAAGAATGTTTTCTACTCCTTAAAAGAACGTGTAACCGGCAAGAAACGGGATGTTTTCAAGTCTGAGCTTGCTATTTTCAGCGAAGGCAAAATGTATTGGGTTTATTTCAGAGATGTTGTAGAAGAGCTGATAAAGAGAAAAATAAAATTCACTTATTACACAATGGATATGAACGATCCGGCTTTGGATTTACACGACTTCAGCAATAAGAGTGAGGACTTTTCCATATTCAAAGTGAAATTCGTTGGCGCAGGCAACAAAGGCTACTCCGCAATCAGCAACTTGAAGGAAAAGAATATTCTATCGACAACTCCAAACATAGGCTGCCCTGGCTATCCTATAAAAAAGCCAAAGAATTGCGAAAATTTAATACACATTTTTCATGGGCTTGGATTTGACTATAAAAAAGGCAGCATGGATAATTACGATACAATTTTGCTTCACCAAAATATTTTTGCGAAATTATTTGAGTCAAAAAAGGTTATTATTGCCGGGCTTCCTTATTTAGATTCTCTTATTGAAAGAGCGGCAAAGCTGCAACGCAATACGGATGGCAAAACAATTTTGGTAGCTAGCACATGGGGTGATAGAGGTCTTTTGAAAACTTATGGGCATGAGTTCATTTTGGACTTGGCGAATGCCGGCTACAATGTGATTGTTCGCCCTCATCCTTACTCTTATGTCTATGAAAAAGTTTTTATAGATGATTTGCAAAAGAAATTGCCAAATATCCCTTTTAACACGGAGATAGACAATTTATCCGTTTTAGCCAAAGCGGACATTTTGATCAGCGAACTCAGCGGTGTTCGCCTGGATTATTATTTGTCTTTCAAGCGCCCGGTTATTTCTCTGGAAAGCGGAGAGAGCGATGAATTTGAGCTAAACGAATGGCTGGTCAAGACTATAGGCGATGAAATAGGGATTTCTGTTAAAAAAGAGGAAATCAAAAATTTGCCGCAAATAGTGAAAGGATTGTCTGAGCGCAAGCTTATAGATGAGGATTCAATTCTTACGAATATAGGCAAATCTAAAACGGTGATTGCTGATTATTTATTTTCTATTTTACAACAATGATTCCAAAAAAAATTCATTATGTTTGGCTTAGCAACGATCCTATGCCGCGTTTGCCGGAACTTTGCATAAATTCATGGAAAAAATATTGCCCGGATTATGAAATTATCCATTGGAATATGGAAAAATGCAAGGAAATAATAGAGAAAGTTAAATATGTGCATGGAGCTGTAGAAGCGAAAAAATGGGCATGCGCAAGCGATTACATAAGGGCTTACGCAATTTATAACGAAGGCGGAATTTACATGGATACCGATGTTTGTCTTTTCCAGAGTTTTGACGAATTTTTAGATAATGAATATTTCACAAACATAGAATTTACCGTGCATTTCAAAAAGAACAAATCTTGGAAACTGCTAAATGCAGACGGCACAAAAAAAGACAACTCAAAAATTGCATTGCAGGGGCTTGCGTTTCAGGCTGCTATTTTCGGAGCCAGGGCTAATCACCCCTTTTTGAAAGACTGCATGAATTATTATGAGAAAATCGACTGGCTGCCGCCAAGTCAAAATGAATTGCACATGGAAAATATGAGCCCTCATGTGTATGCGCATTTAGCGCAGAAATATGGTTTTTTATATAAAGATGAATTGCAAAAATTGAAGGAAGGAATGACTGTTTACCCGAGCAATGTATTTTTGCCGAGTTGCGTAAAATCGGAGTTTAAGCCGTTTGCGATACACGTTACCTGTGGCGACTGGAGGCCGTTTTTGCAAAAATTAATTCGGTTCATAAAACGTGCGCCGCGAAAATCTGTGGAAAATCAGCTAAAGGATTATGAAAATAAACCGGCACTGAAACTCATATAGTTAAGCCAAAAATTCATTCAAATAAATACTTTTAATTCCCATTTTTTCGCCGCATTCTATATTGAAATTTTTCTATTTTACATCCATGAATATCAAGAGAAACATATTGCTGAATCCCGGGCCTGCTACCACAACAGACTCTGTAAAAATGGCGCAGGTTGTACCGGACATTTGCCCCAGAGAAAAGGAGTTTGCAGATGTTTTAGAGCAAATTCAGCACGACTTGGTGAAGATTGTTCATGGCAGCAATGAATACTCCGCAGTTCTTTTTTGCGGCTCGGGAACCATAAACATGGATGTTTGCCTGAATTCTCTATTGCCGGAGAACAAAAAAATATTCGTGATAAATAACGGAGCGTATAGCTCAAGAGCAGTGGAAATTTGTAAATGCTATAATTTGCCGCATATGGAAATGAAAGTTGCGCCAGATGCACGTCCAAGCCTCGCAGAAATAGAAGAAACTCTAAAAAACAACCCGGATATTCACCTTGTTTACACAACGCACAACGAAACCGGAACCGGTTTGCTCAACCCCATTCGCGAAATAGGAGCTTTAGCGCACAAATATAATTGCGTGTTCACGGTGGACACAACTTCAACTTACGCTATGATTCCGATTGACATGGAAAAAGACAATTTGGATTTTTGCATGGCTTCTGCGCAAAAAGGCATAATGGGCATGACAGGCTTGTCTTATATTATAGGCAAAACAAAATTGATTGAGGATTCAAAAAATTATCCAAAGCGTTCTTATTACTGCAATCTATATTTGCAGTATGAATATTTTGTTCGCTACAGGCAAATGCAGTTTACCCCACCGGTACAAACGGTTTACGCAGCCAAGCAAGCTCTTGACGAATTTTTCAAGGAAGGCGAAACGCAGAAATATCAAAGGCACGCTCGGGTAAATGAAGCTATACACAAGGGACTTAAAGAGTTGGGTTTCAGGGAATTTATTAAAAAGGAATTGCAGGCTGGTTTAGTAACATCTGCAATATATCCAGATGATAAAAACTGGGATTTTGAAAAAATTCATGATTATTGCTATGAGCGAGGCTTTACAATTTATCCCGGAAAAATTTCCAATATGGATACTTTCAGGCTGTGTGCATTCGGAGCGATTGATGTTCAGGATATTGAGAATTTTTTTGTGGTATTTAAGGAAGCATTAGAGCATTATAAAGTAACAGTTCAATACAAGGGAGTAAAATGAAAGCGGAATTTTTAGCACAGCACATAAAACAACTGGGAATTGAAGTTTTAACAGGAGTTCCCGATTCCACGCTCAAGGAATTTTGCGATTACATAAATTCCGAAGAAAAAGATTTGGCGCATTACACCGTTCCAAACGAAGGCTCGGCAGTGGGAATTGCCACAGGAACTTATCTTGCTACGGGAAAGCCAGCTTGCGTTTATATGCAGAACAGCGGCATTGGCAACACGGTTAATCCGGTGACATCAATTGCCAACGCAGAGGTTTACAGCATTCCAATCTTGTTCATAGTCGGGTATCGTGGAGAACCAGGCATTAAGGACGAGCCTCAGCACAAGTTTATGGGTCGCATAACAGAGAAAATTTTTGACTGCCTTGAAATAGAATATGCAGTTATAGATGGCAATGCTAATTTAGATGAAGTTTTCGGCAAAATAAAAAATGTTCTGGAAAATAAAAAGCAGTTCGCATTGATAGTGAAAAAAGATACTTTTGAAAAAAGAACCGGAGCGGATTATTCAAATAAAAATAAGCTGAATCGTGAACAGGTTATTGCGGAAATTATAAAGAAAACAAATGACAATGATTTAATAGTTTCTACAACCGGAAAAATTTCAAGAGAAGTTTATGAGCTTGGAAATCGCAGCAAGTGTTTTTTAACAGTCGGCGGCATGGGGCATGCATCCATGATTGCGCTTGGAATTGCAAAAAAGTCCAAAAAGCGGGTGATATGCATAGATGGCGATGGCGCAGCTTTGATGCACATGGGCAATTTGGCTTTTATAGGCAAACAGAAACCGAAAAATCTCATCCATATTTGCTTGAACAACGAAGCGCATGAATCCGTAGGCGGAATGCCAACCGGCGCACAGGGGCTTAAATACTCAGATGTGGCAAAAGTTTGCGGATATGAAAATGTCTGCGTAATTCAAACAGCAGAAGAGTTGGAAAAATTAAATTTTAACAGTTTTGCATTTGTAGAAATAAAAGTAGCCAATACGTCGAGAGATAATTTGCTGCGCCCAAAAGAATCCGCATTGGAAAATGCGCTCAATTTTATGAAGGAGTTGACATGAAAACCGTATATACCTGTTTTACAACCGATGTTATTCACGATGGCCATTTGAATATAATCGCAGAAGCAAAAAAAATACCGCAGGCTAGGCTTGTTGTTGGCGTTTTGAGCGACAAGGCAAAGATTCGCAGCGACAAATTTCCAACCTGCTCTTTTGAAGAACGCTTTGAGATGATAAAAAATACAAAAGGCGTTGACGAAGCAATAGAGCAAAAAGATGTTCAATACGATGAAGTTTTCAAAACCATTAAACCCGACTATATTATTCACGGCGATAACTGGAAGGAATACCCGAACAGCGTTATAAGAGATAATGTCCTTGAAAATATCAAAAAATATGGCGGCGAACTTATTGAAGTTCCATACACATATAATGCCGGAGTTGCGAAAGTAGATTCCATTTTAAAGGAAAAGCTTGCAATGCCCGAATACAGGCGCAAACGACTCCGCAGATTGCTGGAACTGTGCCCCATAGTAAAAGCGATTGAAGCGCACAGCGGATTAAGCGGCTTGATAGCGGAGAAAACGATTGTTGAAAGAAACGGCGAATTGGATCAGTTCGATGCGATGTGGGTTTCGAGCTTGTGCGATTCAACTATGAAAGGCAAACCCGATATTGAGCTTGTTGATATGTCTTCCAGAATGAGAACTTTGGATGAAATTTTGGATGTCACTACAAAGCCTATTATACTCGATGGCGATACTGGCGGTCAAGCGGTGCATTTTGCATACAATGTTCGGACTTTGGAGAGAATGGGAATTTCTGCGGTTATTATTGAAGATAAAATCGGGTTGAAGCGCAATTCATTGTTTGGCACGGAAGTTGAGCAACAGCAAGACAGCATTGAAGCATTTTGCGATAAAATCAAAGCGGGCAAAGAAGCTTTGAGAACCGAAGACTTTATGATAATCGCGAGAATTGAGAGCCTCATTTTGGAACAGGGCATGGAAGACGCATTGAACAGAGCCTTTGCTTATGCTAAAGCCGGAGCAGATGGCATTATGATCCACAGCCGCCAAAAAAGCCCGGACGAGGTTTTTCAGTTCTGCGATAAATTCAGGGAAAAGGAAAAAACAGTTCCGATTATTGTTGTTCCCACATCCTATAACTCCGTAACAGAAGATGATCTTATTTCGCATGGCATAAACATTGTTATTTACGCTAATCACTTAATAAGAAGCGCATTCCCAGCGATGAAAAACACAGCTATTGAAATTCTGAAAAATCATCGAGCAAAAGAAGTTGACGCAAATATTATGCCGTTTAACGAGATAATCAAACTGATAGACGAACTATGAGCGAAAATTCGATAATTATGGCTGCCGGGTTGGGAACAAGAATGCTTCCTCTTACTAAAACTACTGCAAAACCCTTGATTCCGGTTCGTGGAACTCCGATGATAGAAACTGTAATAAACGCTTTGAATGAGCGAGGTGTTTCAAAAAATTACATTGTAGTTGGTTACAAAAAAGAGCAGTTTGAATACCTGAAAGAGAAATACAAAAATGTAGAGATTATTGAAAATAAGGAGTATTCGGAAAAAAATAATATTTCCTCGCTTAAGGCGGCAGAAAATGTACTCGGCACAGAAAACTGCTTTATTTGCGAAGCGGATTTATACATCAAAGACAGCAGCGTATTTTTGCCGGAACTCAAACAATCGTGCTATTTTGGCAAATTTATTGAAGGCTACTCGGATGACTGGATTTTTGAAATGAAGGATAACAGGATTGTAAACATCAAAAAAGAAGGAACCAATCTTTTCAATATGGCTGGCATATCATATTGGCTAAAAGAAGATGCGGCAGAAATTGCAAAAGCTCTGGTTGCTGCGTATAAAGAGCCTGGCCATGAAACGCTATTTTGGGATGAGGTGGTAAATCGGGTGCTTGGCAAAATAAATGTCGGGGTGCATCCTGTGAAACCGGAGCAGATCAGAGAGATTGACACACCGGAGGATTTGAGGAAAAATGAAAATTCTATTTGATTTAACAGAAATGCAGCCGCGTACTGACGGCATAAAATTTCATGGTGGTGGCTATTATGGCGAGGTAGTTTTCTTTGCCTTGTGTCAAAAAACGCATGATGTTATAGGTATTTACAACAAGAATTTTTACATAAATCCGAAAATTTTGGAAACTGGGATAAAAACTTACGATATAAACGAGTTCACTCCGCAAGAAGTCATAGAAAAAGAGGGCATAGATACTTTTTACACGCCTTTGCGCAATAAGTGGAAATTGAAAGTTAACAGGCATATAATAACCTGGCACGGAGTTAGAATGCTTGAGCTTGCAGATAACGGCATAAGCACCTATAATTATTATCATAAACTTAAAATCAGATGTTTTATAAAGACTATTTTTAACAGGATGAATAAAAAAACTTATGATAAGGAAGCTTATGTTGAAAATGCGGAATATATAACTGTTTCGGAACATTCAAAGGCCTCTATAATTTCTTTTTATCCGCACTTGGCAAAAAGCAAAATTATCGTTTGCTATTCTCCCATGAACGATGAACAGATAGAATTGCTTGGGCCGAAATTTGAACCAAAGAGTTATTTTCTTTTGACAAGTGCAGCTCGCTGGGAAAAAAATAATTTAAGAGCTGTTTGGGCTTTTGATGAATTATTCTCTCAAAGAAAAGACCTGAATTTCAAAGTAGTTGTGGCTGGTGTTACCAACAAAAATCTTTTTGCTAGAAAAATTAAAAACAAAGAAAAGTTTATATTTCTAGGTTATATTGACCGAGCTGAATTATTGTCTTTGCATAAAAATGCCTATGCTTTTCTTTACCCGTCTTTAAACGAGGGTTTTGGCTATCCGCCGTTTGAAAGCATGCGTTATGGCGTTCCTGTTGCAGCAAGCGGAACCAGTTCCATCCCGGAAGTTTGCCAAAACGCCGCAATTTATTTTGACCCTTACAATGTGAGCGAAATAAAAAATCGCATACTTCAATTATTGGATAAAACAATTTACGATGAATATTCTGCCAGAGCTTTGG
>Ga0209755_10005810_pt1 | contig 13860 bp, 13 predicted proteins | sample TergutCo191P1_FD_187301 | JGI IMG/M metagenome (GOLD analysis project Ga0209755, IMG submission 187301) | Cornitermes sp. P1 segment gut microbial communities from Petit-Saut dam, French Guiana - Co191P1 (SPAdes) (version 2) | ecosystem: Host-associated > Arthropoda: Insects > Digestive system... | reverse complement strand
GATTTTCCCCGGTGGTTCCCCCGAAATCCAACCGAGTGAACCCCTGGAAACACGATCCGGCGCTATACAGGCGGCGCAACGAGATCGAAAGGCTGTTCCGCCTTATGCAGGGTTTCCGCCGCATTTTTTGCAGATTCGAAAAACTGGATGCGATGTATATAGGCTTTATACAACTGGCCTTGGTTTATGTCTCAATTAAGTAGTGGGAACACGCCCTAGTTGGGATATTCCCAGTTTTTATTTCGCCTAACGTTCAAGGTAACTGACGTTTTGCTAGCCCGTATAAGGGCTTGCGCAGCAAGACCAGGGCTGGCAAAATGTGGGTGAGGGAGGCGTGGGAGCGAGCCATAGGCGACCGACCTAGCCGACCGAACCCCGAGGGCGCCAACAGCGCCCGCAACAGTTACCGTTTGTTATGTGAAGTACGGGCGTACACCATTATTTACTTAACATTCTCTTTGAGCATATAAACATAATTAAAAGGATGTACTTTTAGGCCAAAACGATAAATCACCTGTTGTGTACCAACTTCCTTAAAACCTAGTTTCTTATACAGTTTTATTGCATTTTCATTTGTGTCCAAAACTTCTAAAATATATCTTTCGCACATATTTAATGTAAAAATGTATTCCATTAATGACATTGCTATACCTTTCTTTCGGTAATTACTGTTTGTTACAACATTTTCAATTGAACCTGTTTTACTATCAATTTCTATTGGATATTTTCGGGGTTTTGTAAAAATCTTTTTCAAAATCATATTTGCAACCAAACCTTTAATTAAACCTAATTCCTTTATCAAGACTTTTTTATCATGCCTTATACTATATGTTTCCTTATTTGCACAAGCCATCATTCCTACAACTTCATTGTCGATTATGCAAACATAAAAATCATCTACTACAAACATATGTGATAAAGCCTTAACTAATTTTTCAGGGCTCTTTGAAATGGCATCCATATCCTTCCCAAATGCTTCCACATACAATTTACTGATTTTTTCTTGAATATTGCCATTTACATCTTTTGCAGATTTTATTTCCATGATTCATTCCTCTTGATTTAAAACTACACTTTTTGAAGAATAATGTCAATAATCAATTTTTCAACTTAGCCCGTATTTCACATAACGTTACAGGTAACTGACGTTTTGGCGGTTGCGATAAAGGAATGCGAAGCATTCCAGCAACCGACAAAATGTGGTGGAAGAAAACAGCATAAAGGGCGTAAGCCCGACTGCTGTTTTCTGGAACCCGAGGGCGCGAACAGCGCCCGCAGCAGTTACCGTTTGTTAAGTGCTGGTTTGCCGTACACTATAATTTTTTATTTACATTTTTAAACATACATCAAGTGTTAATCTTAATACAAATTCTCTTATGTCAGATCTTTTATTATATTCTCTTTTATCCCATTCTTCTCCAGCTAAACTATCACCAGAACATAAAATTTGACCAAATTCTACATTGTTATATTGTGAAGCTGCTATATATGCAGAAGTTTCCATTTCAACAGTTACACATCCTTCACTTTTCCTTAGATTAACCTTTTCTATTGTTTCTCTATAAAAAGCATCTGTCGTCCATGTTTTCGCCTTTATGTAAGGTAACTTTTTTTCCAATAATGTATTTTCAATTATTTTTACAATATTTTCATTCGCGTTAATTTCCCTTGATGGTTTTACATAATGATAAGATGTACCTTCATCTCTAATGGCAGCTATTGGAATAATTAAATGCCCAACAGCTAATTCCTTCTGTAAAACTCCACACATTCCACAAGCAATAAATTTTTTACAACCCAATGCCGAAAGCTCTTCTATTTGTCCTGCCGCCATTGGCGCACCGACAGCCGCCTGTATTAATGTTATATTTTCCTCTTTATACTTTAATTCATATAAAAGATAATTAATTCCTTCAGATTTAAAATTAAAAATAATTTTATGTTCATATTCCATTAGGATTTTTTCAATTGCTTCTGAAAAAAAACATAAAACACATTTTTCAGGTATATTTTCAATAGGTTGAATTAAATTTGAAGGTCTTATAAATGCGTTTGTATCTACGTCAAATTCTAAAATAGGAAACTCTTTTTGTAACATATTATTCCTCTTATGTTTGATTATTCACTTTTTTTGATTTTTGTCAATATATTATTAACCAATCTAGGCAAATTTGCACTTAACGTTACAGGTAACTGACGTTTGGGGCAGGTAATAGGGCAATGCGAAGCATTGACCCCTGCCCCAAATGTGGTGGAGCGAAACCGCACAAAGGGCGTAAGCCCGACTGCGGTTTTGCGGAACCTAGCCGCCGTAAGGCGGCGTACAGTTACCGTTTGTTATGTGCCGTTTTGCTGTACTCCACTAATTCCACCTACCCTGTATCATTGATTATAGCCCCAGCCAATTTCTTATCGTATTAAAAAATGCTGCTATTAACATATACCCCATCATAAGAAGGGACACAGAAAAAACAATACTTCCCCACATAAATATTTTTTGTATAATTGGATAGCAACCTAAAACATCATATACGGCAAACCACAAAAGTATAAACCCCAATATGACTATGGCACTCCACATTAATGTATTTCCTCTACCTCAAATGTTGCTCTTACTATCCCTTTTTGTCTCCAGTCTCTCAAATAACCACTTCTAATGTTACCTATTATATTTGATGATTCCGTGATATTTTTTGCGTTCCAAATATCTTCCTTGATTCTACCATCGTTATATATTATTGTCAATTTTGCACAATGAAACTTTAATAGTTTCTCTCTGAATGTTTTAGGATCAGGTAATAAAATTAATTGTCCCCCGTTTTCAATATCAAAATTTACTGCTTTTTTCAAAGTATTTTGCTGACTTTCATTTCGTTCAATATTTATTTCGGAATAATCGTTTGTTACTTTTTCACTTGCTTTACTGTCATATTTTCTATGACATTCCATACACAGAAAATAGAATACTTGATTTATTGGTTTATGCAATTCCGTTATTTCGTTTTCACACTTTTCTATATCAACATCTATATATGATCCATTGTCATATTTTTTTATAACTTCGTGAATTATAGTTTTTCTTCCCTTTCCATGTTTATGTGCAGATTGTAATTCTGCTTTTTTCTTGCAAAATTCACATATTCCATTTCTTTTGCTACGTTCGTTTTTCGCTAATATATTAACAATATTTCTAATACGTGGGCCAATATATTTTTCATAATCGTTTATTGTTCCTATAAACCGTGCCATAATCAACTCACAAAATAATATGATTTTATTTATACTTTGTCAAGCCATTTTCAAACCAATTCTAAATGGCACATAACGTTCTAGGTAACTGACGTTTTGCGGTTGCGTAGAAGGGCTTGCGCAGCAAGACCAGCAACCGCAAAATGTGGCGGAGAAAAACCGCACAAAGGTGCTTGCGCCGACTGCGGTTTTTTGGAGCCTAGCCGCCCTCCGGCGGCGTACAGTTACCGTTTGTTATGCGAAGTTGGGCTTTCAGCAATTTATTTTCAGATTATCATTTTTCTGTTTTTCTCTTTCCAGAACAATATGGGCACCCCCTTCCATTAGATCTATCATTAATAGATGCCTCATATTCATGCCCTTTATCACATTGCCACCATACTTTTCTATCAGAACCCCTTGTTACATCACTGGGCGTTAAATTTCCGTTCTTGGTACGATGCCATTGTTTTGATAATTCTGGATTCAAGACTTGCAAGGAGTTATTTACAGAAGCATATCGCCCAGAGCAGTATGGACAACCTATGCCCTTTGTTCTATTGCCGATAATTGCTTTCCATTCGTGCCCCTTTTCACATTGCCACCATACTTTTTTGTTGGAATATATCGTAACATCATAAGGGGTTAAATCACCATTTTTAGTACGATGCCATTGTTTTGATAATTCTGGGTTTAAGGTTTGCAAACAATTATCCATGCAAGCACGTTTTCCTGAACAATATGGGCAACTACTACCAGTTGTTCTATTGTAAATAGTCGATTCCCATTCGTGTCCTTTATCACATTGCCACCATACTTTTTTTTCAGAGCCTGGTCTTACCATATTAGGCTTTAAGTTTAAATTTTTGGTAGGATGCCATTCATACGAAAGCTCAGGATATTTACTATAAAAACTTTCCGCTTCCTCGCCCTTTATATACAAATCATAAATTTTAGCCCTGTCTCTCTTGACATCAACATCTACAGTATAATATTTGTGTGTTATGTTTTTACTTATATATTTAAAACAAGCTTCAATTATTTCATTGAGTTGATTTACTGAAGGATCTTCGTTGCAATAGATAATATTTTTTTTTAGACAACATTTTATCAATTTTTTTCTTGTTTCTTTTACCCGCAAAAGACAGATTCCTTCATTCATTAAATACTTTTCTTTTTTTGTATCTGTAGTTTTTTTTTCTTTGTGATGATAATAAATGCCATCATATTCAATGCCAAAATTCAAACTTGGAACAAATACATCAATCTCCCATTTGCTATCGTGTCTATAACGGTTTGATGCATCCAAAAAAATACTCTTCAAGTAAAAATAGAGTGATTGTTCTGGAAAAGATGTTTGAATTGAAAGACTACAAACTGGACAACCCGTGCCAGAATTTCTACTGTAAATAACAGCTTCCCATTCATGCCCCTCTCGGCACCGCCACCATACCTTTTTCTTTGAACCAGTTGTAACATCATTAGGGGTTAAATCTCCATTTTTTGTGGGATGCCATTGTTTGGATAATTCTGGATTTAAGGCTTGCAAGCAATTATCCGCACAGACATATCGACCTGAACAGTATGGACAACCAAAACCGCTATTCCTAGTGTGAACTGCTGCTTCCCACTCATGCCCTTTCTCACATTGCCACCAAATTTTTTTGGGAGAACCTGCCGTAACACCATTAGGGGTTAAATCACCATTTTTTGTAGGATGCCATTGTTTGGATAATTCTGGATTTAAGGTTTGTAAAGAGTTATCATCGCATACTCGTTGTCCTGAACAATATGGACAACCATGCCCTCTTATTCTATTATAAATTCTTTCTTCCCATTCGTGTCCTTTTTCACATTGCCACCATACTTTTTTATCAGAACCTAACGTCACATCATTTGGAGTTAAATCTCCGTTTTTTATAAGATGCCATTGCTTTGATAATTTTGGGTTTAAAGTTTGCAAACAATTATCTGCACAAGCATATCGACCTGAACAGTAAGGACAGCCGTTGCCTTTATTTCTCCCATATATATCTGCTTCCCATTCATGTCCTTTATCACATTGCCACCACACTTTTTTGGGAGAACCTAATGTCACATCATTTGGGGTTAAATTTCCGTTTTTTGTAAGATGCCATTGTTTTGATAATTCTGGATTTAATATCTGTAAAGAATTATCATCGCACACGCGTTGTCCTGAACAATATGGGCAACCAGTTTTATATGCGATAATTGCTTCCCACTCATGCCCCTTTTCACATTGCCACCACACTTTTTTTCTAGAGCCAGTTGTAACATCATTTGGGGTTAACTTGCCGTTTTTTGTAGGATGCCATTGCTTTGATAATTTTGGGTTTAAGGTTTGCAAACAATTATCTGCACAAGCATATCGACCTGAACAGTATGGGCAACCAGTTCCATTAACTCTATGTGAAATTGTTGCCTCCCATTCATGCCCTTTTTCACAACGCCACCATACTTTTTTATCAGAGCCCACTGTCACATTAATAGGTGTCAGAAGTCCATTTTTTGTAGGATGCCATTGTTTAGAAAGTTTTGGGTTTTTATTAGCAAGGCTATTTTTCTTATTATTTATACCCACCAATACCTCATTCACTGACAGCAAGATAACATAATAACTTTGTATATATAGAATGTCAATGGTAGAACATATTATTTTACAACCAATTTGCCCAATTTCGCATAACGTTCTAGGTAACTGACGTTTTGCCAGCCCGAATAAGGGCTTGCGTAGCAAGACCAGGGCTGGCAAAATGTGGTGGAAGAAAACAGCACAAAGGGCGAAGCCCGACTGCTGTTTTCTGGAACCCGACCGACTGAAAGGAGAGAGCAGTTACCGTTTGTTATGTGAAGTACGGGCGTACACTATTATTCTTATTTCTTTTTCCCAATTAATAAATAACTTAATGGAAATTTACCTCTAATATCTTCATTTACATTGCTTACTAATTCAGTACCACATCCAAAATTGTACTCTTCTATTTTTTCTATCTCTATCCCATTATTAATTATTGCATTGATAATATCTGAGATTTTATGCATATATGAAAAACATTCTTTTGCTTCATATTTCTCACCTCCTATATAATCCAATCCATTTTCATCTGACAATAATTCTTTTTCAAAATAAGAGATAAAATTATCTAATGTTGGAACATTATTTAATTCATTTGAAGACCAAAAAAAATGTGCAAATGGATGCATTTCATATATTAACATTCTTCCGCCTTGCTTCAATAATTTAGAAATAATTTGAAAATATTCGTTTAATGAAGAAAACCATAATAAAGACCCTTCTGAAATGTAAATAAAATCAATAGTATTTTTGTGAATATCATTTATTTCCAAAATGTTTGTACGGTTAAATTCTACATTTAGATTTGATATAATTTTTAATTTTTCCGCTTCTGCTATTGCCGTATCGGATATATCAAAACCTATTCCCCTTTTTGCTCCAAATTTCATTAACGATAATAACTCCCTGCCATTGTTACATGGTAATTGAGCAATTGTCTTATCCTGTAAATTAATTTTTTTGATATTTTCGATTAATATATCATCACCATCCCTATTAAAAGTAGTAAAGTCAGGATTTTCAAACCCATCATACAACCAATTTTTCCTTGCCTTTTGATGATACAATAAAGCTTCATTCCACGCTTCTCTATTTTTTTCTGTTAGTTCCTTATTCATTTGATTGCCCCTTGTTATTTATACAACATACTATTGAATTGTGCAATAGTAATATGAATATTTTTGATCAATTTAGCCCGTATTTCACATAACGTTACAGGTAACTGACGTTTTGGGCAGGTAAGAGGGCGTTGCGAAGCAACGACCCCTGCCCAAAATGTGGTGGAGCGAAACCGCACAAAGGGCGTAAGCCCGACTGCGGTTTTGCGAAACCTAGCCGCCGTAAGGCGGCGTACAGTTACCGTTTGTTAAACGCCGTACCTGCGTATCCTACGCTTTCCTATTACCTTTGGTTTATTATATGTTTTTTATCTCAATTTGAATGTCATATATTTTGTGTGATGAATCATATCAAAGCGATCTCAAGTAAGGATCACGAATCAAGGACAAGAACACTGAAACGTTCGCAGAACCTAGCCGCTGTAAGGCGGCGTACAGTTGCCGTTTGTTAAACACCATAAAATCTGCTATGGAGTAGGGCGGCATGAATGCCGCCCCGTACTACCTTAGTTTTGACCGCTGACTTTTTTTATATAATTGATTGCCGTAGTGCCAGCAATTTCATATATTATTGTTTCACCTCCGTGTTTGTATTTGAACCATTTCTCATCGCAGTTATTTTTGCCTGCGACAACTTTTACATACAGGCGAATATATGAGCCTTCTGGAATGTGAAAGTTCGCCGGATCAATTTCAACCTCATGCCCAACCAAAAGGTCTTTTGAATAGGCAGTTTTTTCTGTTGACTGCCCCGCATCAGGACTATATTCTATACACGCCTTTGCAACAAAAACACCTTTTTGTTGCAAAATAAATCTTGCGGCAGTTTCAGGCTCTATTTGCGGTAAAGTTTTCAACAGTAGCAGGGATAGAATTTCTGTCTCTTTTGCAAAATCGACAAATTTTACCTGCGAGTCGTTTTTCCAGTCAGAAAAATTTTTGTCTTCGGAAAGCAAACCGTCAAACAGATACCGTATCTTCATTTCCGATTGTACCGTTTCGTTATACAACCCATTTATCTTTGCAATGCTCTCTCGCAGCTTTTCCGTAGTCCTTTTCAATTCCGCTATTTTTCCACTGGCGTCAATAGCGACTTTTTTATTTTTTTCACTAAACACAAAACCACCAGTTGTTAATGCAATTGCTGCAAGACCCAGTCCAATAGGACCAAATACGGCAAGCAATGCCGTACCGCCGGCAATACCAGCACCACCTGCGGCAACCGCACCTCCGCCCAACCATGCCAATGCTGCGGTTGTTGCGGCGGCTCCCGATAAACTGGATATTGCCACACCAGTAGAAGCAATGCCGAAAGTTGTTGCTATTGCCATTGCCACGGCAGAACCGCCTACCGCCACACTAATACCGACGGCGGCGCCACCAATGGCAAGCTCTATTCCTTCATTGGTACCATCTATCGTCGTATCGCTTGCTGATGCCTTATTCAGTTCAACCTGAACGGCCTTTATGTTTGCCTCGAAGATTTCGACATTAGACCTCGCTTTACCAACATTGTCATTCAACCCGTCAGGGATATTTGAAATGCCATCAAAAAACTCTACACCAGATTTTATCAAGTCCAGCGTTTTTTTCCGCGCCTCGTATAATTGACATGACGCATATATTGTGTTGTCGAAAGCGGTTTTATATTCAGCCGCCGCTTTTTGCAATTTTTCAAGTGCTTCGTTCTTTTCCTCGGTATAAAACATGATAAACCTCCACCACTGCTCGTTAAACGTTGGGTTTCATAAAATATTCCCTTGCTACAGTGCCGCCATGGAGGGCGGCGTGTCCGATCAAGTTCAAGTTTTATGGCGTTTAACAGGTACGTTTTTATAGATTATCCATAACCTCATGACTTCGTCAATAGTTTTAGTTCATTGGCAACCTTTAATCAGAACTACAGAGCTCTGGAATGAATTTTTATTCCATCCGCTAACAAATTATGGATATATAACCATCAGCAGGTATGGCGTTTAACGTTCTAGGTAACTGACGTTTTGCGGTTGCGTAGAAGGGCTTTGCGTAGCAAAGGCCAGCAACCGCAAAATGTGGTGGAGCGAAACCGCACAAAGGCACATAGTGCCGACTGCGGTTTTGCGGAACCTAGCCGCCGTAAGGCGGCGTACAGTTACCGTTTGTTAGGCGAAGTGGGTCATCTACAGTGGCTTTGTTTATTTAAATAAGTCAAATTCATTTAGTGATCTCCCACATTCTTTTAAGTATCGCTTTATAATGTCCATTCTCAGCGATTTTAATTTTTTTATCTCTATATCTTTATTGCTTAATTTATTTTCCTTCTTTTTCATTTGCTTTTTTAACCAATCATCATGCTTTAGGTCGTATTTTTTTATGGTTTCAAATTTTATTTTAACTGAAGATTTAATAAAAAAATTAATAAATTGTTTTGAATATCCCCATTCTTCCATCTCATTAATTACAAAATTGTAGTCTTTACTATTTAATTCCTTTTCCAATCCCACTATAGGAAGAAATATTGTTCCAGCAATTGAATGACCCAATCTGTCAATACTTGTATTAAAAGATTTATACCCACCATATGTAGAAAATTTCTTCCCTCCTGTTTTTATGAAATAAAAAAGAGAACCACCAACCACAGCACCACCAACTCCTGTGGCTATCGGTATTGCAATTGGAATGGCTACAGGAGCTACCACTGGTGCTGCTGTTAACCCTAATGCTACACCGATAGTTCCAAAGAACCCAAGATTAGAAACTGCTGCTGCTGTCAAAGCCGTGGCTGTTGCGGCAGCACTGACGGTAAATGCTCCTCCAACGGTAACCCCAACAGCAACACCAGAGAGAATGCCAAATATCCCCGAGGTGATAAATTCATCAGTAGACTTAAAACCAAGTTTTAATGAAAATTTAACATCATCGTCAATAATATGACCGAGCTTTACTTCTGATGGAATACCTGCAGTTTCTTGCATTGTCATGCAGGTCTAAATCCCGCAGTTGCAAAGTCTTTCATAACGGTTGAACGTATTTTTGCTTCGAGTCCAGAATCCGCCATTTTTTTTGACATATCGGACATGAACCCCATAACGCCTCCAGCAAGCATGAACAAAGGTGTTATGAATGCCCCTAGCAACCATCCAAGAATGGGAATGGAGGTAAAGATTAAACCTAAAACAAACCCAACCAAAATACCAGAAATTGTATTAGGAAATTCATTTAGTATCTTCATGATAATATTTAGTATTATTTTCACAATTTTTATAACAACTTCGCCAATTTTTTTTGTAAAAGGTATTAGTACCGTTTTAAAGAAATTTCTCAAATCAGCAGAAACGTCTTCCAGCCTATTAACCCATTTTTCATAAAAGCCATCATTCTTACAGTCGCCATTCAGCAAAAGCCACTGTTCGAGATCCTCTTGATCAACAGTAAATGTCGTGCCGTCTTTGGGGTGTTTTATTTCTGTCATCATAATCTCCCTCCATGATTTACTTATACCATATTTTATGTTGCATGTCAAGCTTCATACGTTCAGTTTTTTCACTAATTTGTCCCATTTCGCCTAACGTTCTAGGTAACTGACGTTTTTTTGTGCCCGATAAGGAAAACACGAAGTGTTTTACGGGCACAAAAAAATGTGGTGTAGTGAGGCGTGGGAATGGCGGAGCCATGACCTAGCCGAACGAAACCCAAAATGCCCGAACAGGGCATTTTGCAGTTACCGTTTGTTAAGTGCAGTATGCCCGTACTCCATTATTATATAATAAATATTTTATTAATCTTTTTAACCACCAAAATCATTATCTTTTCCTAACATATCCAAATATAACGCTATCATTCCTTTATGATGCATGGAATGATGAAATATATGTATCACTAAATTTTCAATTTTATATTCATTTAGATTTCCATTTGAATTAGGCAATTTCAATATTTTATTTAGAAAATTTTCTTTTAACTCATCAACAAATTCAATTAATATATCATCATATTCTGTTCGTTTAATAAGATATTCATTAATATTATTGAATATATTTTCTTTAAATTTATATTTTGATACAAATAAATCACTATTGACTATTTCAAAGTTATTTAAAGGTTCAAACCGTTTTAACCAATTTATCCAATCATAATCTGCAATATATATATGAGAACATAATTCATGTATTGATTTATAAAACCCATTAAATTCTTTATTCCATTCATCTTCTGATAAAGTTTTAATCACATTATTCATTAATATATTCTTTGATTTATTTTCCATTGCCAATTCTTTTAAATATTCATTTATCATTTTATAAATCTCCTATTTGAAATGTATTTATATACGATATATAATTTCTTTTATTTTGTCAATATTATATATCAATTTTTTATCTTAGGGCATATTGCACTTAACGTTCTAGGTAACTGACGTTTTGCGGTTGCGAATAAGGGCTTTGCGAAGCAAAGACCAGCAACCGCAAAATGTGGTGGAGCGAAACCGCACAAAGGCACGAAGTGCCGACTGCGGTTTTGCGGAACCTAGCCGCCTTAAGGCGGCGTACAGTTACCGTTTGTTAGGCGAAGTAAAAATTACTTTTAGTTTAAAGCCTTAATTTTTATAAACAAATATCTATTTCAATAATAACCTTAATCCAATTCGTCTAAATGATTTGTAGCAAAATTATCGAACCCACAGTTGAAATAACGAATGTTCCTTTTTCCAAATAAACTTATGTAATCTTCTTTTGCTTTATCCCCTTTTTGAATGACAATAATTTTCTTCGGTTTTTTATCTCTTTTTTGAGAACATTTTAGCATATGTGAAAAGATATAATCAGCCTTTGGAATAGAGTATCCAATAAAAATCCATCTTTCAGCATCAGCAAGAATATCTTCGGCCAATTTCCAAGATAAAGCGAATGCATGCGTTCTAAATGACTTACTATAACTAAACGTTGCAATATGAGACGCAAGACTATATCCACATTTTGGGCATTTTTTCATATATGCTTTTTTGCGAATTTCTTGCTTTAAAGACTTCAATGGCCCTTTGTCGGATTTACCAGATTCATAAAAATTTTTTATATCTCTGATAAATATGTCTGTTTGGATGTTTTTTGTTATTTTTTTATTCATGTCACAAAAAATTTTATGGCAGTTACCGCAATAAGCCCAATTGGATGAACCGTGGACTTTTGCAATTTTCGTTAATTTAGTTTCTGGTGTTGGGTAATGACTTAGTTGTTCGACTAGTTGTTCGACAATACCATTCTCAGATTCTACCAATATTTCATCAACTCCATATTGAAAGTGTTGTCCAATTTCTATAAGACGTTTTTCTAAAACAATATCCCAATTTAGGGATACATAATTACTACCTGATAATTTTTCAAGAAAATTTCTGAGAAAAGTAGCAGAGGACATATCAACATTCTTATCAATAATAAGAAATAGTTTATAAGTCAAAAAACGTCTTAATGAATTAAGCTTGTCTGGCATATATCCAAAACCAAGAGAATATCCTGTATCAAAACCAACATTAGTTGATAAATCGATAAAGGTAAAAACTTGCTCCAAAGACGGTATATTTTCTTCCTTATCAATTTTAACATTATAGTCAAACACATCTAATAAAAACTGGCTGATGTGTTTAGTTATTTCTATGTCAATTTTTTCTTGGAACTCGTTTAGATTGTATTTCTCTCTGTCTAAAGGTTTTGCGATAGATTTTAGAACCTCTGCATATGCTGGCACGCCTAGGCTAAATGAAAAACCAGCACCTAAAATAACCGCCGTCTTTGCATTCGCTTTTTTCACTGTGATTCTCCTTCAAATCATTAAGAATTTCATTAAATATAGCCGTTTTATCTATAATCTGCAATGGGATAATTTATAAAAACCATTACTTTGCTAAAGCCAATTTTTATTTCGCCTAACGTTAAAGGTAACTGACGTTTTGCGGTTGCGAATAAGGGCTTGCGTAGCAAGACCAGCAACCGCAAAATGTGGTGGAGCGAAACCGCACAAAGGCACGAAGTGCCGACTGCGGTTTTGCGGAACCCGAGCCGCCGAAGGCGGCGAAGCAGTTACCGTTTGTTAAGCGCAGGTTTTTTGCTTTACTAAATATCTATACATCCATAATGATAATATACCAGTATATATTACTGTTGAATAAACATTTATGCGTTGGGCTAAACCAAAATATTCCTCTGGCAAAACATTTATTAATATTGCTCCTGTTATTAATAACATTAATATACACAATGAAATAATTCCTAGATATCTATACTGTTTTGTCCTAAAGAAACCAATTCCAAAAAATATTATTGAAACTATTGTGAATAAAACAACAAATACAGTAACGATAATATGCATAATATCCCGAAAAGTTCCTGCATAACCAGCTTCAGATAATGGAAAAAGCGCATATCCAAAAAATGATATTATATTCATTGAACAATAAACATACAATGCAACGGTAACTATTTTATTTATTTTGCCCTTAAAATATAACAGAAAGCCAATTGAAAACATTACAGATAATATTCCGTAAAGCGTTGAAAATACTCTCGCAATAATTTTTGAAGGAGAATCATCTGCGGTTAAGTCGCTTATTGCCTGGGCAAGAGAATTATAGCCTTCATAAAATATTGTCCCAAATATTATGTGTAAAAAATAAAATATAACTGCGAAAATACCAAATAACGATATTACTTCTACTATAGAACTTTTTTTCATCACATCCTACCCACACTAATTTTACCGAAAGTCCATATTATCGTCAATACATAGCTTGTTATGTACCAGCTCAAAAAACTTGCGCTTAACGTTCTAGGTAACTGACGTTTTGCGGTTGCGAATAAGGGCTTGCGCAGCAAGACCAGCAACCGCAAAATGTGGCGGAAAAAAACCGCACAAAGGCGCTTGCGCCGACTGCGGTTTTTTGGAGCC
>Ga0209755_10005809_pt1 | contig 13864 bp, 8 predicted proteins | sample TergutCo191P1_FD_187301 | JGI IMG/M metagenome (GOLD analysis project Ga0209755, IMG submission 187301) | Cornitermes sp. P1 segment gut microbial communities from Petit-Saut dam, French Guiana - Co191P1 (SPAdes) (version 2) | ecosystem: Host-associated > Arthropoda: Insects > Digestive system >... | reverse complement strand
ACAGCAACAACAGTGTACAGGCAGGCAGTATTAACCCGGCAGCGGCAGGAGTAGGTTTCAACGGAACGGAAGTTACAATTGACCTGCTCAACGGCGGTCTTCTCTACATCGTGAAGTAAGAAATGTAATTTTAAGTACGCCGGAAACCCCGTTGTAAAACGCAGGTTTCCGCGTACTTGTTTTTTTAAAGTAATAATTAAATGGAGGAAAATTTATGAGAAAAATAATTAACATCGGTATTACCGTCTTTGCTATTTTGGCGGTTTTCTTTTTCGCCGCTTGTAAAGAAGATGGCGGCGGCAAACCAGGAACGAATCCGAAACCAGAACCCGGAGATACTACTTATACATATGATTTAAATGTGGATCCCATTTCTGTCCTTAAAAGCGATGAGGCTCAGGATGCGGAGTTAAAGTATGCCTTAATTTCCACACCGGCAGGCGGTCTGACAGAAGATACTGCAGCAATTGAATTTACCGGCACAGGCGATAATCCTGGTTTTACCGTGAAAAAAGATGGCGCAAAATGGTATGTGGTAATTCCGGCTGCTGCTGAAGACGCAACATATGATTACAAATTAACTCTTTCCAAAGGTTCCGAGAAGCTTGCGGAGAAGGCATTTACAATTACTATCACCGATCCCGGAGAGTTAGACAAGTATGAATACACAGTGTCCGTAGAGCCTATTATGACTCTCGCAAGCAAGACTGAGCAGAGAATCCAACTTACTTACTCTCTGACTGTCGATCCTTCGGACGGCCCGATGGAGGGCATCATCTATTCTCTTACACTGCTAAACGACGATCCGTGCGATTTTGAATTTGATAGAGATGGCGATAACTGGTTTATTGTTATCCCCGCGAATACTCCCGGTCAGATGGAAAATTTAAAATTAACATTGACTATCGGCGGAATTGAAATCGCCTCATGCAATTTTATGGTTACTCTTAAGGATTATAAAGACTTTGAATACTTTATGACTGTAGAAGATGTTAATGAATGGATAAGCGCTCAGGCTCAGGAAATAGATTTGGATATGCTGCTTGAAGTGACAGCCGGCGGGCCGCTTGAAACAATACTGGAAGATATTGATATTGATTTTGAATGTTCTGATCATACTTCCTGCGCCCTTGACTTCCAGTTTAAAAATGAAAGCTGGAAATTAATAATTCCCGCAAACGCAAAGGGAACGCATCAATATACCATAACGGTGAGCATAGGCGGATATACTCTTGATACGGATGATTTTACAGTTAAGATAATTGATCTTGCCGACTATACCTACACAATGGGATCAATCAGCAATTTGAGCTCTACTCATTACCAAAGTGAATTCAGTGATTTCCACCATTATATTCCTCCTGAGGTAACAGTTGTTCCTGAAGACGGACCAATGAATTACACAGTAGAGATAGTATGCGTGGACGATAACGTAAATTGCGCCGTTGAATTTAGAATGGGAGAAGAACATCACGGCACTGTAGAAGAGTGGTGTATCACATTCCCCGCGAATATGCCTTTAGGAGAGCATGCCTATACATTAAAACTATTAATAAACGGCACGGTAATCGCTTCCGATACTTTTGTTATAGAGGTAGTCGCGTTGTCGAGCTTCGAGTTCGGAATGGTCTGGGTTGATGATATTTCATTCAGCCGGACAGGCAGCGATATTGAACACCGTACAATTAAATTTGTGTTAGTTGATTCTATGTACGAAATTGTTGACGTTGTAGAACTACGTGAAAAGGTTGAAATAGTGTTTACCGACAAGAAAGGACTTACCATTGAACAGATTGACGGTGAATGGGTTGTGCAGGACGGAAAAACACTTGAACCCGACAAATATATTCTTCCGATTACAGTTTATTACGACGGCAGAGAGCTGGATCCGGATGAGTTTGAATGTAATGATGAAATTGAAGTAAACATAACACGGCTTTTACACAATGTTAAATACTTTAACGGAGAGAATGAGATCACAGCTTTTAGGCAGTCAGTTGAACACGACTTTGCGGCAACAGCGCCGGCTGATCCCTCTCAACCCAGTCTGGAATTCGGCGGCTGGTATACAACCCATACATTAACAACACCGTTTGACTTCGATACAATCATTCTTGAAGAAACCGATATCTTCGGCAAGTATGAAGCGCCAAAGACGCATTATAACCTCAATGTTACTATATCATTAAGCTCTAATGCCCCTCTTGAAGACGGTGAACATGTGTGGATTGCGGGTAACTTCTTTACAACATCTACATCCCAGGATTGGGATAAATCAACTCCTCCCGGTGTTTTCCTGTTAACTAAACAGGAAAATGATACATGGACCGGAACAATTAGCGATATTCCTATCGCGAAAACGACATTGAATTACAATCTTTATGCGGTTAAGTCTACTTCGGCAATGGCATGGGGTACTAAAGTACAACAAGATGATTTGGTTTTAAACAACGCAACTACCGGCGTATTAACTTATACTGTTAACCAATGGATTGGAAGAGCGGCTGTAGTCGCGGGAAATCTGCTTAAAGAACCCGGGTTTGATGAAGCCGCAACCGGAAGTTGGGCTATAACCAATTTAACCGCATGGACTTGGAGCGGTTTAAAGTCAACTTCCTTTGAATTATACTGTTCAGGTAATAATCCTGCTCCTCATTCCGGCGCGGCAAGTTTCTTAGATCATCAGAATTGGGGTACTGCTGCCTCTAACAGCGGCCTTAACAATAACGCGACATTGACACTTACTCAAACTGTTGCCGCGACAGGAAATGGTTTACAGGAAGGGACAAGGGTAATTCTAAGCGCATGGATTAATCGCGTTAACACAAGTCAAACTAATTTCAGGCTTGTTGTCGGCGGACAGGAAGAAGTAGTAACCAGTCAATTAACAACAGCAACAGGGGTATGGCAGCAAGTAAGCCATACGTTTACCTTAACCGCTTCCGATATTGTAAGCGGTAATATTACTGTCGGCATAAAGTACACAGCATCCTCAACTACTTGCCGAACAGCGCTTGACGACTTCTACTTTGGAGTTGCGGAATAAATTGATTTAACCAAATAATTGGCGGGGAGCAATCCCCGCCTTTTTTAAAGGAGCGGTTATGAAAAGATTTCGGAAAATGGCGCGAATATTTTTTAGTATTTGTATTATTGCGTGTGTTTTTACCGCATGCAAAAATCCGGAAGACAAAGCCAGACCGGATGTAAAGCCGGAATTGACATTTTTAATCGAAGGCTTGGATTCTAATAACCGCCTTGTGATTGAAAGCGAAGAATGGACAGAGATTGCCTATTCTACGAACGCCAAACATCCTGTTATAAACTTTTCATATACCCATGCTTCGATTATTGTTAATGGAACGGCTTCTGCGGAAAATCCAATGTCGGCTTTTGCCGAAAAGGACGCGGAAGACAGAAACTTTAGTATTACAGCCCACCTTATCGATTCGGAATTAGGCGCCGAGGAAGTAGAGTTTTCCATATACGTAAAAAAATCCGTTCCGGGCGAAGAGCCGGGCGGCTGCGGATGCTCTGATGATTGTACAAAATGCGGCGGCAGCTGCGCCGGCGAATGTGAGTGTTCAGACGAAGGCGAAGAGCCATGCGTCTGCGGATGCCCGATTGATTGCGCGAAATGTACGGACAGCTGTACTGTCGAATGTAAATGTTCAGCCGGAGGCGAAGAGCCCGGCGGCTGCGGATGCACGGAAGACTGCAAAGAATGTGCGGGCGGCTGCGGCGGCGAATGTAAATGTTCAGGCCATGAAGAGACGTGCGTCTGCGGGTGCCCGATTGATTGCGCAAAATGTACGAACAGCTGTACAAGCGAATGTAAATGTTCAGAAGAAGAGCCTGGCAACTGTAAATGCCCGGAAGATTGCAAAGATTGTTCAGGCAACTGTAAAGAATGTACATGTCCGGGAGAAATACCTGTTCCGCTTGTGCTGGAAAGCATTGTTGTAAATAATATTACGATCAATAATCAGGGTGGCCTTTATCAGATTTCCTATTCAATCGCGCCTGCGGCATTGCAAAACGAAGTTACAGTTGTTTATTTTTATCCGGCTGCTACGGCGTATCTTGAATTCTTTAATTCTAATCATGCGGAGCATCCCAATAAAGTGCGCGCTTTAACAAATACGCACGGAAGTTATAATGTTCAGGCGAGAGCCAGCTACGGCGGCGTGACAAAGAACCATACGTTTTCAGTAACTGTTACAGAGATTCCGCTTCTGACATCAATTACGGCGGCTGATGTTTCTGTGTATGTAGGAGAGACCGCGGCTATTAGCTATACGATCTTGCCGTCTACTTTGCAATCAAGCGCTTTGGTAACTTATTCGTATGCGGGCGATGGCCTTTCAATAAGGAACTCCGACGCTCATTCGGGCGCGAATACCGTAACAGCTAACTCTGACGCGGCGGAGGGCGTTAGAACTGTCACCGCGACAGCCATCAACCTCGATGTTCCCAACGCTTCTGTTTCCGTTAATTTTAAAGTTACTGTCAATCGCAGGCCTGTTCCAACATCAATAACGATACAGGATATTTCTCTTTACGCGGGAAGTACCGCAGTAATTGCTTATACGATTCAACCTTCTTCGCTGCAATCAAGCGCGTTGGTTACTTATTCATATTCGGGCGAAGGGCTCGTATTAAGAAATTCAAACGCCGCTTCAAACCCAAATACCGTATACGCGGATGAAAACGCGGCTGAGGGGGAGCGGATTGTAACTGCGACAGCAATAAACCCTGATGTTCCTAACTCGCCTGCTTCGGTTCAATTTAAAATTACTGTTAACCGCAAGTCCACCGCGGAATCAACTAAAAACTATAATGACAGGAGCGGTCAGACTCTTACTCAGCTTGCAAGTATTACAGGCAACAGCACCTCCACAGTTAATTTTACTATCAACCCGATAAATAATATTGCGGCTTTCTCGCAGGACTATCTTGACAACTACATCCTCGGCGCCGATATCGGCTCAATCATCGAAGTAGAAAACGCAGGCGGTAAATTCTACGATAACGACCGCTACCATGTCGAAGACGTAATGGAAATCCTTTCCTACTACGGCATCAACTGGGTGCGTATCCGTCTCTGGAATGATCCTTACTCCTCAATCAGCACGCCCTACGGCAGACCTTACGGCGCCGGAACCAACGACATTGAGAAGGCAATCGAAATTACAAAGCGCGCTAAAAAATGGGGCATGAAGGTTCTCCTCAATTTCCATTATTCAGATTTCTGGGCGCATCCCGATCAGCAGATAAAACCAAAAGCATGGTCGTCTTACACAACGGCGGCGCAGCTGGCGCCTGTGCTCAAGCAGTACACAAAAGATACCTTAACCCGTATGTACAACGAATGTGGTCTGCCCGATATGGTGCAGGTTGGCAATGAAACACTTGGCGGCATCGCCGGTATCAAAGACAGCAGCTCTCCCGGAAATAACGAGAAAATGGTTTTCAGGGCGGGACTTGAAGCTGTGCGGGAAATAAGCGCGCAGTACAATTATCCAATTCAGACGATGCTTCATGTTACTAACGGTATGTCTACTGTAAGCTGGTGGTTCGGCGCAATGAAAGAACTTGATTTCGATGTGATCGGATTGAGCTTTTATCCCATGTGGCACGGCAACAGAACCGCTTTCCAAAACGGATTGCAGAGTCTTGCCGACACTTTCAAAAAACCGATTGTCATAGCCGAATACTCGGTATCATACACCAGTGCCGCCGGAACGCCGAATGGTTCCAATATGTACGGCAACAGCAACGCCGATGCCCGCACCTTCACCGATACCGGAACAGACAGGACGATTATCGCGCAGGCTCAGGTAATCCGAAATCTAAATAACGACATTATGAACCACACAGTCTCAGGCGGCGTCAGATACGGATACGGCGCGTTCTGGTGGGAGCCGGCATGGCTGCCTCTCAGCAACACAGGCTGGGCTCATGCCGCGTCAAGAGAATGGTACACATGGGCCGGTATCTCAGGCGGACCAGCCGCCAACGCCACCGGCTACCTTGCCGTTACCTGGGCAAACCAGGCATGGTTCTCTTTTAATGGTACTGCGCTGCCGTCTCTTAATGCTTTCCGGGAAATGATGGGTAAAACGCCGCGGGCGGCTCAGTAAAAAAAAGAAGAAGGAGAGGAGGAGGAAGAGGGAGAGGGGACGTGGATTTGCGGGGGGGAGTGTTTATTTGAGTTACAAAATTTCTTGTTAATTTTTCTGTATTATGATATATTTGTGTTATAGGGTAAATTGTAATTAAGGGGTTGACATATTTTGAAAAAAGGAATAGCTTTTACCGTGTGTAAGCGTTATTGATTCTGCATCGAAGAAAGGTGCTTTTTTGGCAAAGTTAGGCTAAATTTTGACCGAAGTTTTAACGATATTGAAGGTAAAGGTTATTTAGCTGATTGTTGCATTGAATACTGAAATATTGTATAATCCTGTTAGGATTACTTGAACCGCATTATTTATCAAGGAAGGAAGTTATGGCTGATAACAGCACTATTGGTGAGAAAAAAGATATAGCTTATTACATGATGAATATGCCGGAGTGGTTCTTAAATTTGCCGGATGAGGAAAAAATTGATCTGGCAAAAAAATTCTCTGATAAATCTAACACAACTAATTTTTTAAATGAAGAGGAGGTTGTGGAACTGTTAATGGGTCGAAGTTAGTTATAAGTTAAAAGTTTTTTCGGGAGTTTTACAGCATGGAAGCAATAAAGGGTCTTCCCTATTATACAATTCAAAGCGGATTACTATATGGAATTTCGTCAGTAACAAGAAATATTCTAGAACCTTTAAAAATAGACAGAAAAACAAAGTCACTAGGAGATCTAGTAGCAATAATATCAAAAGATTTAAAAAACTTAAACTTTAAATTCGATAGCGTTCCGCTTTTTGACAGAGCAAAAGAAAACAGTGTTCCCGGATTTATTGAATTATATGCTCATGATGTAAAAGGCGGTGGTATTGTAAAAATTAATAGCAACTACTCTGTAAAAAGTCAGCGAGAAGCGCTTTTTCATGAGTATGCGCATATACGGGATGATTCATTACCTATTCTTCCGGCAGATATGAATGCAATTAATCGTAAAGCATTATACAGAAGCGATTATCTTAGAAATATTGAATTTTGCGTGGATATGATTGCCCATACTTTAATGATGCCTCCTGATGATTTGGCAATTAATTTATTAAAAACCGGGTTCGATGTTAATAAAATACTGGATATTTATAGGGACTTTGATAAGGGAAGCGTATTATGGTGGCTAACTCTCAATGTTCAATATCCATGCCACTTTGCATGGGTAATGTTTGAAAGAGATAGATTAGGCAACCGGACAATATATAAAATATGTGACAATTGCACTTTTGATCATTTTTCAGATCCAAAGACATTTGATATAGAAACAGTATTGAAAAATAAAAATTCAGCAGCATTTATTGCTGTGGATAAGAAAACCAATGTACAACAAATATCCAATATTCATGGTACGGAGTATTATTGCTATGCTTATTATGAAACTGATATGCCTAAAGAATTAGTATGCGAAATAGTTCCGGATGTTACTTCTTCCATTGATAGACTGCTTGTTTTTGGATGGCCAAAAAATTATTACGATCTTATTCAATATACATGGAACAAACCTTAAACTGATTAGTGCGAGTGGATTTGGGAAAGGAAGAGGGGACACGGATTTGCGCGGATTAAACACGGATTAGCACGGATGGGAAGAAGGAGAGGAGGGAGAGGGGACACGGATTTGCGGGGATTATTTTCGTTTGATTTTTTTATTTGACTTAAATTCAGGATTTTATTATTTTTTATTGTAGGTTATATAAAAATGTCAGATTTATTATACAAGGAAGAAACCTATTCAATAATTGGGGCGGCTATGACTGTTCATCAGGAGTTAGGGTATGGATTTCTGGAAGCAGTATATCATGAAGCATTGGAGAAGGAATTCCAGCAGCGAAAAATTCCGTATAAGCATGAATTTCCAATAAAAATTTTTTATAAAAATGAACCTTTAAGTAAATATTATATTGCTGATTTTATCTGCTATGATAAAATAATTATCGAACTAAAAGCCGTATCTGCAATAACAGCCGAACATCGAGGACAAACATTAAATTATTTATCTGCCGCAAAATTAAAACTTGGTTTGATAATTAATTTTGGAAAACAAAGCCTTGAACATCAAAGAATAATAAAATCATAAAATCCAATCCGTGTAAATCCGTGTCCCCCTCTTCCCCCTCTTCCAATCCGTGTAATCCGCGTCTAATCCGTGCAAATCCGTGTTCCTCTTCCCTCTTCTTTACATAATCGTAAGTACGCGGATTACCCGCGTACTTACATACCCCCTACATTTTTCCAATCTCTGTTTCAAGGTCGTTGTCGAAGATATCCTTGGGATTGCTTTTAACCGCGCCGTAGTCTTTTATGAATTCACTTTCTTTATTATCGTTGTCAAGATTGGGGGGATCGCCGTTGTCGCAGGAAATGAAAATCATCGCTGACGACAGGAAGAGGCAGATTAATAGGGTTATTATTTTTTCTTTCATTTTTTTCTCCTTTTTAGAAAACTACTTTGAAAACAACAGGTATTCCGATTTTGAATATATTGTTTTCTCCGTCTATGGTGTCATTATTGGCTTTTGCGCTGTAGGTTGTTGTTTGTAAACCGAATGATAGGCCTGCTCCTATTGTTACATTGCTGATTGAGTATTGCGCGTTTAGGACTGCAACGAGGTGGTTGAATAATCTGGAACTGGTAAAGTTTTCTCTTGAGTATGAGTAAATGCCCAATTGGTTTCCAACCTGAAAGCAAAGATTAAACGAGGGGCTGACGCTGTAGTTTGCTTGAATGGCGGCGTTGTAACCGAACCAGCTTTCTTCTTCGCCTTTATTATGACCTGTAAAATTTCCGGCAAAGGATTTGAATGTACTTTCTTTACTTATCCCCCCCTCGGCAAGACCTAATGTAATTGAATCATAATCATCTCCGGCAATTATCTCGGCGCTTTTTACGCCTGCAAAGCTGATGTTATTACTGAAGGTAATATTTAAATTTTCAATGCCGGAATAGTTAGCGTGCAGATGGACGGAACTCCAGAGCGGGCTTAATAAATCGAAAGTGTGATATTCGGGGGCGGCGGAGGTTCCTTTATTGTAGTGCTGTTTTTCGTAAATTGTTACATCGCCGGAATAGCCGAAGCTGATTCCAATATCGCCGATTGACAGTCCGCCGTAAATGCCGAAAACATTTTGATAGGCGCCGCCGGCTTGCATTTCCAGATCGGGCGCCGCTATATTGTAAGTTCCGCGGGCGTTTGTATCGGTATCGTAACCGAAAATGCCGTAGAATACGTCAAAGCTGACAAGGCCGGCAATTTCTTTGCCGGAGAACATTGCTCCCGCGTTAAAGGCATTGGCTGAGGCGAAGGGATTTTCAAACGCGTAAGACGTGCTGATTATATTGCCGATATTGCCGCCGTAGCCGAACTCGGTTCCTAGCGCAAATCTGAAGCTGTCGGCAAATGCCGCGCCAAGAGCAAAGGCGGCTGATTTCCCAAAGCTCCATAAACTCATATTATTTGAAATCTGATGATCGCCCATTTTGTTTACATAGAAATTTTCAATTTGATGATCTTTGTTGAGCCAATCGGAATAGACGTCAAAGACATCGACATAACCTTCGTAGCCGGTATTTCCCACATAGCCGTCGAATATTCCGACATTGCCTTTTAAATACCATTCGTTAAAACCGGCATTGAGAACATCGAGCCATTTTACGCTGGTGCCCGTTAAAAGAGAGCCGCCTCCCCCCACGCCTTCACCGCCTCCTCTCTTGAAGAAGTCCCACAGATCGACCTGAATACCGAACTCAACATTTTCGCCGAAGTAGTTGATATAGATTGCCGACCAGAAACTTGGAGCCGGTCCTATGGAGCTGTTCATTACGGTTAATGAGCCGTCAATGTTCTTGCCCCATTCATCTACATCCTTAACGCCTCCCTTTTCGGTTTCAATTTTCCCCGAAGCTTTTGTAAAGTGGATTATATCCGTAGAAACCTGAATCTCTCCTGAGAAGACCCATCCTCTTTGTTCCTCATCCTGAGCGAATACCACGCCGAATGAGAAAAGCAGTAGAATAGAAATAACTAAAATTTTTTTCATTAAACTCTCCTGAAATTTTAATGTGAAATTAACCGGAATGATATTCCGGTTAATCCAAAAAAGGCGGGGTTTTACCCCCGCCTCGTTGTGCGGTTAGACCGCAGCTGTTCTGTTTAGGTTATCGCGCTATTGCGAAAAGGAACTCGTCAACATGGGTTTCTACATCTGCTGTATCCGCTGTATATTGCAATCCGACTTTAACTTTATCGCCTACTATGTCAGCTCCGGTTAACGTGAATGTATGCGCAAGCTGCTGGTAACCTGCTGTTCCTGTCAAGGTTGAAGTAACATCAAATTGTTGAGCGCCGACAATGAGTTTAACGCCGCTTTGCCCGACAGCAACCTGATTTATCCACACGCTCAATACTACTTTGGTACCGGCTGACAGCTCATTATCCGCCGCAGAGACATCCTGTGTAATTTTTAGTGTGCCTCCGGCGCCAAGTAAACTGTTGCTACCACCTCCATACCAGCCGACATCGCTGAAGTAAACGTTGAAATGGCCGTCAGCTTGAAGCCAGACACCGCTTAATGCCGGTAATAGTCCTTCAAAATGCCATGCTGTTAATTCGGTTAGCTGCCAATCGTTTTTGGCTCCTTCTTCAAAGCTGTTTTCTGAAAGCAGGTTCTTCGCGAATTCAAAGACAAACTCGTCAACAAAAGTAACGGTTTCAGCGGCTGTTACTGTATATTGCAATCCAACTTTAACCTTATCAGCGACAACATCGGAATCGCCTATTATAAAAGTATGCGCTATCTGCTGCCATCCTCCTGTTAATGTTGATGTAACGTCAAACTCTTGAGCGCCGACAAGGAGTTTTACATCGCTTTGACCGGCAACGCTTTGATTTATCCACGCGCTCAATGTAACAATGGCGCCTTTGCTAAGCTGATTGTCAGCCGCAGGAACATCCTGTGTAATTTTGAGCGTATTACCTGCACCAACCATATTGGCATTAGCGGCTCCATCCCAACCGAAATCGCTAAAGTAAGCGCCGAATTGCCCATCACCTTTTATCCAGACTTCGTCTAATCCTACTGATAGTCCTTCAAAATTCCATGCTGTTAATTCGGTTAGCAGCCAACTACCTGTGGCGCCTTCTTCAAAACTGTTCTCCAAAAGCATATTGCCTTCAATTATAATCGGTCTTCCGAGCCATTCGGTTACTGTATCTTCCAGTTTACCGACTGTTGGAGCATTGCTTAGTGTTTTGCCGCCTTCGATATCAAATGCCTTAATTGACCAATTCATGCCCGCGTCATTACCGATGTGAATATTATATTTTAGATTTACATTGGCTATTGCAATACCGGAAACTGTTCCCGTCCACTTGTCGCCCGCTCCTTTGGTTAATTTTATTAGTCCGTTGGAATTACCCCAATTGTCGCCAAAGAAACTACCCGCTATCCAAACAACTTCGCCGTCAAACATTTCAGCTGTTACTGTAATTTCGACAGGAAGGTTATATTCAGTAACCGGCGAGCCGACCACAACTTTAAATCCTGTAGTAGCGATTGCCGCGCCGCTCAATGACGCTGTTGCCGTGTAGTTATGAACCTTATCCGCCGCGCCTGCCGGGGCTGTAATACTGCCTGCGGCAATTGTAAGTTCGCATGTCGCGCAAGTATTACATGTATAGTTTATTACAGCGGTAGTTATAGCGCTGCCGCCGTCTTCCGCCAGAGCGTAGTTAATTGGCTTTGTTTCGCCTTTTTCCATAGCTATGTCAGTTACTTCAAATGTATAGGCGGTTTCTATTCCGCTTGTTCCGAATTCGCCTTTTCTGAAGCTGAAGGAGTCAATGCTGAATAAACATCTGGGCGTTGGATCTGCGTCTTTTGTAACAACCGAAATTCCTACTGTAACATTGCCTTCGACTATATCGGCTGATGTAAGTGTCGTTACAAAGGAAATTTTTCTCCAGTTAGGGCCTGTAGGCAGCCGCTCGTACGGAATTTCTAATCTCTGGGCTCCGATAACAAGTTCAACTTTAGTAACAGTGTCGTTATATCTGCTTACCCATGAGTATAATGTTACTTTATCTCCGACTGCTAATACTCCTTCCTCTGCGCTTACAGCTTGCGTGATTAAAGCGGTACTGCCGGCAGTCCAATAATTCGCCTGGGCAGCATCGCTGGTTTCACGATGCGAGAATCTGAAGTACTGAGAATGCGGCGCCCTGGGACCGGGACCCCAATTGCTTTGGTGGTGTGGATCAGCTGTCATATATGCCTCTGTCCTTGCCATGTCAGCGAATGTCCATTCCGGGAAAAGCCCCGCAAGAGCCCAGTTACCAGTCTGCATCAAAGGTTTCTTTAACAGTTCGCCTTCTTCCGTTTGAGGTCTTTCCCATTCGGAAACTGTATACTCAATAGTAGCGTCATCGCCCATCTCCGGGTTCCAGTTAAATGTAAGGTCTTGTTCTTTATGGCCTTTGTAACCTGTAGCTACATTTCCGCCGTGAACAACAAGCACATTGTATTTGAGTTGTGTTACAGTTCTCTGTACCGGAACTGTACCTGTCCATGTGCCGTTACCTTGCTTTGTCAAAACATAATATTCCCAATCTTCTGTGGTATCTCTGATGTAAACGTCTTCACCATCAAGCACTGCCGCTTTTGGATCAGAACCAATGGTTATAACAAAGTTCGCGTTCCATGATGTAGATACAGATATATATTTGCCGTACAGCGAGAGAGGCCCTGCGACCGGTGTGGTAAAATCATATACCTGTGTTGCCGCCGAATCTGTATACCAGTCGTCACCCTGGAATTCCCATCCTGGGATATTTGGATCTTCGGGTTTTTTCGCCGGGTCTGTCGCTTCAACCGGCTGCCTTAAGGATGTGATTTCAGCGGTTGCGCTTCTGAAGAATTTTACATCGTACAACAGAGCCGCTACTGTTACGGTTATTGTCTGTAAGCCGCCCATCTCGGTTCCATCGTAAGATGCTCTGACATCGACTGTGTGCGTAGTTCCAATATCAAGTGATGGGTTCTCGGAAATAACCAGTTTACCTTCGGTTTCCGTAACAGTGAGCGTGCCGGAGCCTCCCGCATTCGTCATAGTAACCTTATCGCGGTGAGTATCCGCGGTTACAGGCAGATCAAGAGTATCGTAAAGGATAAAGTCAATTGTGCGCTGGGCGTCTGTCGCGCCTTTGCGGTACAACGTAAAGTCCGGAACTTCGATATCGGCGATTGTAATTGCGCCTCTTGTGATAGTGAGTTTAAAGTTTTTTGTAGCTGGTTGGCCGATACCGCCGGGAGTCCAGAGCAATGTCAGTGTATATTCACTTGATCCTTCATCTCCGGGGCCGAATGCTGCCGGGATTGTAAGGACGCCGGCTGAGTCGACAGCTAAGTCGCAGGTAGGACATGTAGTACATGTTAGCGAGAAAGCGCCGTTAGGAATTGTCCCGCCTTTCGGTGTAGTTGTTAAAACAGGCTTTAAGTCTACCGTCTGCGCGTTTTTATTCATGCTTTTTGTGACATCATCTACACTAAGATTATAAGTGTAGGTTGGGGGTTTTCCGTTGTTATTAGTGTTGTCTTCCGGACAAGCTGTAAACAACGCGATTGCAAGAATTGCAAGCCCCACAAGGCCGACTCTTGCGATTGTTTTAATTTTCTTCATAATTCCTCCATATGTTTTT
>Ga0209755_10005808_pt1 | contig 13865 bp, 11 predicted proteins | sample TergutCo191P1_FD_187301 | JGI IMG/M metagenome (GOLD analysis project Ga0209755, IMG submission 187301) | Cornitermes sp. P1 segment gut microbial communities from Petit-Saut dam, French Guiana - Co191P1 (SPAdes) (version 2) | ecosystem: Host-associated > Arthropoda: Insects > Digestive system... | reverse complement strand
ACAATGGCCATACAGCTTTGCCACACCATAGGGGCTGCGCGGATAAAATGGTGTACGTTCTGTTTGCGGTGTTTCCTGTACCATGCCGAACATTTCAGAAGTCGACGCTTGATAGAAGCGCGCATCCGGGTTAATCATTTTTATGGCTTCAAGTATATTTGTTACGCCCATTGCGTCTATCTCTGTGGTTGCGATGGGTTGCTCCCAGCTTGTTCCCACAAAGCTTTGGGCTGCTAAGTTGTATACTTCATCTGGCATTGACATCTTTACCGCATTAGACAAACTCACTATGTCTGTCATGTCGGCATAAATAAAATTTATTTTGGCCTTTATGTGTGCCACATTGCCATAATCCACAACACTCTTACGCCGCATGGTGCCGTACACTTCATAGCCTTTTTCAAGCAACAATTCTGCTAAATATGACCCGTCTTGCCCTGTTATTCCGGTTATCAGTGCTCGCTTCAATTTATATCTCCTCTTAAACACACAAAAATGGGCAAAGCTATATTATAAAACGGACAAATTTTAACTAAACTCACAAAAAATCCTGCCGCAGCCGTAACATGCTGACCGGATTTGGCTAATTCTCGGACGAATAACACTTTCAAGACAATCTTTTTCCTCGACGTATTTCTGGGCAAAAAAGCATAAAATTTGCTGTCGCATTACCCCGTTGCGCTAAACACATCAATACCAAATAGTCTACTTTTTGAGAAAAGCCCTTCGAGAATTGCGGGAAAAAACAAATCGAAAATTTAGGTGTATTCTATATAACATATGGAAGAAAATTAACTTAAAATAGCGCTTGCGAAGGGTACACCAGACTTATAGTGAGTTATTTAAGGTTGGCCGTGCGATACTCTCGCAAACGCCTGTAAAAGCTGGATCTTTTCAAGCCTGTTTGCGTCAGAAAATCATCTGTTGTCAGATTTCCGCGCTCCCACTGCCAAACAAGCGCGCCGAAGTTTTCGGGTGGCTTTTTGATAGGGCGACCAAAACGAACACCTCGCGCTTTAGCGGCGGCGATGCCTTCGGTCTGACGCTGCCGTATAAGTTCCCGCTCGTTCTGTGCTACAAACGATAATATTTGGAGGACAAGATCGGCCAGAAATGTCCCCATTAAGTCCCTGCCACAGCGGGTATCCAGCAGAGGCATGTCCAACACAGCAATATCCACGCCCTTCTTCTTTGTCAGTACACGCCACCAGTTTTGAATATCCTCGTAGCTGCGGCCCAAGCGGTCTATGCTTTTAACGTAGAGCAAATCACCAGGCTTCAGTTTATTTATCAATGATTTCCATGCTGGACGCTGAAAATCCTTGCCAGAGTGCTTATCTATATATATTTGGGCGTCTGGGATTTTTAGAGCAGCTATAGAATCGAGTTGTCTATCTTCGTTCTGATCGGCTGTTGAAACCCGAATATATGCGTATTCTTTTATAGTTATCAATCCTTTCAGACTAATATAAAAAGGTCCGTATTTTAATTATATACAGGCCAGGTAATCTTAATATGGTGCAGCAGGGTAATCCCCTTACTGCTTATGCTGAACCTGATGTTTAATAAATGATTATGCAATTTTTCTTTACACCCTGCAATCCTGCTCACCGCCCTGCCATAAAAACATTATTCTGCATTAAATACCAGCCGTACAATGAAGCTGTTGGCTAAAGTCCAGCGTATTTTACGAGGGTCTTGGCCATTCCGTAACTTTTTTCGCTTTGAAGCACACTGCTTGCATAACAATACACCACCTGTGGGGGTATCCAAAGAAAAAAGGCAGGCAACTATACTATATGTGGGCAATGTAAAATCGTTGCAACCTTCAAGATGCCTCTTGTTATTATGCTGAACATGTGCTAACGTTTTTCCAGTGATGTTTAGGTGTCAAAAAGTAGACTTTTTGACACCTAAACATTCTACCCAACGGAGTAATAAGGCAACAAATTTTATGCTTTTTTGCCCAGAAATGGGTCAAGGGAAAAGATTGCCTTGAAAGTGTTATTCATCGCGAGAATTGGCCAAATCCGGTCAGCATGTTACGGCTGCGGCAGGATTTTTCGTGAATTTGGTTAAGAGTCGCTTATATTGATAGTACAGCTTTGCCCATTTTTGAGTGGCAAAAGATAAACACGATTAAAAATTCCATCATAATCCCTGTGTACAAAAAAGAATAATACCTCTGAAAGGAAAAAAATGGGTATTCTAAAGGACTTCAAGAAACTCTATGGGCTTTTCAGCAAGAGAGAGAAGGTAAATTCTTTCATTATGCTTGGACTAATTGTGCTGGGCTCTGTTTTGGCAACTTTTAGCGTTGGAGTTATTTTTCCTTTTACAACAATACTTCTGGATCAAGAAAGTGCGGAGCGTTATCCGATTTTGCAGACGATTACGGAAATCCCCTGGATTGGTGGGCATAGAAGATTTGTCGTATTGATGTGCATAGCACTTATACTTGTTTTTGCAATCAAGAGCCTATATACGCTTTTTTTGGTGTATATAAAAAGCAGGTTCACGCTAAACAGGCAAATAGAGATGCAAAAAAAGCTATTCCAGTCATACATATATAAGCCATATGAGTTTTATTTCAAGAAAAGCACAGCGGAACTTAAGCGGAATATCGGCCTAGTCTCGAAAGTCATACAGGGAATGTTGATGACAGGACTGCAGCTTATTACTGATGGATTGACCATCTTGTTTTTATCCATCTTATTGTTTGTCGTGGACCCAATCTCTTCGACTGTTATAGTGGTTATGATGGGAGCATTCGCCACATTATATTATACTATCGTAAAAAGCAAGCTGGACAAAACCGCAAAAAAACAAAATGAGTTTAACTTAGAGGCATCCAAAGCAATGCTTGAAGCTATGGGCGGTATAAAGGATATCAGGGTGTATGGGCGGGAAAGTAGCTTCGTGTCCAGATATGAGCACAACAGCAGGGGTAATGCAAAGTTGTCGATTTTTCTTGGTCTTATTTCGCAATCTCCCAGAATTTTTATAGAGACTATCGCGTTTTCGGGGTTATTGATACTTGTCGTTGTAAATGTGCTGCGCAACCCAGAGATTAGCGGCTCGCTGCCAATGCTTGCTGTGTATGGGATGGCAGCACTTAGGATAATGCCGGGGGTGAACAACGTAATTGTGGGCATAACCACGATAAGATTCAACAATGTTCATTTCAATTTAATCTTCGATGACCTGCTTGAGGTAAGCCAGGTGGCAGGTGTGACAGATACAGAAGATATCGATATTACTGAAAAGTGCATGAAGTTTGAAGATAAAATCGAGATTAAGGGCATGACGTATAGGTATCCCGGGACAGAAAAAATAATCCTGGACGATGTTGATGTTACTATAAAAAAAGGCGAAATGGTGGGGGTAGTGGGACACTCCGGTGGTGGAAAGACGACGCTGGTGGACATTATATTAGGACTCTTGCCGCCTGAAAAAGGCGGCATATTTGTGGATGGAGTAGGCATCGAAGAAGAAGACAGAAGCTGGAGGAGAAACATTGGTTATGTCCCACAAAACATTTTCATTGTAAATGGTTCTGTAACAGCTAATGTGACATTAGGTGTGCCTGAAGAGAAAATTGACACAGAAAGGGTGTGGGCTGCGCTTGAAACGGCGAATCTAAAAGAGTTTGTGGAATCCCTCGATGAAAAGCTCGAAACAAACGTTGGGCAGAGCGGCATCAGGCTTTCCGGTGGACAAAGACAGCGGCTGGGCATTGCAAGGGCGCTTTACCACGACCCCAGTGTACTTGTTTTTGACGAAGCCACATCGGCGCTGGACAATGACAGCGAACAGGCTATCACAGAAGCAATCGGAAAAATAGGAAACACAAAGACAATGATAATTATTGCACACAGGTTAAACACCCTCGAAAAATGTAATGTGATATACGAGGTCAAAAATAAAAAAGTTGTTAGGAAAAGCGGCGGATAGTCACTTCACATGAAGGCGAACGTATGAAGGTTTTATTCGTTGCAACAGTTACCGCGCATATAAAGGCATTTCACATACCTTATTTGAAGTGGTTTAAGGAGCAGGGATGGGAAGTTCAAGTTGCGACATATGGCAATGATGAAATCCCTTATTGTGATAAAAAGCATAATATATCAATTGGGCGGTCGCCGTTTAGGTTAAGCAATATAAAGGCGTATTTTGAGCTAAAGGCCATACTGAAAAGCGAAAAGTATGATATAATTCACGGGCATACGCCGATGGGTGGGGCGCTTACAAGACTGTGCGGCAAACAACATAGAAAAGCTGGCTTACGCATTATGTATACTACGCATGGGTTTCATTTTTGCAAGGGCGCGCCGCTTTTGAACTGGTTGTTATATTATCCGATTGAAAGATGGCTGTCTAAATACACCGATACGCTGATTACGATTAATAAAGAAGATTTCGAGCTGGCTAAACAAAAAATGAAGGCAAAAAAGATATATTACATTTCTGGAATAGGCGTTGATACAGCTAGGTTTGCAAATCCGGATGTCGACAGAGCGAGTAAGCGCAAGGAACTGGGAATACCGTCAGACGCTATTGTATTAATATCAGTTGGAGAGTTGAATATAAATAAAAACCAGCAAATAGTGATAAAAGCCCTGAGTAAAATAAAAATCGATACCCTATACTATGTTATATGCGGGAATGGACACTGGGATAAGATTCTGTGCAGTTTGTGCAAGGATTTTCGGATTGAAAACCGTGTGCTATTTTTAGGCTACAGAAGCGACACGGTCGATTTATTGCATATGTCAGATGTTTTTGTGCTCCCATCATTAAGGGAAGGGTTGGGGCTTGCCGCAATTGAGGCAATGGCTTGTGGCCTGCCGATAATTACATCAAATATTCATGGTATAAAAGATTACTCCGAGAACGGTGCAACAGGATATTCATGCAGCCCAACAGATGTTGATGGCTTTGCGGGGGCTATTAGCGCACTTGTGGATGATGCAGGGCTTAGAAAAAAAATGGGTACACACAATATTGCCGTGGCAAAAAAATTTGATTTAAGCGGATCGCTCAGAGATATGGAACGAATATATACAGAGGCCAGATAAACTTAGCTATACACATGGGAAAAATAAGAGTACTGCACGTATTGGAGGGAATGCGCAAAGGCGGGGCCGAGGCCGTGGTTATGAATCTTTATAGAAATGTGGATCGGTCAAGGGTACAATTTGATTTCATGGTTCATACAACGGACAAATGTGCCTATGATGATGAGATTTTAGGGTTGGGCGGAAGAATATTCAGGGTTCCGCTTTATAATGTTATCAATCATTTGACATATAAAAAAGCCTGGCATGATTTTTTTAAAAACAACGCCGATAACTACAAGGTCATCCATGCACATATGATAAGCCTTGCTTCCATATACTTAAAAATTGCAAGCAAATACGGTTTAAAAACAATCGCTCATTCGCACAATATGGGGGCGATAAAAGATTTGAAAAGATTTATATTAGATATGTGGAAAATACCTCTCAAACACATAGCAGATTATTTGTTTGCGTGTTCCTTGGCGGCAGGTGAATGGATATTCGGTAAAGACCATTGCAAAAATCCCAATTTCTTTGTTTTGAACAATGGGATAAACACTGAAAAATTTATATATAATCAGGCCGTCAGGGAGCAGAAAAGAAAAGAGTTTGATATAGAAAACAAATTTGTAGTAGGGCACATCGGCAGATTTGCAACACAAAAAAACCATAGCTTTCTTATAGATATATTCAAAAGTATATACGAAAAGAATAATAACGCTGCGCTACTGCTTGTCGGCGAGGGTGAATTGCGCGATCCTATCAAGGATAAAGTCAGGGCATTGGGACTTGAGGCCAGTGTTATATTTACGGGTGTGCGCTCTGATATATCTGATTTGTTATGCGCGATGGATGTGTTTTTGTTTCCATCGCTGTATGAAGGGCTTGGAATAGTTTTAATCGAAGCCCAAGCAAATGGATTACATTGCATTACTTCTGATGTTGTGCCACAAGAAGCCAAGGTCACAAAATTGATCGAATATGTATCTTTAAACGAGTCGGCATCGCACTGGGCAGACAAGATATTTCTGCTTGCGAAAGGATATAAACGTCAAAATATGCAAGAAGAAATCACACAAGCAGGATTTGAGATAAAAAAAGTAGCGAAGTGGACGGAAGAATTTTATTTAGATGCTTGAAGTGAAATTTATGAACGGACAATCTCCAAAAGTCAGTGTTGTCGTACCGATATATAAAACCGAAACGTATCTGCACAAATGTATAGACAGCATACTTGCGCAAACTTATACAAACCTTGAGGTCATACTTGTTAATGACGGTTCTCCGGATGGTTGCGGAATGATTTGTGATGAGTACGCAGAAAAAGACAGTAGGGTCAAGGTAATACACAAGCAAAACGGAGGTGTGTCTTCTGCAAGGAATGCCGGCCTAGATATTGCAACCGGGGAATATATCAGTTTTGTTGACAGCGACGACTATGTTGAATGCAACATGATAGAAGTGCTGGCAGACAACATGATATCAAGCGGCGCAGATTTAGTTGTTTGCAACTATAACAACGTGTTTCCAGGCAACAAGACCAGGATCAATTCTTCGTATGAGAATGTGACGTTTGGCAGCATTCATGAGTTTGAAAAACTGTTTGTTTATTATTGCGGAGAAGTCAAAATTATTAATAGCCCATGGAATAAATTATACCGGCGATACTTGTGTGGTAAGTTTGATGCAAAAGTACATTTTTACGAAGATCTGTTGTTTGTGCTTGATTATATGCGAAGGTGCAATAAAATTTCGGTCATTAACGGTGCATTGTACAATTATCAGCATATTAATACTGATTCTGCCACAATGCGGTATAAAGACAATCATTTGGAAATGTGGGCATCGCTTCTGGTGCCTCTTGAAAATTTTTGCACGGAGGTTTTTTCTTCCGTGTTTGACATGAACGAACTCGATTTTTTGTTTTGTATGGACATCGAAGCTGTGCTTAGGTATTACGTTGCATGCAACTTGTCGTACATTAGAGTTTACTCAAAAGTAAAAAAAGGGATGTCTGACAAAAAGTTTGTTGATATAATAAACCGCGTGAATTATAAACCAAAAACTGTCAGGAGCAAAATAAAGTATTTTGCGGCAAAGAAATTGATTAAAAACAAATTAGTTGTTTTTTTTATCATCTATGCTTATATTGTATCGAAAGCAATAAAGATCAAAGAAAATTTATAATGCCTAAAATCAGTGTAATCGTGCCAGTATACAAAGTCGAACTATATTTACACCAATGTATTGACAGCATACTTGCACAGACATATAAAAACCTTGAAGTAATACTTGTCAATGATGGTTCGCCTGATAATTGTGGTGCGATTTGCGATGAGTACGCGGAAAAAGACAACAGGATTAAGGTAATACACAAAGAAAACGGCGGATTGTCTGATGCGCGAAATGCAGGAATTGACATCGCTACGGGGGGATATTTAGCGTTTATAGATAGCGACGATTGGATTGAACCTGACATGGTTGAAGTGCTATACAACAACCTTGTCAATGCCAATGCTGATATATCTTGTTGCGGAATGCATTATGCTTATATGAATATTAATGTTCCGTTTGCAAACATTACGGGAATAACAATATTAAATAGCGAGCAAGCAATAAGTGAGAGTTTTTCTAATAAAAAAATAACCACAACCGCATGGGGAAAGCTGTATAAAAAGCATATATTTCGTGATATACGATATCCTGTTGGCAGGTTTCATGAAGATGAGTTTGTCATAATTGAGGTGTTGCTAGCGGCAAATTGCGTGGTTACCGATACGGCTTCAAAGTATTACTATAGGCAGAGAAAGGGAAGCATCATAAATAAAGACTATTCTTCGAAAAAAATGGACGCATCAGATGCTTTTGAAAAAAAAATTAAAACCATTAAAGACAAGCGCCCAAATTTGTATCCTGCAATGTTTTTAAAAACTCGCATAAGTGTATTAAGCACGATGATTTTTACTGCAAATTATGCCCAGACACCAGAATATAAAAGCATATTATCAGCACTTCGAAAAGATTGCAAATTTATACTGAAGAGTAGTTTCTTTACAAGAAATGAAAAAATAAAAGCGATTGCTATAAGAATCAATGTAAGGTTGTACAAATTGCTTCAGTTTGTTAATAACTGGAAGGAAAATATTATTCGGAAAAATGTAATATTGTTTGACTAAGACGGTGGATTGTCTTATGTGCGAAATGTCGGAAATGATATTATTGGCTATAGGAATTACCGGAAATTGTCTGGATAAAAGTCACTGGTGATATATTAAGGAGCAATCATAAACATGCATTTCATAAATTTACACAAACAATACACACTTATCGAAAAACAAATAAACGAGGGGATACAAAAAGTCTTATCACATGGTAAATTTATCATGGGTCCTGAAGTTTATGAGTTTGAAGAAAAACTGGCCGACTATGTCGGAGTTAAGCACGTTATATCTTGTGCAAATGGAACAGATGCCCTGCTAATGCCGCTCATGGCATGGGGCATAGGTAAAGGCGATGCCGTATTTACGACAGTGTTCTCTTTTTTTGCGACGGCAGAAGTTATTGCTTTGATAGGGGCGACACCTGTTTTTGTGGACATTGAAGAAACGACATTCAATATTTGCACAAACTCCTTAGAAAAACAAATCGTAAAGATTCAAAAGGAAGCTAAGCTTTCGGCAAAAGGTATTATTCCTGTTGACTTGTTTGGCCTGTCAGCGGATTATGACAAGATTTTGGAAATTGCAACTAAGCATAATCTTAAAGTCCTCGCAGATGCAGCACAGTCCTTTGGAGGGGCATACTATGGCAAGAAGAACGGTTCATACGGTGACGCGGCGGGGACGTCATTTTTTCCGCTCAAGCCACTCGGGTGCTACGGCGATGGCGGGGCGATGTTTACAAACGATGATGAACTGGCCGAACGTCTACGCTCAATAAGGGTACATGGGCATGGCGCGGATAAATACGATAATATTAGGCTCGGGCTCAACTCAAGGCTCGACACATTGCAAGCAGCGATACTCTTGCCGAAATTAGCGATTTTGGATAAGGAAATTGTAAAAAGGGATGAGCTTGCGAAGGAGTATAACAGTGCGCTCGGCGAAACCGTGAAGGTTCCATGTATTCCATCGCACTCAACATCTGCATGGGCGCAATATTCGGTGTTGGCGAAAAACTTGCACGAACGTGAAGATATACAGATTTCTTTGAACAAAGTAGGGATACCCTCGATGATATATTACAAAAAGCCGCTTCACCTGCAAGAAGCTCTAGCGGGTCTGGGATATAAAGCAGGGGATTTTCCTGTGGCAGAAGATGTGGCAAACAGGATCTTGAGCCTGCCGATGCATCCGTATTTGGAAGTGACACAGCAGAAGGCAATGGTTGAAGCAGTAGTTAACAGTGGCCGTTAGGGAGCTAATGAAAATAAAAATTATACGAATTTTACAAAGACTGAGATTGTTCAGCATAGTAAGAAAAATATACAGAGCTATGTTTCCGTGTACATAAGTGTTGAGAAAATATGCAAAATTTATCGCTATGGGAATTTGTTTAATGAAAAAAGTTTTAATTGGTTCTTGCGGAGGGGTAACGGGGCTCTATTTGAGCAAGCTGTTCAGGACGTCGATTGGGATTGAATGGGAATTGTGGGGATTAGATGCGGAATCCGCTTTTGCAACAGAGCAGCATCTTGATAAGTTCTGCGAATGCCCTAAATCAACGAATAAAGATGAATTCATTACCTTCTTGATTGATTTCGTTAATTCGAATGGAATTAACTACTATTTGCCGACCCACTCTTTAGAAACAAGAACGGTTTCTGAATACGAAAATATAATCAGAGCTAATAGCGAAACAAAATTCATAGTTTCCCCATATGAGACATATAGGGCTCTTGACAACAAGAGAAATTGCACACAATCTTTTAAGCGAATAGGACTGAATGTTCCCAAAATATATTGTGATAATGAAGCAATCGATTTTCCTGTTTTTGCAAAACCGGAAATTGGCAGCGGAAGCAAAGGCTCTTTTTTCATACACAGCATTGATGAGTTATTGTATTATAGGAAAAAGGAACCAACGCTGCTGGTGATGGAAAATCTCAAAGGAAAGGAATATACTGTTGATGTGGTGTTTGACAACGAGGGTGCGCTTATCACATACAATCAACGTATAAGATTAAAACAGCAAAGTGGCGCGACAATATATACAAGGAATGATTTTCAAATTGACGTCTATGACGATTTAGTGAATATATCGAAATATTACATCTGCAAGGGTGTAGTAAACTTACAATTTTTCTTAGTCAATGGTGAGGCATACTATACCGATGTTAATTTGAGATATGCCTCCGGAGGTTTGCCACTTTCAGTTGAATCTGGTATTGACTTAGCTAAATTGCTCATTGAACTTATGGACGGAAACCATATAGATCGTTCCCTTTATCAATCAGATAGAAAAAATCGAATAATGTACCGTTTCTATGACGAGAGGTTTGATATTTTGTGAGTGTTCGAGTTTTTGTTGACTTCGATGGCACTATAGTTGATGTATGGGCAAGATATTTTGCGGTGTTTCGGGATTATTTTAAACTGCCTGAGGATGTTTATAACAAATACCGAGAGTTAAAATATTTATACCCAAGCGACAGAGAGCTAGTATCGCACTTATTTCACTTAAATACGGTAGAAACAGAAGTGTATTTGCAATTTAAGCATAACTGGCTTGAAGAAATTGAGTATCTGCGCCTGGATACACTAATACCCGATTCTCAGGCGTTAAAGACGTTCTTTCAAAAGAATGACGCAAGAGTGCTGACTATAAGGAAAAACAAAGCGACATTCATGAAACAGCTTGATTGGATGGGAATTGGGTTTTTGCAGGAATGGGCTATAGTACTTGAGTCAAGCGGTATCAGCGCAAAATGTGATTGGTTAAGAAAGCACGCAAATGAAGAGCCGTTTATTATGATTGGGGATTCTGAGGTTGACATGCAAGCAGGAGAAATTTCCACTTGCAAAGCGTATTTTGTCAAGACTGGATTGCGGGACGTAAGGTACCTTCCAAATGGCATAAAGCCTGCAAAAGTTTACGAGAATATACAAGAATGTTTTGCAGATATTTTATGATTGTCCATAATTTTTGTTCTCGAAAAAATGGAGTTTGAGTATGACAGATTTACTTATTTTTGGAACAGGCGCGGTTTCTGACATGATTTTGGAGCATTATTTGGATTTATCAAAAGCACGTATTGTGGCCTTTATAAACAGCACTCAAAATGGAACAGAGAAGAAGGGGTATAAGGTAATATCGGAAAACGAAATATTTGAATACAGATATGATTACATACTCATTGCAGCAAACGCTTTTGATATAATTTCTGAGCAACTGATTGCTGCTGGAGTTCCGGAAGAAAAAATAATCGGCATAACTCCACAAAGCAGTAGAAAACTGAAGCAAATCTTTACAAGAATGAATGCGGAAATTGAAAAAAACTTCAACATTGATATAGCAATGCAATTTTTAAAAAAAAGGCTGCCTGGATTTGATGTTTTTAGCTACTCAATTTCAAACAGGATTGTTTTAGATACTCAGCAGCCAGGGCAGGGCGGCTTGGAATTTTCTTATTCAAAGCCAGATATGATTGATTCAATACGAGCGCATACTTTATGTGGATTGGCCAAAGAAATTGAAATGAATGATGTCAAGGGGAACGTAGCAGAGCTTGGTGTTTATAAGGGTGACTTTGCATGTATCATTAATCAGCTGTTTCCAAATAGAAAGCTATATTTGTTTGACACTTTTCAAGGATTTACAGATAGCGACAAACAAGTTGATAAAGCGAACAATTTCTCAAACAGTTCATCGCTATTTGCGGACACGAGTGTGGAATTAGTGCTGTCAAAAATGCAATATAGGGATAAGTGCGAAATTGTAAAGGGAAGCTTTCCCGGATCAGCAGAACATTTCGATGACATTTTTTCATTTGTAAGTATAGATGCTGATTTGTTCTCGCCGATCTATTGCGGCTTGACATATTTTTATGAAAGATTATCAAACGGTGGATATCTATTAATCCACGATTTCTATAATAAATATTATTCGGGAGTGCAAGAAGCGGTCAAACGTTTTTGTCGTGAGAAAGTAATTGGATATGTCCCAATTCCCTATTACAACGGTTCTGTAATAATTGCGAGGTAAGCCAGGAGGTAGGCTGGAATGAAAAATAATTTGATTAGAAAAATTGATAATCGCGAAATTGTCGTCGGGGTCATAGGCTTGGGCTATGTTGGGCTACCTCTTGCTGTGGAAAAAGCGAAAGCAGGTTTTAAGACTATTGGATTCGACATACAACCCGCCAAAGTTGAGATGGTGAACCGAGGTGAAAACTATATAGGCGACGTGGTTGACGCCGAGCTAAAGGAGCTTGTGAACAGGGGGCTTTTTAGCGCAACGACGGATTTTGCGAAGGTCGCAAGTCTCGATTTTATTGCAATATGTGTCCCTACTCCGTTAGACAAGCATCAACAGCCGGATATTTCATACGTACGAGACAGTTCGACAGCTATTGCGAAGTTTTTGAAAAAAGGCACAATGGTAGTACTCGAATCCACCACATACCCTGGGACGACGGAAGAACTTGTAAAGCCAATTTTAGAAAAAAACTCCGGACTTGTCTGCGGAGTTGATTTCTATCTTGGATTTTCACCGGAGCGCGTAGACCCTGGTAATCTAATCTATAAAACGAACAATACGCCCAAAGTCGTAGGCGCTGTTGGTAAAGATGCGCTTGAAACTATTGCACATATGTACCGTGCGGTGCTTAATAGTGACGTTTTTGAAGCGTCATCCCCCACAGTAGCAGAGATGGAAAAACTTTTGGAAAACACTTACCGCAACATCAACATAGCACTGGTTAATGAACTGGCACGGCTTTGCGATAAGATGGACATAAATGTATGGGAGGTCATAGACGCTGCGAAGACTAAGCCATATGGCTTTCAAGCATTCTACCCCGGTCCTGGTGTAGGAGGACACTGTATCCCGCTAGACCCATATTATCTTAGCTGGAAAGCACGCGAATATGGATTTCACACAACAATGATTGAGGCGGCGGCGAATGTCAACGACTACATGCCCGAATACTGCGTAGAAAGGATAGCACGGATACTCAACAGGCATAAAAAGGCACTCAATGGAGCAAAGTTGTTGATACTGGGAGTCGCTTATAAACAGGACATTGATGACTACCGTGAAAGTCCTGCATTGGTGATAATCGACAAGCTTAAAGCGCAAGGGGCGGAAGTCGACTATTATGACCCATTTGTGAAGGAGTATACATACAAAGGGGGTATCAAATGCGGTGTAAGCGACATTAGCTTAGAAGTGATGAGAAAATACGATATAATAGCCGTGATGACTGCACATACGAATGTGGACTATGAGCTTGTCGCTAGTGCTGGAGTGCCTGTATTTGATGCGAAAAATGCGATAAAATCTATTGCCGTGCGGGATAATATTGATGTGCTGTAGAAGTACAGGATAAGCAAGGTTGCTATTTAACATAAAGCACACATTCCCACTTCGAAAAAATACAAATAAGGAAAATCCTTGTTAACATATGCCATAATTGGAACTGGACGCATTTCTCCAAATCATTTAGCTGCAGCTAGATCTTTACCGGATGATTTAACTCTAAGAGCCGTTTGCGATATTGTACCAGACAATATGGAAACAGCTTTGGCGCAGGCGGGAATTTCTGGAAACGTGGCGAAGTACACAGATTACAAGAAGCTTTTGGAT
>Ga0209755_10005807_pt1 | contig 13866 bp, 8 predicted proteins | sample TergutCo191P1_FD_187301 | JGI IMG/M metagenome (GOLD analysis project Ga0209755, IMG submission 187301) | Cornitermes sp. P1 segment gut microbial communities from Petit-Saut dam, French Guiana - Co191P1 (SPAdes) (version 2) | ecosystem: Host-associated > Arthropoda: Insects > Digestive system >... | reverse complement strand
ATGTCATCTTAGATCCGTCCAAAGCATTGCTTATGCAACACTTCTTGAAAGATCTGACAATAATGCTCTCCGGGATGGCTTTCCATGCAGCTGACACCCACCACGCACCTTCTGAAGGCGGTTGAAGGAAAGGTGCGGATTAGAACCACGAACTAACTTTTTTTTCGTTTAAGAAATCAGCAAAAACTGTGCGGATTAGATTCGAGAATATACAGTATATTCCATGATCATTAGTTCATCCATCCATAACCAGTTCTTTGATCTTCACATGTGACAACAACATTAAACAACACACTTAAAAAATAAAAAGTTTCAAGTCTTCTGGGGTGTAATACTGTGTGTCATCCGGTACATAGCTGGTAAATAGTTACCTCTGTATCTGTCACCATGGTGTAAGATTCTGGAAAATTTGAATCATCAACACTTCATGAGAACTTCAAATCATCTCATATTTATTGACATAATACAGCCCTAATTCACTTCATGCATATGAAATTTTGAAGTTGTGATCAGTGAAGGGGTTATGAAGGAAAGAATATAGGCAATGGAAGTGTCACACAAATTGGAACAACAAATAGACTGTTAAATTTTATGAGAATGTTACTGAAAGTGTAAATTATTTTTTGAGGTGACTGCAGTTTATACTACAGTGATGGAACTCTCTGTGGTGATCACTTTATCTGAAAGACTGTCATATTTCATCACATGGAAGTGGCTTGGTTGCTTTATTTTTGTTAGTATCTCCCAGCTGTCTTCTAACCTCATTTTCTTACATTTGGTTTATTGAACTGTAGGTAAGGTAAATGAGCCTGTATGGCAAATGAAATGGCAATGGGAGGTGTTACATATATTAAGCAAGTTCAGGATATGCAGCCATAAATTTAACTTTTAATTGTGCTGCTTTGTTATTTGCATTGTGCCATATGGTGGAATATGAGTGTTTTAAATAATAAATTTACACATATTGACTTTAGTTATCAACCCCAACTGAAATTAAAGTAATTTGAATTAAAAACAGTAACATCAGACTAAAGTAATTTAATTATTTCTCAGGTTAAATAATAATTGTGATTATATGCTTGAAGAACTCGGGTTCTAATTAAAAATTTAATTCAAATTAGATTAAAAATAGAAAATTCATAGCAGAATGACAACAGAAAGTTGTTGGCACTTCAGACAGTGGGCGTTGGAGGTTCATTCACTCATCTTTCAGCCAGTCATCAGTTGTTCATGTATGCATGTGTGTGTGTGTGTGCGCGTACCCGTGCGCATGCATACTCATGTGTGCACATAAGAATTTCTTTATCATTCAGTCTTAAGACTTTTTCCATTATCCCATATTTATATTATTTCAAACATGGAAGAGTGAATGAAGTTCTCAAAGATTGAGTTATTCCTGTTAGTTATGTTTGTCCTGCAAGTTATTTATTTTTGGCATTTATTTATTACACCTTCAGACAGCCTAGAACTTGACTTTCCATCCTGTACAGTGAAGTACTTATGCTAGAAAATATAGTAAGTGCTTGTATTTTCTGTTGTGCACAGGCATTCACGATTTGGGGGTACATATGTGCTGAAGGACATGAAGTCAGTTAGTGACAATGACATCATTTACCATAAGCCTTTGAACAAAGTAGATTCTTTGGATTTTGACCAAGATAAGGTAAGGCAAATATTTTAATAACTGTTACAGAAATTAAGCTCTAGTACCATAACCACAGACATATGTTTTCTCATAAGCTTTCTGCCTCTAAATTCTCATACTGCGTAGTTCATTTTATTTCCTCTTTCCTGTATTTTGTAATAATTTTCTGTCTCTACACTTTCCTGTTATTACAGCTTTAAAGGAAAGTAAATGTTGTGTCTTTAATTGTGTATTTACATTTTGCAGCAGAGACTGGCCCTATCCTCATGTGGGTCTGCCAACTTAACTTGTCTAACATCCATTTCAGTGCTACCAACCCAATTTTTGTAGCTCTTTAAATTAGTCTTTTCCTGAGAATTTTTTTTTTCTTACCAAAATTGCAGGCATGTTGACTTTCACATGTTTGCTACATATTTGACCCATCTCACACTTGGCTCTTTTATTGTAACAATACTAGATAGAAGGTACAAATTTATGAGTTCCTCACATGTACAGTAATATAAAGCATTTTCTTATTATATGTTTCTCTGCTTATTGACAGGTATGTTTGTACTCTTTCCACTTTCTTACACCAGAGATTCGAAAAATAACTTCATTTGTTTCTTCCTTGAAATCATTAATTTGTATGGCCATTTATACTTGTGAGAGAAACATTGTTATCAAGTCAAAGAGATGTGTGGGTCATATAGCACACATGGAGAATCTGAGAAACACATACGTATCAATTTTATATTGGTTGATGAGTAAGGAAAGTGTTACTTTGAAGACCTGTGTATCAATAGGATTATAAATATTTAAATGGATCTTAAAGATATAGGATTGGAGTATGTAGGCTTCATTTATCTGGCTTCAAATACAGACCATTGGCTGGCTCTGGTGGATATGGTAATATGCCTTTGGATTCTTTAAAAAGCAATGTATTTTTGACCACCTAAGCTACTATAAATTTTGAAAAAATTATTTTACTGCATGTAGGTCATTTATTTGCACATTTTGATTGGTGAATTAAAAATTAAGCCATGTTTCCTCTTGAAGAGTAATGCTACCTTTCCTGATAATCTTGCTTTCTTAAATCAGAGAAGAACTAATATCTTTGTAACTGGTGGTCTTGGAAGATTAGACATAGATGGGAGGATAATATTAAAATTGATCCTACAAAATCATTTGGGAGGGTATTGATTGGATTCGTCTGGCTCAGGATAGGTACAAATTGGTATTAAGCTTTAGCCATCTGGGCCAACAATTCTTGAAACCAGTGACTTTACCAACATCTGTGTCAGCTTGGTACTGCTGTTTGTTCAAAGTGATGAGCTGCTAAATGCTGAGTGAAGGGTTGCCATAGTGCCTACTGTAATGTATTTTTTTCTATTCTGATCTATTCTAGGTACAAGTAACTGGCCTTTGCAAGCTTGGTGATAAACCTTCAGGGTTACATAAAATACAGTAAATTTCTTGACTAGGTCAACAAGTGTTAAATTTTCAAGAGGGATTACTCCATAGAGATAGGTGTTCTTGCTTCCATTGCAAGACACGTTAACTTTGGCAGTAGCTGCTGTTGATATTTACAAATAAGCAGCAGTTCTGCTTTTCATTCATATGATTTGTTTGTTGTTACAGACAAGACAGAAAATGCCAAAAAATCGCCTGCCTATGAAAAGTGAAGGGTCACAGCGAAGATCTGCTTTCAGTATCCGATTGTTTCTGAGGGAGTTCTGTGTAGAGTTTCTAAATGGCGCCTATAACACACTGATGTATCATGTCAAAGTAAGTGGATTCATATATGGACGTACTTAGATTCGTGTGTAACTTGGATCATGGAATAGTGTAGTGTAGTAATTGGGAACTCTGAGACTCCAACACCTTTTTTTCCCCTGTGTTGTTATTGTTTATTACATGCTGTACAATAACTAACAAGATGATCTAGTTGATTATGATCAAGAAAAATAAATAATGGTTTTTCATTTATATTAAATTTGGTAAATTTATGGCCATTTTTAATCATCTAAATTTTTTAATTGAGTTCTGCCTAACGTTAATTCTGTTTTACCAAAAGTACATGATATAATATCTTCCCTTTACCTTAAAGTTAAAGGTAAAAGGTAGAATTGTCCCTTTGCATTCCATGAAGGTGTAAAGGGAATGAGTATGTAGCTCCACTTGTTCTTAGTTTTTGCTCTAGATGGAGACGAGTGATCAGCCTTATGGTTCTGCCACTTTATGCCCGGCAAAAGAGTCCCCAGTATTCTGGATTGGAGGCTGGGTTGTCCCCAGAGCCAATGTGGACATTTTGAAGAAGGGAAAAATCTCTTGTCCTGCCAGGATTTGAACCCCAGATTGTCCAGCCTATGGCCTAGTTACACTACCAACTATGCTGTAACATTGCCATTTTTCCTAACTATAGCCAGTTTCCTAGTGAAAGGAAGTGTAATTTTACATCTAGTTTACTGTGGTTTGTGCAAAATGTTATCACGTTTAATGGATGCTTCATACTAAGTAAACTTCAGCAGATGATCAAGTGAATACCATGGGGAGAAATAGCATTCACATATAGCAATATCTCTTAACCTCTTTGTCCCTACAACTTAATCACATGGCATTTTTTAATAGAAGTACAACTATTGTGCTTTTCCATACATTATATGGTGACAATGAAAGATGTGTTGATATGTCAGAGTATGACTGGATATTCATGAAATACTGTGCACTCCCATTATGCTCAAACTTACATAAGGGACAAATTTAATGAAGTAAGAATATAAAGTTTCAATAGTTTGGGTGAGGGGTAAAGACACAAAATTATGAGCATCCTGAAAACATAGTATGTGTGGTGACAGTAAATTAAAGTCAGACATTGTGTATTTTACCAGAGAAGCAATGTTTAGAATTAGAATGAGCTCTTGTTAAAGGATTATTGTTTGTGCCACAGAATTGGGCCTAATAACTTTATTTATAGACCTACGGATAACTGAAATGATTGTCCATTTTGAATTTTAGATTGTCATTTATTTATTTATTTATTATGGCTTCTTAAATGTACTGTAAGGAACTATGACTATAAAGCACAAAATGATAGGATGATTAGTGCATATTGAACTGCAGAGGGTGTGAGAAGAATTGTTTATGGCCTGTTTTAAGATAAATACTGTATTTACCCGTATTCAAAATGACTATTCTTAGATGACCCCTCACATATAACATGTCTACCAAGGGAAATATATTTATCCAAATCTAAGACAGTCCAAAAAAATAAGATGACTGCTAAGAAACAATATTTTACTATTAATTTTGTACACTTAATACACAAAGCGTGTCAGATTCTATCTACCTTTACCAATTAGTATCACTGTCTTCATCTTCACAGTCATTGCCTTCATCTTCCTCACACTCACGCATAAGTCACATCCTCTTCACTGCCCATCCAGAATATATCATCATCAGTCCCATCTATTGCATTAGATATACAGCACTTCTTACAACCCTTCACAGTCACTTCTGGTGTGATGCACTGCCATGTCGCTATGATCCATGTTGACTAAACAATACATTTATATTTCTTGGTTTATAAACTTACTTGAACCCATGAAGAGTCACAGTTCTCTCCACAGATGGTGGTAGTGGTGTTGAGAATTTTAAATACATGTGTTTGGGTTTCTGTGTTGTGTTTGTGTTCTGATCATTCTGAGTTTATGGCCCTCTTTATTGTTTTTAATTTGTGGATTTATCCAGGTTTTATTTTTGAGCCTTCTAGTTAATTTTTAATTTTTCAATAGCCATTTTCCTGCTACTACCCTTGGACTAGATCTGTTGTCAGGTGCATATCTTAACAAGTTTACTGTTTCTGTGGTGCCCAGTGACTGAGAATAGCTTGACCTAAGGGGTCCATCAGCTTAAGTACTTTTTGCCTGCAGATGGCAACAGAACCAGGTATTGAAACTTCATCATGCTTATTTAAAATATTAGACAATTGAAAGAATCCAAAACAAGAAGAGTGTGTCAGACTTTTAGTCATGGTCTGTTCTGTCCTTTGTCTACACAATAATTTGTCAACACCGGCATTGATTTGGCTCCACATGGTCCCGTTCAGAGCAATTCAGTTCAGTGCTTCGTATACGAATTTAAGATGACCTCACATATTTAAGGGCTAAATTTAAGAAAGAAACCATATCTTGCACTTGAGTAAATACAGTACTTGTGGTATGTGCCTGGGGTGACTGACTAAATGTCTGGAAACTCTTAACAGGGTATCCCTTGTGAGAATAGAACTGGGCACCTCTGAAATGCAAGTCAGAAGTGTAACCACTTGATCCATCACACTCAACATGAAGTAGGCGTAGTCAAGAAGAGGAAATTTCAATAATCAATGATATATATGTGAACAGAAAGTACGCCTTCACATGTGAAAACTATGTTGATTATGAAAATGCCCAAACTTTGAAGATTTCAGAACAGCTGTGTTTTATTCTTAGGATGGACTTGTTCGAGCAAAAGCTCAAGCTAATGATGAATCATACTACATGTGGGCCATGAAGTTTTTTATGGAATTCAACAGGAATTACAAATTTCAAGTTAAACTTGTCAGGTATGTTTTATCATGTGTATTTTCCAGCCTTGATTTAAGTTCATAAAGCAGGCATTTAACGCAATTTATGCCATGGGCACAGGAAGTCAGAAGCATGGAAAATGTAGTAAAAAACATATTTGGAGCTTTTAATAACATAGTTTACTGACAGCTGTTATGTGTCAGTAGTGTCTTCATAGTGATTCTGATGTCTTTGTTCACCTTTATAGTGGGCTGTTGGTTTTTAGGTGATTAATTGCAATATTATTTTCAGTATGCACATTATTGAGTATCACTTACTAGCAAAAACCATACTATATTTTCCCACCTTTGAATCTGTCAATTACTGTTGTCACATTACATAACTCTTACAGTGAAACCATGTCTGTCCAAACATTCCACTATATTCAAACTCAACTGGAGAACTGTTATGACATGCTGAGTTCTGACAAGAAGAAGATGTTGCTGTGGTCACGAAGGATGCATCTTGCTCTCAGAGCATATAAGGTAAAAATAAGTGTAGTTGGTGAAGGAGAGCATAATGTAAACAGAATTTTCAGGCAGTACAATAATAATCTATTTTTTGTTTATTCTACTTATACCAGCAATTTCTTATACCAAGTATTTCTAGCTATGTCTATTTAGAAGAATAGAGAGAACTAATCAGTATATGTATGTGTGTGTGTATTTTGCTTGTCATGTGTCTGTCTCATAAATAGTTCGAAGCCATTTGATGAATTTTGGTTTTACTTGTGAAAATACAACATGAGAGATCACTTTTTATTTTTAATCTCCTCCCATCAGTACTACCAGCAACACAATCATGCGTACTTCAAAGATGGAAACGGCGCTGTTATTACATATTGTAATGTCCTGAAATCTGATACAGCAATAAAACTTCAAAAAGCATGCACTCTCTGCTATTTGGAATTTTTGTACAGTGTGGAACAACAAAATGGTTACCACTTATTGGTGATAACTATTAAAAATTAGCTGCATTGACTTGCAGCATTTTGTGCAGACATAGAACTTAAACTTTTCACCCCCCCCCCAGATTTTTCAGTTTAAAGACTTTGCACCATATTTTTTCAGATTTTGAAGTTAAATGTGACATTTTTAATACTTGCTGTACAGTGAAAATGATGCACATAACTGGATGTGTAAATTGTATGTATTACTCCTGCTGGTCTGTTCATATCAAAACATTTGAGGGGAAGCAGGCATTATACTTTTAGAACTTCTTGTTTCTTTATGCCATGTGTGAGTAAATGTTTGTGTGTGTCTGTGTTTTTATTTAAATGCCCATCTTTATTTTTTGTTGTCCTGCAGGAATTGCTAATGACGCTGACAGCCATGGACAAATCAGATGACTCGGCAATACGCGAATCCTCAAAAATTATAAAGAGCAACATATTCTATGTAGTGGAATATCGGGAGCTTATTCTGACATTACTCCTCAATTTTGATGAGATAAAGTTCACAAAGTGAGTTTTAGTTTTGCCATGCAGATAGTGTACATTGTAACATAGTTGGTATATTCTGACATAGGCCAGTGGCTGTCACGTGTGTGAGAATCCTGAAGTGTCTAGCTAATGAATAGTTCAGTGTTATTGCAGAATATGTTCCCTTTAATGAATAGTTTATTTCTTGCCACATGACCATTCTTCATATACAGTTATAATAGGCTCAAATATTAAACTGGAAAATTATGCCAGCATTATTGTATTTTATAAAATCCAAATTAAAACCTGGAAAATTTTCAACATAGAAATGAAAACATCTGATCAAAAATGTGCTGATAAGTCCCCATTGTGTTTGGGTACAGTTCTTAGTTGTTCCCTTAAAAAATTTTTCTTAAAAATACTTTATGTAAACTCTGTAAGTTTGAAGTGTACCATCCTCATTGTGTGTAAATAAACTAATAAGAGGGTATGTAGTCAAAAACACAACTATGTATGTCTAATTAGATGTTATATTCTTAATAACCGAAAAACTACATGTTTCAGCCAGCAGTGGCTGGCCGAAACATGTAGTTTTTTGGTTATTAAAAATATAACATCTAATTAGACATACATAGTTGTGTTTTTGACTACATACCCTCTTATTAGTTTATATATAAGCAATCAAGTGTGTAATGTAAAATCTCCAGAGTTGTCTCTTCCCTATTGTGTACCTACATTTTTGTACATATTAAGGAACAGTTGGATTATTTTAATATTGTTAGGTGGTTTCACATTTCTGACAATATTTACTGTTCCTATCAGTGTACTTTCGTGTACTGGTAATTGTGTCACACCTGGCTTCAGGTAAAAGCAGTTTAAATAAGCATTTATTGAAGTGTGTCTTATATAAAGTAAGGTGTCTAAAAATGGTATTATATTGACTGTATGCCATACATGTGGAAGTTGCGATCATTTTAATTATTAATATCCTAAACGTCTTCTGTTATCTTTTGCTTGTCACTTTGTCCATTCTTCCATATATGTACAACTACATAAACTTGACTGAATAGAGATTGCCTTGCAGTATACTTATAAAAGGAATTATGAAATATATTGAATTTCAGAGTGAAACTGTTCAACAGGTGAAGATGAAAGAGCCCATATTGCCTATATCTGCTTCTAAATCTTCTGGCTTATTCTAATAAAATTCAGTATAGCTGTCCTGTACAGAATGTTGTTAAGCAAAGTAGGTTTTGTCCCGCGTAATTTTGAAAGTGTTGTTAACACAAAATAAATATATTTTTGCACCTCAAACGTCCCAATTTATTTTCAAATCTACAATTTTTTAGCCTTTTTTGATTTTAGTGCTCTAATGTTCGATAGTGACATAGTAGTGTTTTTGTGCTTTGCAGGTCCTACTTGAAGGATCTTATAGAAACAGCACACATGTTTTTGAAATTACTGGAACATTTTTGTTCAAATCGTAACATTGTTGTACAAAAACGCACAGTTTCTAGAAGACAGAAGAAGATTAGAAGTGAGTATGAGGATATGATAGCAATTTTTTGCTCATATATATGCACACCCAGATTTTAAAGCCTAGAACCCCTTGATAGTTGCCTCTTTGAAATAAGAGCTTTTAATTTTGCATGTCACTACATAATGGTTTGTCAAGCGTTGTCTATACATCTTTTTGAGTCACACTTTGTCTTATCTGGTAGATTTCGATGAAATGTAGTACAGGTAGTCCAAAACTTACAAATACTCTACAGCAGTGTATAGAGCTCGTATATTGAACTTCACTCACATTGGACAATGGTTGTGAAAAGAACAGCAATGCATTTACAATAATAAGTAAAGTATAGCTTCCACTGTGTCAATTTTTATGAAACTCACAATCACACTGAAATTGTTGTGACCAGGTGCTTTACTGAATTGTATCCAAATTGGATGAAAATTGTAGGAAATACAGACACATATTCATATACATCATTAAGTAAAGTAAGGTTTCCACTGTACCCATTTTTACAAAACACACAGTAGCTCTGTGGCATTTAAGTTTCAGCCAAACTGGTCAAGAAGTGGGAACTAGGGGGTAAAACTTCATATGTCCTTATGTTTAATATGACTGTGACTGAAACAATTTCACAGAACTCAAACTTGCTCAACTTTACCTAAAGAACTTAACATCCCAAATGTAATTAAAATCTGACAAATGGTTTAGCCACTGATAATGAAGTTAGAGGCATATGGACATAGTATTCACATAAGGCAACTTCTTAATAAAGAATGCCTAATAATACAGATGTTTTCTGTAATTCATTTGTTTTTAATAAGAAGTAAAGGCATGTGAGACATCTACTGACATGCAGTTTTTGTAATAAGTTTGTGAAGTGTTTTTTTACCTGTATATTTTACTAAATTTTTGGAGTTTCTGTACCATTGTGGAATCAAGTGCCTATGTATAGCTTGCTTCAGGGGAAGTTTATGATACAATGGCCACTTTCACCATATGTGTAGTATCGTTAAAGTTAGATGGTGCATGAGTTTATGCTTTCTAGAGGGAGGTTCATGTAAATAGCTTGTTATTTCAGGGTTCTTATATAACATGTTGCTTATAAAATACTGTCATTGATTTAAAAATCCGTTCAGTGAATTGTTGATGCTAATCAAATATCGTGGTTTACAACACATGATGAAGGGTGGGTGTTTTTGTCTGTTGGCAGTAGATGGTGCTGAACATCCTGTGTGAGAGCTGTTATGTGTTCACTACAAAAAAGTGATTGTACAGGAGAAGATGTATTGTGTGGAGTGGTTGACAGAGGCAAAACTGACAACCTGGGTTCAGTAAAACCTCAGGTTGGGGTCTGATACATGAGATGCCCCCATCAAAATGTGACCTTAAACATTGCAATGATCAGGTTATTGAGACAGGTAGTATTAAAAATATTGTGATGAGGACGAGGAGGAGAACCCCCATGTATCCAAAAACCAATTTGTGACAACTATAAGAGGAGCTTTTCAGTCCATCTCTACACAAAATTGACTCACTCTCCCTCACAGAAACTCAAGATTTGAAATTGCCAGTTCCTTGGCCAAAGAGGTCTCCAAGTTGTCAGGTTCATAAAAATAACGTAGAGTTCAGAGTTCAGTCTGAAGTTCAAAGCCATGTTAAGGAAGTTTCTGCACTTGTTCAAGGTAAAACAATTCGGGTTTTCACACATCTCTGCTGTACATCAACAAAATGGTTTAAAATGTAATTCTGTACTTTTATGTATCAAAAATACATGTCATTTTATGTGTCGTGTTTGTTATTTTAGAATCAAATGTGACAGCACAGGAAACAGCACTGACCCAAAGTCCTGAAGAACTGTGGGATGAAGTTGGACCACAAATTTCTACTGTCCTTCAAAGTAACCAGAATATTCCAAATGATGTTATCCCTTTTGATGCAACGTCTGACAGAAATATGGATGTGCAAAAGTGAGTGTTCGGTAATTTTTAGTTTTTAGAAATTATTATTTTCACTAATTTGTCTAATATGAAAGGGGTCATTCAGAAGATACTGGGTTCAAACATGAGCTCAGACCTGGTATTTGGACAGAGGTACTTCATTGTTTTTCTCAGATCCTCCAGTCAAATACCATAATAGTAAATTAATGTTTAAAAGTTCTTCTTTGGCATGTGAATGCACATATAAATGCATTATGTACTTTTATGTCTAGTCTTTTTAAGACATGCTGCATAATATCTATTTTACTTTGCACAAAATGCTATTTATCCCATTATTGTATCTTTTTCTGTTCAAATAATATATTTTCCATAAACCATGCACTAGAATTTAAATACCAACCCAGTCAAATAAAGGTTAAATCAGAAAACTACCCACTTCCACATCCTTCCAGTTCATTACTCATTAGTTGTCCTTTAAGTTCAGTGTAGTCTAAGTTACTGACAGTAATCAGCAAAAATAGTATATTTACCTAAACTCACTGTATTACATAAGGTTTGGTATGTTAGATCATAAGATTCCTTTGTAGGTAACTAACAAAGAACACTACACTTACTGGTATGTGCATGACCTGTAGCGTTTGTTTTTATTTCTAGGGTTGATGCCATGTGTAAGATTCAGACGCTTCTTCGTAGTCAGCAGTTTGAAGAAGCAATTGGACTGCTCCGTGCGGCAAGGTACACTCACTTGATTGTGATTAAATTTAATCACTTGAAATGAGTTGGCAACCTGATGTCTCCACTGGTCATGTGTCATTTAAAATCAAGATATTTTTAAAATAATTTTCATCCATAATGTAGGACATATCAAATGACATTAGTAGGCAATATATACACACAATTACATGTGTCAGAATGAAAGTTTTCTAAGTATTTGATTGTAACAGAATGAATGATTCTGTGCACTCTTAACCTCTTTGTTTTTGTTTTAATATTATCCTGGTTGCATGTCCAGTATCTTGCATGTTCTTTCCAGTTTACATCCTATAGAAATAATAAAGGTCTTGCAAAAACAGAAAAAAAGTTGCCCCCTTCTCCCCAAATTCTACAAATTAATCTGAATATCCTACAGCATATTGCCATTTGATTGATGCCCCAGAATTTTTTGGATTAAATAACATGTTACGCATGGTTGTAGACCACTTTGAATACTGATGTGTACAGTATATTATATATTCAACTCATAACCCTCTTAACTCAGCCAGACATAGGAAGGGGAGAAAAAGTTAATATTTTACATGCAGTTGGACATGAATAGAGATATAACTGTGCTGACCACGACATGTGTTGGCTCATCCATATTGGTAAGATTCATCTGCCTTTTTCCATAGACCAGTCACACATTGAGGTTCTTCATATTTGAATATGGACTGATTTTGTGTTATCTGGGCACAGTGCTTGTGTAGTAATTAGAACTTCTGCTTTGTATTTGGGAGGTCCTGAGTCTGAACCTCAGATCAGACAGTGACTGTTGAGTAAATGTGATTTCAGGTTTCCAGGAGAGTGATTATCTATACTATTGTCTTGTAGGATGGGAATGCATGGCACCATATTCCTAAATGAGGTATGCTGTGGTTTTTCTCACTCATGAGATTAATGTGATGGTGTACCTTAAAATAGACCACCAACACTTCCTTCCACACACTGTTCAATACAGTTGTATGTGTGTGCAAGTTTTTGTCCTATAGGGTGATTAAATACTGAACACGTTATCAATTGGCTGCTACAGTTCACAAAAAACCAGTGTTATGCTAGCAAGGTGTAATCACGATCTGTATTTAACATTGGTTGTTATATACTTAAAACATAGAAATCTCTGGGCACATCCCCATAAAGTGTGGGGGAAATTACATAGTGGAGTGGCATTGTATGTAATCTGAAACTTGGTGCAGTAATTTCATTTCAGTGCTCATGGTGAAGTGAATGCTGCATTGAATTGAATTGCTTTGTCATTATATATATATATATATATATATATATATATATATATAAAATTATCCTCAGAACATGACCACACCAAGAATAGGCATAAAAACAAGCCACTCTCAGTGTCTGAAAACCTGAAAACAAAATTTCTCTCACACCAAAATTGCTTCAGAACTAGTCATTCCTGTGAGAAAAGTTACTGACAAATTGCTTGGATGGTCAGATACAGATGAGAATGTGTTAAGAATGGTGAAAATTGCACAAATTCAGCATACATATTTAATAATTTCTCAAAAAAATAAAGAGAAAGAATTTTTTGTCTTGCCCTTTTAAGAGGTTGTACCACTTAAGTCAGATTTAAATTTGTTGTTTGTTTTATTTTTGATAACTATTTCAGTGTTTTACTTTTTTTTCTCTCTCTCTCTCTTTGTAGGGAGGTATGGCCAGAAAATGATTGCTTTGGCAATGAAAACATGGCACCTGAAGAGGAATTCATGGCAATAAGAGACATCTTCATGGCCAACATCCAGAGTGAGTACAAGGAATATTATTACTGGGAAGTACAGATCTGAAGTGATGATAAAAGTTATATTGCTTCACAAGAAGTACATGGGTAATAGAAATTATTATGAATTTAGACATTAATTTTTTGTATTAAACATAAACACTTGAATCCTTTGGAAAACTATTTATTTTGCTTTTATTTTGAAACCTGAATTGATTCCTATGTCCAGAGATTAATTTCATGACTTCAGTTCTCAACCATATCTCACTCTCCTTATTTT
>Ga0209755_10005806_pt1 | contig 13866 bp, 11 predicted proteins | sample TergutCo191P1_FD_187301 | JGI IMG/M metagenome (GOLD analysis project Ga0209755, IMG submission 187301) | Cornitermes sp. P1 segment gut microbial communities from Petit-Saut dam, French Guiana - Co191P1 (SPAdes) (version 2) | ecosystem: Host-associated > Arthropoda: Insects > Digestive system... | reverse complement strand
GGGGATTTGCCGAAGTGCGCTCCGCTGATCGAGCGAATGACGGAGGCCGGGGATTTTTTGGAAAGGGTGGAACTGCTGCGGGGTTTCATCGGCGAGCGATGGCACAGCCACTCGTTGCTGCGGCAGTTGATGGATATGGTGGAGGCGCAGGACGGCACAGTCCGGGTACAGGAGCTGGAGGAACGGTCGCTGTATTCCGCCCGGTACATACGCAAGGTTTTTGACGACAACATTGGCCTGTCGCCAAGGTAGGCGCGGGAGTGTCAGTCACCAAAAAGTCATAGCGTAGATACACACTGGGGTACACTACAGGTAGCGTACCCCCCTCCCCGGCGGCGGCTTGACAACATACAAATGGCAATGCTACACTTGTGTAGTCTGGTACCGAAAACTCGCGAGGAACACCGAAAGGTGTTGCCGGGTCGGCGTCCCGGCTAAACTGGACGCTTAACCGCTTTGGGATCGCCTCCAAAGCGGTTTTTTGTTGGCAAAGTACGTGTCCCGCGTTATCATCCCCGTTTTTACATCGTAAAAATCACCTTCGGGTGAAGGCACGAGTTCCACAAAAAGAGCCAAGCCTTTTTTGTCCAACTTTTTGTACAGGGAGCGGGCGCAACGGTGACAGTCATGAATTTTTAAACCCTCTGCGTAGCATGACTGTCACTTTTTTCCTGCATCGCTTCCCGGGGTGCAGGCTGGGGCAAAAGAAGGGGGTACAAGTCGGCGCGTTTACAGTCTTGCGTGAACAGCGTATAATTCGGAATCAAAGCAAGGCATAGGGGTAGATATGTGGGTACTATACGCGCTATTGGCTGCGGTTTTTGCGGCGGCCACGTCCATTTTGGCTAAAATAGGGCTGGAGGGCATAAACGCGAACCTTGGAACCGCCATTCGCACGGCTGTGGTACTGGTAATGGCCTGGGGAATCGTGTTCGGCACGGGCGTGCAAAGGGGCATTCCCGACATCGTGCCGCGATCTTGGCTGTTTCTGGTGCTGTCGGGCCTGGCCACCGGGGCATCCTGGCTGTTTTTCTTTCGCGCCCTGCAAATAGGACCTGTCTCCAGGGTGGTACCAATCGACAAGGCCAGCGTGGTTATCACAATGCTTATGGCCTTTATATTTTTGGGGGAAACCGTGGACGTAAAAACCGTAATCGGCGGCATTTTGATCACCGCGGGAACGATTGTGCTGGTGTTGTAAAGCCTGCGGAGACCGCGAAAAAGAAACCACTGGATTTAATCCCGACTTTCTGCTAGGATGTGATAATGACAAAGCGCCGACTTATTACAGCAGCACTCCCATACGCCAACAACATCCCGCATTTGGGGAATTTAGTCCAGGTATTGTCAGCCGATGCATTCGCGCGTTTTTGCAGGCTGCGCGAATACGAAACACTGTATATCTGTGGCACCGACGAGTACGGCACCGCCACGGAAACCCGCGCCGCCGAGGACGGAATTTCGCCCCAGGAACTGTGCGATCACTACCACGAGGTACACGACAGTATCTATCGGTGGTTCCAGATTTCGTTTGACAAGTTCGGTCGCACATCAACGCTGGTTCAGACCCAGGTCACCCAGGACATTTTCAACAGGTTGGACAAGGCGGGCTTTATATCCGAGCACGAGGTAACCCAGCTTCACTGTACTAAGTGCCAGCGTTTTCTGGCCGATCGTTTCGTCAGGGGCGTTTGTCCCCATTGCGATTATGCCGACGCGCGGGGCGACCAGTGCGAAACCTGCGGCAAGCTTCTTGATCCAACCGATCTAAAGGACCCCAGGTGTCATGTCTGCGGTTCCACGCCGATTCCGCAGTCAACAAAGCATCTTTACATAGACCTTCCAAAGATAAAGGACAAGCTGGAGGCCTGGATCAAGGTCGCGAGCGAAAAAGGCTTCTGGGCGCACAACGCCGTCCAGATGACCCAGGCATGGATACGCGACGGCCTGCGGGAAAGGGCGATTACCCGCGATCTTAAATGGGGAATCCCCGTGCCCAAACCGGGCTACGAGAACAAGGTTTTTTACGTGTGGTTCGATGCGCCTATCGGTTACATCTCCATAACGGGCTGTCTGGGCGAGGAAATAGAGAAAGGCTGGATGGGTTTGCATCTGCTTCCCTCACAGGTCAGGAAATTTTCCGAATGGCGAAAATTCGTGGCCCATTGGTGGGAAAGTCCCGACGATGTTGAACTGTTTCAGTTTATCGGCAAGGACAATATCCCTTTCCACACCGTGGTATTTCCGTCAAGCCTTCTTGGTTCGGGCGGGAAATGGACCATGTTGCACCACATGTCCAGCACCGAATACCTGAACTATGAAAGCGGGAAATTCTCCAAGTCCCGTGGCGTGGGCGTTTTCGGGTCCGATGTTATGGACACGGGAATTCCACCCGATGTGTGGCGTTTTTACATTTTCTACAACCGACCCGAAAAGGCCGACGTTATGTTTACCTGGAAGGACTTTCAGGAAAAGGTAAACGGCGAGCTAATCGGAAACATGGGAAACCTTGTCAACCGCACTCTTTCCTTTATTACCCGTTACTACGATGGCGAGATACCCCAGGGTACATCCAATCCCAACCTATGGGAGAAGGTGCGGACTTTCCAAAAATCCGTGACGGAAAAGCTTGAACGCGCCGAACTGCGGGATGCCTTTAGGGAGATTTTCGCCCTTTCGTCATACGCGAACAAGTACTTCCAGGATGCCGAACCCTGGCGATTGCGGACCGAGGACCCCGAAAGGGCCGCCCAGGTAATACGCGATCTTGCCCATATCGTGCGGGACCTTGCGATAATGATTGATCCCTACATGCCCCAGACATCGACAAGGATACTCATGTTCTTTGGGCTTAAGCTGCGGGAAACCTTGAAATGGCACGGTCTTGGCAGGGCGGCGGGGCTTTTCCCCATCAAGAAGATAGAGAGCACGGTTCTTTTTTCCAGGCTGGAGGATGATGAAATCAACCGTCTGCGGGAACGTTTTTCCGGCAATCTGAAAGACCGAAACCAGAAAGAGGACGACACGGTGAATACGACAATCCCGGCCGAAAAACAGGCCCCAACCAAATTCGAGGATATCCTTGATCTGCGGGTGGCTAAAATCGAAAAGGTGGAGCGGCACCCCAATGCCGACAAGCTTTACGTAATCGACCTTGAGGTCGGCGAGGGAACAAGCGGAACCCGCGAGGAACGGACAATCGTTTCTGGGCTGGTCAGTTTCTACACCGAGGAGCAGCTTGTCGGCAAACGCATTGTCGTCGCCTACAACCTCAAGCCGGCCAAGTTGCGCGGGGTGCAGTCGCGGGGTATGCTTCTTGCCGCAGGGGATAACGGGGGGACCGCTCCCGATGGCTCGCCCGCCGAACGTTGCGAGGTGCTTGACGCGGGGGACGCTCCCACTGGAACCAGGCTGCTTCCCGAAGGGCTATCGCCCGATGGGGTATCCCTGCCTGAAATCGACATAGATACCTTTTTCGCCTGTCCCATCGCGGTCATCGATTTTGCCGTGCAGTCGGATGGCAGGAACCTTTGCCTTAACGGGAAACCTGTTCGTACCAGCATAATCCAGGAAGGCAAGGTCAACTGACAACGGGATTCGTTCAGGGTATCGCCAACGCCGATCTTGCCGTCTGCGAAAGCGCGGACTCCTTTTTGCAGTCGGCGATGTGGGGCAGGTTTAAGTCCCGCTTCGGGTGGATGGCAAACGCTTTTCTTGTCGAATGGTCCCTTGGCGACAAGGATTTGCCCAGGGAAACCAGCCCCCTGCTGGTGCTTTCCCGCAAGATCGCGCCAGGCATACGCATGGCCTATGTCCCCTGGGGGCCGGAACTGCCGGCAGGCTACGACCAGGACCAGCGAAACCAGGCCTTGGCGGAACTTGCCCATTCACTTAGGCGGTTCCTTTCTGGCGACACGACCTTTGTCCGCTTTGATCCGCCCTGGTTTACGGAAGCCCTTGGCTTGCCTCCGCCGTTTATACGCGCCGCCGCGGATATTCAGCCGCCGGACACGGTAATCGTGGATCTGGAACCGAACGCCAATGACATACTTGCGTCGATGAAGCCCAAGTGGCGTTACAACATAGGGCTTGCCGAAAAGCGGGGCGTTACCGTAAGGCCCATGGGCGATCTGGAAAGGGACCTGGGCATTTTTTACGGTCTGCTTGCCGAAACGGCGGAACGGGACGGCATTGCGGTTCACAGCATCGGGTATTACAGGGCATTGTTCGAGGAATGCGGGAACACAAGCGGCGTTTCCACGGCACTTTACACGGCCTGGCATGAAGGCGATTGTCTTGCGGCCATTGTCGTCCTGTGTCGGGGGAAACAGGCGACGTACCTTTACGGTGCTTCATCCAACGCCAAGCGCAATTTGATGGCCCCCTACGCCCTGCAATGGAAGGCCATGCTTGACGCAAAGGCGGCGGGCTGCATCAGGTACGATCTGTTCGGCATACCGCCAAACGAGGATCCTGGGCATCCAATGGCTGGCCTGTATCGCTTCAAGACCGGTTTCGGTGGGGACATAACGCACCGCCTAGGAAGTTGGGACTACCCCACCAAGCCGGCGACGTATGCGCTATTCAGCGCGGCGGAGAGTCTGCGAAAGAAGCTTCGCGACAGACGCAAGCTGCGTGGTATAAAATCTTGACTGGCAGGGCTTTTCCGTGGATATTGTATTGTAAAGGGATATAGAGTGGGACGGAGGTCTTCTTGAAGTACACAAATCCGGCAAATCTTGCCGTTATAGCCTGCCCTGGCGGCGCGAGGTTCGCCGACGAGGTCATCGTTCACCTTAAAAAACTGTACCGACGCAACAACGAGCGGACGGCGAAGGAACTTGCGGAACGCTATGGTCGGACCACCGAGGAGGTAATCGAACAGATCAACTTCATCAACGAGATTTCCTCCCCTGGTCCCCGCATACATTCCGAAAAGGGCAAATGCCCAGTTCACAGGATGCAAACGCCGACAAGGTTCACCTGCTTTCCCAATGGCGAGGTCAAGGCGGAAATACAGGAATCCATTCGCGGCAAGGATGTCTATATTTTCCAGGATGTCGAAAACCGCTACCCGGTGTGTTTTGGCGGCTGCGATGAAGGCAAGGTCCTTTCGATTAACGACCACCTAATGACGCTTTTCGTCACCATAGACGCGGCGCGACAGGCGGGGGCGCAACGGATAACGCTTGTCATCCCCAACTATCCTTATGCCAGGCAGCACAAAGCGAAAGGCAGGGAAGGGCTTACCGCAAGCCGCATAGGAAAGATGTTCGAAAGCCTTGGGGTATGCCACATCATAACCCTGGACATTCATTCGCGGGACATAATGAACTCGTTCACGACCATGCGGTTGGAAAACCTTCACGCAAGCTACCAAATCATAAGGGCACTTTCCAAATTGGACGGAACCCTTCTCGACGACGACTTTGTGGTAGTCTCCCCGGACACCGGCGCGGTAGATCGCAACAAATTCTTCGCCTCCACGCTTAAAAAGCCGCTGGCCCTGCTGTACAAGGAGCGGGACTATTCCAAGGTGTGCAAGAACGTGTCGGAAAACAATATTTCGCAGTTGCGGCTTCTGGGCAACGTAAAGGACAAGACGGTTTTCATGGCCGACGACCTGCTAGGCACGGGGGGAACGCTCATAAAGGGAATGGAACTGCTTAAAAAAAACGGTGCGCGTCGGGTTATCTGTTCGATCAGCCTGCCCCTGTTTTCGGGCGACGCGGTTTCCTATTTCGACAAGGCCTACGAGGAGGGCCTCTTTTACAGGATAATCGGGACCAACGCGGTTTATCAGGAGGAAGTGCTAAAGCGGGAATGGTACATCAGCGTGAATATCACCAAGCTCTTTGCCCAGGTAATTTCCAGGCTTCACAACGGGCTGTCGCTTTCGGGTCTTTTGGATAACCGGGAGATAATCAAGGGGCTGCTAGACGGCACCAGGGAACAGCCGCAGCATGAGTTTCCATTTCAGCAAGATGCATGAGGGTATACCGCATTCCTAAAGCCTGTGGGGCAATCCTTTTCGATATGGATTCCACACTTTACACAAACGATGACTATGCCCGCGAGCAAATCGATCTGCCTATTGAACGGCTTGCCCGCTTAAAAGGGAAAAGTTTTGCCGAAATGAACGGGGAAATTGCCGCCTATAGGGAAAAGTGGGCGGAAGGGAACGAGGGGCGAAAGATAAGCCTTGCCAATACTTTCGTGACTTTTGGCGTTGGCATAGAGGAAAGCGTCAAATGGCGAAACGAGCTTCTTAACCCCGAACGGTACCTTGGCGAGGATGCTCGATTGCGTTTTACGTTGGAAAATCTTGCGAATCGGTTTATAATGGTTATAGTTACAAATAACCCTGTGCATATAGCCCAAAGAACCCTGGACGCACTGGGCGTGGGGGATATGTTCCATGCGATTGTCGGCCTTGATACCTGCGGGGTATCCAAGCCCCATAGGGAACCCTTTATGAAGGCGGCGGCTCTCTGCGGGGTAGAGCCAGAGGCTTGCCTTTCCGTGGGGGATCGCTACGACATTGACATAGCCCTGCCGCTGGAACTTGGCATGGGGGGAATCCTTGTTGACGGGGTGGAGGATGTGTACAAGTTACCGGAATTACTTGCCGAAAGGAGCTGAGCATGGACGCAAAACTTGCCTGCAAAGGCATGAAACCGGCAGTCTATAAAAAGGTCCTGTTCTTTGCCGAATCCATGGCCGAAATCTGCAACAGAACACGGGTCGCGCCAGAAAAGCCGCTACGTTGGATAATCATTGCAAACCCCACCTCTGGGGGCTTTACCCTGTCATCATACTGGAAAAAGCATCAACTCTCACTGAAGCAAAGCGTGTCCCTGGCAAAGACCAACCCCCTGCGCGAGGACTGTGCCCTAGCCGACACCGCTGCGGGGGCGGGCCTTGTCGCAACCGAAAGGGCGGGATCCGCCATGGAAATTACAAGTGCGCTTGTAAACGAGGCGGCTGGCGTTCAGGGGGAATCGCCTTTTTACCTTGTCATTGTCGCCGGGGGGGACGGCACCAGCCGGGAAGTGCTTTCCGTTATGCTCAACGCTCCAGATGCGGTGCGTTCGAACATGGCGGTCCTGCGCCTGCCGATGGGAACTGGCAACGACGGGGCGGATTCCCCAGGGCTTGCCAGGGCGTTGGACCTTTTGACCAAACCCACGCGTATCGAGTTTACCCCGGCTCTGCGGCTGTTGACCTCGCCCACTGGCGAACTTGCATCGCAAGGCCCTTTTATCGCCTTTAACGTCCTTTCCGTGGGTATCGATGCCTTTATTACCCACATGACCAACAAGATGAAGAAAAAGACACCTGGCAATTTTTACAAGCTATGGGTTGATATCGCCGCCCTGCTGTACGACAAATTGTACACGGTGGGGGTCCTGGACGTTAGGGCCCTGGACAAGCAAAGCAGGGAGGTTATGTTCTGCCAGGAAAAACTTCTGTTGATTGCTGTCGGCGCATCTGGACACAGAACCTATGGTTCCCAAAAGAAGATTTTGCCCGATAATCGTAACGTCTGCACCCTTAAACAGATGTCCTTGTTCCGTAAGCTTGCCCTAAAAGGGCTTTTTGCGACCGGCGGCCATGTGAACAAGCCCGAGGCCACGCTGTTTAACGCGCATAGGGTGGAATTTTCCAGCGATTACCCGTTTCTGGCCCAGATGGACGGCGAAACGGTTTTATTAAACAAGAATGACTTTCCCGCCGCCATAGTGCTTACCGAGCCGGTAATTCCCATCCTAAGACTTGCCTCTTGTGGAACGGCGTTTTATTGAAGAATCCCCCAAAAACCGATATACTTTCGAGCAAGGAGCAAGCTCTAACGGCTTTAACACCCGGAAGGAATAATTATGGAACAAATGAAACGAACGAATGACTGCGGTTCCCTGCGAAAGTGCGATGCGGGGCGAGATGTGGTTTTGAATGGCTGGGTTCACAGGAAGCGCGATCATGGGGGGATTTTTTTCGTCAACCTGCGCGACCGTTACGGCATAACCCAGGTAACGGTTGACACCACGGGCGATGCCGCCGGGCTTGCCGGGGTTTGCGAGGAGCTTCGCAACGAATTCTGCATTGCCGTAATGGGAACGGTGCGGGCGCGGCCAGATGACATGATAAACCCTTCGATGCCGACGGGCGAGATTGAGGTGCTGGCGTCGAAAATCGTTATTCTGAATCGCTGCGAAGTTTTGCCGTTCCAGGTGGACGAGGAATCGAAGGCGGGGGAGGATCTGCGTCTGCGATACCGCTACCTTGATCTGCGTTCGGCTGCGATGCAGGAGCGCATTAGCCTGCGCAACAAGGTGGCTTTTGCCATTCGCGAATGGATGATTGACAAGGGTTTTTACGAAATAGAAACCCCCACATTCATCCGTTCCACGCCAGAGGGGGCCAGGGATTTCCTTGTGCCTTCACGTCTGTACCCTGGAAAGTTCTATGCCCTGCCACAATCCCCGCAGATTTACAAACAACTTTTGATGGTTAGCGGTTTTGACAAATATTTCCAGATTGCCCGGTGCTACCGGGACGAGGACGCAAGGGGAGATCGCCAACCGGAGTTTACCCAACTTGACATAGAGATGTCCTTTGTAGGCCGCGATGATGTTCTGTCGGTTATCGAGGGCCTGTTTTCGTATGTGTTCAAGAAAACCTTGGACCTTGACTTGCCAGCAAATTTCCGCAGACTGACTTATGAAGAAACGATGGAAGCTTACGGCACGGACAAGCCAGATCTTCGCTTCGACATGCCCCTACAGGACTTTGCCCCTTATGTTGCTGGCGGCGGTTTCCAGGCGTTCAAGGACGCGCTTGCCACTGGCGAGGCGGAACGGCAAAAGGCGGAAGCGAAAGGCGTTACCGTTCAAGGGGGGGGGGTAAAGGCACTGGTGGTAAAGGGTAAGGCGGATTATTCGCGCAAGCAGATTGAGGAGCTGGAAGCCCACGCGAAGATTTACAAGGCCAAGGGAATGGCTTGGATGAAGGTTACTGGGGATTCCAGCCTTGAAGGCGGCGTGTCAAAGTTCTTTGCGGAGAATGCCGGGGAGATTATCGGCGGGCTTGGGGCCACGACCGGGGATCTCATTTTGATTGTCGCGGATTCCAATCGGCGTATTGCCAACACCGCCCTTGGCGCGGTGCGTTCCAAGCTTGGCAAGGATCTTGGCTTTTGCGATCCCAAGCGTTTCGAGTTTGTCTGGATTGTCGATTTTCCCATGTTCGAGTTCAACGACGAGGAAAACCGCTGGGAAGCCTCGCATCACCTGTTTTCCATGCCGCAGGAAAAATACCACGCGACACTGGAAAGCGATCCTGGTGCGGTAAAAGGCGACCTGTACGATCTTGTTTTGAATGGCTATGAACTTGCCTCCGGTTCCATTCGTGTTCATGATCCCGAACTGCAAAAGCGTATTTTCTCGGTGGTCGGTTTCGATCCTGCCGAGGCGGAAAAGCGCTTTGGCTTTTTGACTGGGGCTTTCAAATACGGTGCCCCCCCTCATGGTGGCATCGCGCCGGGGCTGGATCGGTTGGTCATGCTTATGTCCGGGCAGACCTCTATAAAAGAGGTGATCGCCTTTCCGAAAAATTCCTTTGCGGTAAGCCCGATGGACGACTGCCCGGGTGAGGTTGACCAAAAGCAGCTTGACGAGCTTTGCATTACGGTGCGGCAGCCACCCAAAAAGGACGGCGAGGAAGCAAAAGGCTAGACTGGTATGCGTGGGTATCTGGAGCTTCTGTGGGCCTTCTTCGTCATTGGTGGGACAGCCTTCGGCGGCGGTTATGCGGTGGTGCCAGTACTTGACCGCGAACTTGTCAAAAAGCGCGGCTGGATTACCATGGACGAGGTGCTGGACTTTTTTACCATCGCCCAGATCGCCCCGGGTGTTATTATCGTCAACATTGCCACTTTTGTCGGCTGCAAGCGCAAGGGGATTCTGGGCGGCATCGTTGCCACGACGGGACTTATTCTGCCTGGAATCTTTCTTATGCTGATTGTTTCAATGTTCTTCAGATACTTCGCCGAACACCGAGTCGTTCAGCACGCCCTGGTCGGCATACGTCTTGCGGTCTGCGTCCTTATGCTGGACGTTGTGATAAAACTTTTCAAAGGGTTTTTCAGGGATTACAAGGCGATAATCATTAGTGTCGCGGCCTTTGTGTTTTCTGCGGTGTTCAGCACCAACCCGGTGTTCGTCATCCTTGGCGCAGGGCTTGCGGGCCTTCTGCTCTATTTGCCCAAGCGGGCGGTTCCCAAAGGCGGATCAGCTTCGGATGGCCCCCCGAAGGGAGACGCGCCGTGAATCTGCTGCTCCTTTACCTGGAGTTTTTCCACATGGGATTGTTCTCCGTCGGTGGCGGCTTTGCAACTTTGCCGTTCCTGTTTCTCATGGCCAACGACCGATTTGTTTTCGTGCAACGAACGGGATGGCTAAACACGGAAACCTTGGGGAACTTCATCGCAATCGCTCAATGCGCCCCTGGGGCAATCGGGGTGAACATTGCAGTCCAGGCGGGGTTTCAGTATGGCGGGATAGCTGGGGGCGTTATCGCCACTCTTGGACTTGTAAGCCCCGCTATCATTATAATAACGCTTCTTTCCAAGATGATGCAGTCTATAAGGGACAACAGGATTTCCATGTCGGTGTTTTCGGGTCTGCGCCCTGCGGCTGCGGGTTTGCTTTCCGCTGCGGGTTTTGGTGTCTGGAAGCTGGCCCTATACGATGCGGGCGGTACCGCATGGTTCGAGATTATTCGCTGGCGCGAGAGTCTTGTTGTGGTCGCCTTGTTTTTGTTATTGACAAAATTCGGGGGACACCCGGTAATCTATATCGCGCTGGGTGCGCTTGCCGGGGTTTTGCTGGGGCTTTGAATTGCTGGGGGGCGGGTCGTCAAGCCGCTTGGGCATCCGGCACGAAAGTCCTCCACCCACTCGGCCAGCTTGCGTTGCAGCAACGCTTTGTCGGGCAGGTATAGACTGTACTCCGATGCATGAATATTGGAATCTTTTGGCAGGGTTAACTCGACGATATTGTCGTCCTTGCGGCTGCACAGCAAAATGCCAACCGTGGGCTTTTCAACCAGCGGGAGGATTCGTCCTCTATTCTCATCAGAACTTGGTAATGGGTCCAGCTCAAGCTGAATTGGGCAGTCGGCAACTGCCCAATTGGTGGCGCGTACGCCATATAGAATTTCCTTATGCTTTTCAGGTTTACGACCGAAAACCCCTTGCCGCAATGCTCCGTCAGGTATTCGGATAAGCCTTCTATAAGTTTCGCGCCGTACTGCGCCCTTTTTTGCCCCTGTTGCTCGCGCTCGACAATCATACGCCCGATTTCGTAATAGGTCGTAACGATTGTGTTGTCCAACTGCCGTTTGGCGTTTTGCCGCGCCGTCGCCAGCAAATCCGCGACCTGCCTGTAAAAGCCAGTTTCGCCGTTCATGGGCGTTAGGGCCAGGTTAGTTTCGTCCATTTTTCCCCTCTATGGGCAAACGCCTCTTCATGGCTTATTGTAGGGCATTGACATGCGAAGGTCAAACTCCACAATGAAACGAAGTTCTGGAAGCAGGATCCCCGGCCTGTTTCTCCAAGGTCTTTCTTGCTTTCACCTGTCTTTAAGCAAGCGCGCAAGGCTAAGAATTATGTGACGGTCTTTTTTGCTCAACCGTTCGGAAACAGATACAATTTCCTGCACATCGCTATGTAGCGAAGAAAGAGGGCGGCTTTTTTTGTCGTTGCCAGTTACCAGATATTCAACGGTAACTCCCAGGACTTTTGCTATGCTGACGGCGGCCTCAGCCGAAGGCTTATAGCAGCGTGTTCCCAGATAACTGTCGATGGTTGTCTTTTTCACTCCAGAAAGGGCGGCCAGTTCCTTCACCAGTATACCCGAATATTCCAGTTGGGACTTCAAATTTTCCCTAAAACCCATGATTCCAGAATACGAGAAATCTCGTATTTTACGATTGACATTATGAGTATATTGAGTGTATGCTGTTAATAGTCGGAGAAAACTCATATTTAATGGACCACTGATTTGCTGTTTCTCCGGGAAGATGCCGGGTCTTTGACACGGCGTTTGTACATCCTGCCCTTGTGGGCGGGTTAATCAATATGACTATCCGCCAAAGGCAAGGTGAATAGTCGCAAAAGGAGGGTCTTTATGAAAAAGACTTTCAAACTTATCGGGATTATCGCCGCAATGGCGGTAATCGGGTTTTCAATGACGGCTTGTAACCAGGCGAATGATCCTGCACCATCGCCTCCTCCGCAGCAGCCACCATCTGGCCCTGGCCAAGACCAGCCACCGCCGCCTGCTGCGCCTTCCATCATTGGAACCTGGGAAAATGAATGGGGTAATGTCCTTGTTTTCTCCGGTAACCAGTGGCAAAGAAGCCATCAAGGCAACCCTTATTTACGGGGAACATTTACCACCAGTGGTACCGATGGCATTTCAATAACAGTAACAGAAAGGCATGGACAGCCTTTTCTTGCATCACCGGTAACGGGAAGGTTTTTTATAGAGACTTTTGGACCGTGGAGGGAATTGTCCTTTTTTGGTTTAGTCGTCGATGGTACTAATTGGGGTTCAAGCGAATGGTGGACTCCGTAACAAAGATTTCATGACCTCTCCGTTTCATTGAAAGGCCATGACAGTCTGGGAGGTCTTCTTTCCAGATCTCCCTGCCTCCCATGCCATGCTGGTACAGGAGGCAGGGTACCTGCTCGGGAAAGATTCTCGCTGGAATTTATGCTTCAATTGGCACAAGCCTAACATGACAGTTTGAGATCACGAATTGTGACCTCAAACAGCAGGTGCCTGTCTTTTGTTTTTGCAAGCTACGAAAGGTTTTTAATTATATCTCCCGATGTCGTGGAACCGCATCAATTTTCCCCGTCCTTGGTTGTTTGTAAATATCGTGTTCGCCGCCAGAACGAAGAAAGATGGCCCCCCTTGGCTTTAATAATGCGAATCAAATCCCGCTGTTTCACGCTATTTTTAAAATCCGCTTTTGGTATTTCGACAACTCAAGGCATTCGTACAAATCTTTGAGCATTTTCTCGAGTTCCTCCAAAGTCTGCCCTTGGGTTAGGTGATCGGGGAAATCGTCAAAATAGCCGACAAACCAGTCATTGTCCTTGTAGTATGTATACGATAATTCCATACCTACAACAATACGTCACAATATGTTTTCTGTTCGCGCAGAACTTCACATTTCGATGAAGTACGTCGCCTTGGTAAGGCGGGAATTTGGTATTAGGACTTTTTTCAACATGCTCGGCCCCTGGTGAATCCCGCGCGGCGAAAGGCCCAAGACGGGATCCTGTGCTGCTCAATTCGGCGGCGGCGATTCACGAGTATCTCCCTATCCTCTTCCTTCTGTTTCAGCAGGTTCCTTACCGTCCTTATTAGCCCAGCGCGGTTTTAAAAGGGCGATGGTACGCAGTCATAAAAGTCAACGGTACACTGGTTAACCATTCACTTTTATGCTATATTTGCTTCATGAGCATCACGCAAACCGTTGAAATCCCAACTGACCAGCGGTTGACAATTGTTGACCCAGCGATTTAGGGCAGGTCTCCGCGCCCTTGACAATGGAGTTAGGTCAAGCTAACCTTAATATGGCTGGTTTAGGAGGAACAAATGGGCAATTTGTGGAAATACGGCCTCGTCTTTTTGGGCGGGGCGGTGGTCGGTGCCTTGGTGTACAAGAACTCCAAGGAGATTCGCGAGGTCTGCACCAAGGCGTTGGGCAGCGTTATGGACCTGAAGGACAGGGCCATGGAGGCGGCGGAAATCGTCAAGGAATCGGCGGAGGACCTTCTGGCCGAGGCGGACG
>Ga0209755_10005805_pt1 | contig 13867 bp, 13 predicted proteins | sample TergutCo191P1_FD_187301 | JGI IMG/M metagenome (GOLD analysis project Ga0209755, IMG submission 187301) | Cornitermes sp. P1 segment gut microbial communities from Petit-Saut dam, French Guiana - Co191P1 (SPAdes) (version 2) | ecosystem: Host-associated > Arthropoda: Insects > Digestive system... | reverse complement strand
CCTGCTTGAATATACGCACGGTGAATCTCCTCAAGCACATCAGGCGCGTCCATGTTTACCAAGGACGTGTCACCCTTTATGCCGCGCTTGTACAACTCCGTCCCCATTCCACCGTCAAGGAACATATGTTTTTTATCAATAATCATCTTCGTCCATCTCTCCTTAGATTTTTGCATAGTATACTCCATTTTTGTAAATACTACAAAAAATTCGTATTTCAAAAGGAGACAAACATGGACAACCGCGATACACTGCCCGCTGACAAAAGCACCTTTGCCATTTCCAACAAAGATTTTGATGTCCCACTCTTCGAAAGCATCTCCATTGCAGGCAACAAAATGGAACACACCTACAAAACCAGTGTGGCAATCCAGCCCATTTCTGCGCCGGAAGAAGTTTAAAGAAGAGACAGCCCCGTGGCGGCAATTGCAATCACGGGGCTGTTTTTTGTTTTACGCAGAGGGCTTCCAGTTAATGAAGGATTTCTCGCAATTGATTTCGCTAACGCTAAAGCCACGAAGATAAATCTTTCCCTTGGGGTCTTTGGTGTAATCATCCTCCAGTAGTGGAACGTGTATAGGCTCTATATTTGCAAGCACTTGCCTTAGTTCTCGCTGGCTCGGCATTTCTTCTAAAATTGGAATCCATTTGTGCCAAGTGTCTTTGTTTATTACATCCGCGGCAAAGTTTATCTTCGCCACTCTAGACATTAATTTCTCAAAGCATTTGTGCATCATGGGTAAATCTTTTTTATCACGCCTTACATCCCTACCCGAAAACCTATGGGCAATAAACATCATCTTAAATGCAAAAGCTAAAATATCCAACAAACAGTCGTTTCTATCCTCAATCCCTCCATCCACAATCTTTCCATTTGGAAAAGAGCCCGGACGAAGCGATTTAATATGCTCAAAAATATTTTCTCTCAGTTTACTCAAATTTCTATCGTTAACTATACTATCAAAATCGTCATCCCACTCGACGTCTTCTGTTGCAGCATTCATAATATGCTTGAATATGTCTTGATTAAGTTGCCTGTTGCGCAAAGTAATCGTTTCTAATTTTTCATAAACTTTTGGTGAAGGGTAAAAGTGGCAGTTTTCCCCGCCGGTAAGCTCTCCCGTTTCTGCCTCAACAATATATCCAAACAAGTTTTCATATCTTTTTAGTGTGCTATAAAGTTCTTCAAATACCCTTTTTATTTCTGTTTTGTCATTATCAGAAACTTTACTAAAGCATCCTTTATAATCGTTCTCAAGAAAATCTGATTTATTTAAAACATTCTTTATTTCGCAATAAACCCGCATTGATGACACTGCAATGCGCATAACAGGCACGGGAAGCTTTTTTAAGCTAGGCAAAGGCTCTGTTGAACCGCTAAGGTCAACTGATGCTGCCCTCGCCAGCATTTCTACGAACACTTCAAAATCTCGCTTGCGACTTTCTATATTACCGGCTTGCATATACTCATCTGCAAACTTTAAGAGAAAACGTTTTATGGCATCCCCTTTGTCACTCAATGAAATTTTGCCATTATAGTCAAGCAAGCCACACACGCCAAAATCATTAATATCAAAGTCATTAAACTTAAATGGTTCATCTTTAACTGTTCTTTTTAAAAACTCATCCAGTTCCTTGGGTATGTTTATCTCCATATTTATGTAACTCCCCTATCTCTTGTCGCTGTAATTTGTACCGAGCGCACCACAACCGCGCTCGGTTTTCATTTAATGACTTATGTGGTTATTGCAAACTCCGGCACGTTCCCAAGTTCATCCAAAAACTCACTAATTTGCTTAATGCCCTTGCCTTGTTTACCTCCGGGATACACCCTATTGTACGCTTCATTAAATTTACCGTGAACGCTTTTACGGGGTTCGTCACTTTGCAATACCACCGCAAAAGCATCGCTAACTATTTCGGGTTTCAGATGTTTAGCTTTGTCAATATACTTTGTATACAATATTGTAAAGCCTCTGGCATGTTTAACTTTTTCTTCGTCGGAGGGGGTATATTCCGTCGTAGTTTCCTCACCCCATATTTTTTCAAGATTGTGAGGGTTTTCTATGCTGGTTTGTTTCCATAAGTCAAAACGAAGATTGCGGTCTTCGCCCTGCCAAATACCATAATCTTTAAAATATTTATTCATAGCTAATGCAAGATGATTTATTGATTTTGCATAATCAGCACCCAACAAGCTACTATAATGTTGAACAGCGGCACACACAGCACGTGCGGCGTTCTCAATAAGTGCGGCAAGTGTACCCTCTCCCGGACTCACAGCTTTTATTAGCAGGTCTTTCTCAGGGCAATAAATAACCTTAAAAGAGCTAATAGAACTTCCCGTTACAACAAGAATAGAAAGCCCCGTTTTTTCGCGACCAAACTCTTTAAGCCAAAACTCAATAGGCAAAAACCACCCACGTTGTGTGTTTTTTACAATGCGAACACTTTCACACATGGCACGTACAACTTTAACACCCTTACGCTCACTGCGGTCGTTATTATTTTCATAGGCAGACCTTACAAGCCGTGTCTCGCTAACGAGGTCTTCAAAGGTTGGCATTTGTTTGGGATTTTCAACGCGCTTTTGACCAATATTGTATGCGTCTATTATTTCATTTTGGGGAATACCATCACCTATGCCGGATGCAATAAAGGCTTTTTTCACCAGCTCAACATAGTCACCCCTACTGTAAAGACTTTCAAACAATTCTATGACCGGTTGCGGGTTATGGCAAGCCATTTCGTGATAGTCCATTTCTACTTCACAGCCTTGCAAAGAGGATACAAATGCCTTTCCCACAGCTGACGCCACAAAGAGGACTACAATGCGGTGCAAATACTCCCTATCCCTTTTGTCTAATTGACCGGAAACTCGATTGCTTATTACATTATCTTTTCCTGAAACAAGGCAAACAAACTCAACCGCCTTGCTGCATTTTATTGCAGAAAATAATGCCGACGGGATAAAGTCAAATCTAAAATGCCCATCACATACATTTTTTTCTTCCGGAAAATAGCAACGTACACCCTCATGAAACCATGCCCCTGAATCAGACGCGAACTGTTGCGCACGAGGCAAAAAGGCATATTGGTTCGTATAATAATCCTCTTCAGCTTCTACGGCTTTTGCCATTTCAACGGCTTTTTTTATGTTAAGATTTTCACATTCATAGGCAGCATTTACAATTTCTGCAATGCGTTCAATTCCACTCTGCCCATCAAGGGGTACTCTGCAATGAAACACCGGTAAATCCATTACAAAATAAAGCCCTATGCGATGTGAAACATCCATAAAGTCTATGGTAAAGCGGTTAATGTCAGCAAGTGGAAATGACTTGGGGTTTAAAATGTCGGAAATGACATTATCCGAGGTTTCCCCGTAATGCTCACTAACCATGGGTATTGCATATTTTAATTTAATATTTTTGTTTGCTATGTTTTTAATCCTTTTTCTAACCTTTTTTATAGAATAGCCATCCACAAGCGAATCGTCGGATATAATCAGTTCCCCACAATTTGCTAAAAATGAATCCAGCTGTTTGTCGGTCAGCTTGTGAATATAACGGTCTGTTACGTATTGACCCTTGATTGAATCAGCATTGATTAGCCCTGAATTTACAAGGAGCTTGAAAAGCTCGTACCCCCTGCGTGAGAGAAAAATTATTTTGCCATTGTTCGGCAAAAGACTAATAATATCCGTGTAGTATATTGCAAAATGCGACAGCACCTTTGGGTCTATCGTGTTCTTTAGCCGCATAGCCGCAAACTCGCGCTTAGCAGCACTCCACTTTACCCATGGTTTATGTTCCATTAATTTATCCAAAATTAAAATTCCTCCCAATAAAAACCTACTTTTCAGCCAAATGGAATCAGACCCATTTTTTATCGTATGCAAAAAGGGCTGAAATGTTTCCACCCGCGGCTGGCATACTCAAAGATGCGTCTCGGTTTTTAAAGCTTTTCAATTTTTACGAAAGGAGGCTTGTATTCTAACCCTGCCCCCTTATCCTGTCAATAGGTTTTCTAGGATTTTTTCCAGCAGGAGTTTTTTTATTGTATAATGACATTATCAAATAATCTAGGGGGTACCCGCATGAGAAACGTAACCACCCGTCGCGAGATAGTAATCGACGACTTCCACGGCGTGAAAGTAGCCGACCCATACCGTTGGCTGGAAGACGACACCTGCCCAAAGGTGCAGGAATGGATAAACGAGCAAAACAACGACTTTGAAAACTACATCAAAACCCACAGCATCCACAGCGAACTCAAAGTCCGCCTGACAGACCTCTGGAACTACGCCAAATCAAGCGTACCCAAAGTCGTGGAGGGAATGTACTATACATGGCGCAACGATGGGCTGCAAAACCAAGACGTCTTATACCGTTCATCCAACCCAAAAGAACTTGGCGAGGTAATCCTGGACCCGAACATTCTAAGTGAAGACGGCACAATTGCGGTCACAACCACCGCATTCAGCCCCAAAGGAAAATATTTGGCATACTGCCGCTCCGTCAATGGCTCCGACTGGCAAACTATGTATGTCTTAGACTTGGAAACCAAACAGCACCTGCCCGACGTATTACATCACATGAAATTCACATCCCCCTGCTGGCTGCCCAACGAAAGCGGATTCTTTTATTCCGGTTATCCCAAGCCCGAATCAGCCACTGTGTTGCAAAACGAATCAAAAAACGAAAAAGTATTCCTGCACACTTTGGGAAAAGACCAAAGCGAGGACGCACTAATCTACAAATCCGACGAAAACCCCGATTGGTTCTTCTATCTTTATTCCGACGAAGATAAGAAATGGGCATTTATAAACATAATGTTCGGCACGTTAAGAAAAAACATGCTTCTTTTCCGCCCCATGGAAAAGCTTGACGCTCCGTGGCTTCCCATTGCAAACGACTTCGAGGAAGGTTGGGACATAATTGGCGTGGCAAACGACATCGCCTACATTTCAACGCAAAAAGACGCCCCCTTCGGAAAAATCATGTCCGTAAACCTTTCCGAAAGCGGCATCTCAAATTGGCAAACCATCATCCCCGATTGCGGCGAAATGCTTGAAAATGTTTTTATGGTGAACAACCAAATATTGTGCATCTATTCGCATCACGCCACGCATCGGCTGGCACTGCATGACCTAAGCGGCAAAGCCGTGCGCGAAATCAACCTGCCCGCGCCGGGTTCCGTAATTTCCTACTTCGCCAAGCAAAAAAGCAAGGACGTTTATTTCAAGTTCAGCAGCTTCCTGTACCCCTCCGCGATTTTGCGCTACGACTTGGAAACAGAAGAAACGGAAACCATCTTCACTCCAAAAATTGACTTCCCCTTCGACGATTACGAGACAATCCAAAAATTTTGCCCGTCAAAAGACGGCACGATGCTGCCCATATTCATCACACACCGCAAGGGCATCACTTTAGACGCAAGCCATCCGACCATGCTTTACGGCTACGGCGGGTTTAACGTAAACATGTCGCCATACTTTGACATCGCCACTCTTGCATGGCTTGAAAAGGGCGGAATTTACGTTTCCGCGTGCCTGCGCGGCGGCTCGGAGTACGGGGAAAGCTGGCACCGCGCAGGAATGCTGGAAAGCAAACAAAACGTGTTCGACGATTTTATTGCCGTTGCAGAATATCTGATTGCAGAAAAATTCACCCGAAAAGAAAAACTATGCATCAACGGTGATTCAAACGGCGGCTTGCTGACGGGCGCATGTCTTACCCAACGCCCCGACCTTTTTGGTGCCGTTGCAATAGGCGTGCCTGTTCTGGACATGCTACGCTATCATCTTTTCACCATAGGACGCTACTGGACAGGCGAATACGGCTGTGCCGACGACCCCGAGCAGTTCAGCTTCCTACACAAATACTCCCCACTACACAATGTAAAAATGAACACCGTCTACCCCCCAACCCTAATCCTAACCGCCGACACAGACGACCGCGTCGTACCCATGCAAGCCCGCAAATTTGCCGCAACAATACAAGCCGCCGACGCCGGCGAAAACCCAATCCTAATTCGCATAGAAAAATCAGCAGGGCACGGCGGCGGCAAGCCCATAAGCAAGCGAATTAACGAAGCCGCCGACCTGTATACTTTTTTGTTAGTTAATCTTCAAATACTATGATAAAATTATGCAAAAGTTGGGAGTGAACTGCAATGAGTCTGCCTACATTAGAAGAGGTTATGCCTGCAATTAAAATTCAAATTGGTCCTTTGGAGGACTTGGTATTTAGTGCAAATTTGAAGGAAGTGACCGACCTTGTAAATGACCCTGAAGCTGAAAGGGAACTCAAGGAAGCTCTTGTTTCCAGAACCAATTTTACTGCCGAAATCGTTGATTTTATAAAAGAAATACAACTCAATAATCCGGGCAACGCCGAGTTGGATATGTACTGCAATAGATATTCCGATTGCTTGCGTCAGTTGCGTAAATTATGCAAAAGGTTTTTGGGATAGGCGAATGATATGCGCAATCAACGAGGTTGTCGGTACTGCGTCTCCAATGTGGAGGACTTCTTGAAAGAAATAGAAGGGACATGATGTATGGCTTCACAACTTGATAACCTGCGGGCGAAGTATGACAGTTTAACAACGCTTGCTGAAAAAAAGAACTTCATTACATCCTTGAGTGAGCAAATGCAAAAGCAGGGCGTTAGCTCCCCTGCATATAAAAAATTCCTTAGCGAGTGCATCCGCAAGCATAATGCAGAAGCTACAGGGAAAAGCGTCAAGGAGTTCTCATCCGTTAAGAGTTCTGCGTCGGGGGTTAAAGGCTTTTTAAAAAATTCGCTTTCTTCTGTAGGTGCGGCTTTGTCAAACGTAGCCGATACCGCAAAAGAAAAGGCTACTGAAATAAATGAAAGTGCCAAAGTAAAACAATCTCCGCAATATCAAACATATCTCCACGTGCTACACGTCTTAAATTCCTGCGGGTATGAAACTATACTGCATGAAGACGAAAATAAATTAGTCCGTCATTTTGTAAATCGTGACGCTATAAACTATGGTGCTGTGTATGTTGTTGCCGACAAAGGGATGGGTGGCTTTTTTGGGGAAACCGAATTGGGGCGTGCCATCAATGAAGGTTCAGCACACAAGAGGATGTGGGAAGCCTGCAATATCGTTGAAACACATGTTGAGCGTAAGCTCTTTCATGAAGAGGGTTTTAACATACGCGACTATGTTTGCCGTCACGAAGAATACGGCGGCGTAGGGGGTCATGTATCTATACAAGAGGAAGCATTTGCCAATAATGAGTGGATTCCTATTTTTAAAACCGCGTTACAACGTAAATAAAAGAAAAACGAGAGCAGGATAAATTTCTCCGCTCTCGTTTTTTGTTGATATTAAAATATTAGTCTGCCTTTTCTAGTTCCTTAGCGAATTCCGCAACCGTATTGTAAAAATCATCAATTCTTTTATTTACTTCCTCTACGGATGTAGCATTCTGCGTGAATGTTTTTGCAATTGCCTTTTCTTTTGCCACCTCAATGGAAATTATTTTTGCCATTTCCTCACCGCCTTTGAGAAACTTTAACACATTTGAGGGCAAGACACAACCGGTTTAATTATCTTCTTTGTTAAACGAAATCTCCGTGGCGGCAAGGATATCCTCGGGGGAAACCCCTTGCTTATAGCAAAGCTCCAGCAGTTTGTTAATAACCTGCTTCTCGCTTATTACCACAGAAACGGGTTGTGGGTCGGGGCGGTTTTTCAGGATGTAGATTGCGGGCAACAGGAACGCAACGTGAATTATCGCGCCATAAAATATAGAGATTAGCATCACGGCAAGCATGGGACCCAAAGCAGCGGGGTCGTCAAGCTGCCCCAGTATCAGAATAAGCCCCATCAAAAGAATGAAAACGGATGTGCCAATCATGGCTTTACCCAGCATTTTAAACAGGCTTACGGCGCGTTCTTTGTCCTCGGCAGAGATGAAATATTTTTTTGACAAAAGCGCGTTTAAAGCCTTCACATAAGTTTTGAATTCGCCGGACATGAAAATAATTACAAACGTCACAACAACAAAGGGAAACAGCGTTGCCATGTCAATAAATTCCACAATCGCATGAACTGAATAATTGCCCATCGCGAGAATTGGCACAATCACCGCCAACAGCAAAACAAGAGCAACTCCTAATACAAACCTCATAAATAAAACCTCCTTTTAAATGGGGCTCTGCCCCAGGTCGCAGGGGCGAGCAGTTCGCGAAGCGAACGACCAGCCCAAACCCCGCCACTCCGGTCGGAATGAATCCGACCTACGTTTCCTCGCTTCGCTGCGGAACACATCTTGAGCGTTTACTGTAGAAAGCATACCGCACGTAAGATGAAGAAATCCTGTGGGTTTCATGAAGGTTTTATGAAGATTATATATGAATGTCGTATCGGCATTCTTCTTCGTCTTGTTTTTTCTTTTGCTCCATAAGCTCTATTTTGCGTGCTCTTTTTTCCGCTATAATTTCTTCTTGCTCGGCTTGGCGAATTTGCTCCAACGCAATGCGAACGCTTTCATAATCCGGCGGAAAATACTTGCGCAAAAAGCCCTTATCTTCGGTGCTTATTTCATGGGTATTGCGGAATCTTGCCATAATCATGTCACGTCTTGCACGCCTTTGCTGCGCCAACGCCTGCTTTTTCTGCTCTATCATTTTACTTCTTTGAAGGTCAGGTCTTCGTTCTGTTTCATGATTAGCCATTTGAGATACTATTGCCGTCATTTTCATCCACTCCCATTTCATTCTAAATTTTACATCGGCTAAAGCCGGGCAATTTCTTAGAATGATGAAATAGTGAAAATGACCTCCGTCCCTTTGCCAATGGCACTTGCGGCGGAAATTGTACCGCCGTGCGCGGTGATTATTTCTTTTGCAATTGCAAGCCCAAGCCCGCTGCTGCCTGTTTTTTTATTGCGGGAGGAATCCACCCTGTAAAAACGCTCGAAAATTCGCGGAAGATGCTCCGAAGAAATGCCGATGCCGTTATCCTTTACGGATATATTAAGAAGCCCGTGACTTTGCGCGGCGGCTATGATGATTTTGCCGTTATCGCCCGTGTATTTTACGGCGTTTGTTAGCAATATGCGCATTACGCGGCGTATGGCATACGCATCACAACGGGAATTCAAAAGCGTTGGCACGTCAGCTTCAATTGTGATATCAGGGGCGATTATCTTCATTTCGTCTACGCTGTCGATTATAAGCTCGGAAATGTTTGTTGGCTCGAAGGTGTAGGTCTGGCGTCCGCTGTCGCTTTTGGCAAGCAAAAGCAGGCCGTCTACCAGCCCGCTCATTCTCATTATTTCAGATTTTATGGTGTTCAGTCCGCTTTCTAAAATTTCGGGGTTTTCTTTGCCGCGCCGCAGAAGCAAGTCCGCATGACCGTTTATTACGGTTATAGGCGTATTTAGCTCGTGGGAGGCATCGGAAACAAAGCGGTTCTGCATTTTTATGTGACGATTCAGGTTTTCTGCCATTGCGTTGAATGCGATTGCGTACTCGCGCAGCTCGTCGTCGTTTGTGTCTATTACCAGCGGGCTTTTGAATTTCATCTGCCCGATTTCGTTTACCTTAGAAATCATTTGGCGCACGGGGTTCAGCACATTGTCGATTATGACGGAACTGATGATAAACATCACAATTGCCGCACCAACAAGCATCATGACATGATGCCACCCAAAGCGCAAAACACCTGCACCCTCAATGCCCACATCCCGTAATTGTGTCATTACATCAGCAACCAGCACCACATACATAACAAGCATTGCCGCCACAGTCAACCCCGTTGCAAAAAGCGTAAATTGTGTGGATTTTTTCATTTTACTCATCGCGTATCACGTAACCCTTTCCGCGTACAGTTTCAATAATTTGCGCATCAGAGTTTTTAGCAAAACGCGCCATTTTTGCACGAATATTTTTGATATTTGCGTCAACCACATTGCTTTCGCCATAAAATTCGCCCAAAACGGCAGAAATTATCTCATCACGGGTTTTAACCTTGCCTTTGTTTTCATGCAAAAATGCCAGAATTTCAAATTCCGTTTTAGTAAGCTTCAAATCATTGCCGCAAAGCTCTGCACGGTAGGCGTCTTTGTTAATAGAAAGATTTTGGTCTTTTGGTGAAAGGATTCCCCGCTGGATACTCCTTTTTATACGCGCCACCAGCTCCATCGTGTCAAAGGGCTTTGTAATATAGTCGTCCGCCCCTGCGGTCAGAAACGCCACCTTATCATAAACTTCCTTCCGCGCCGTAAGAATAATCACAGGAACATTGCTAGTCTTGCGAATTTCCCGCAAGCACTCCAACCCATTCTTCTCGGGAAGCATAATGTCCAGCAAAACCAAATCATACTCACCGGTCGCAAACAAATTCATCGCCGCGCCGCCGTCATACGCCACGTCAATACCAAAGCCCTCAAATTCCAGCTCGGCTTTCAAGAAAGAGACGATGTTTTCTTCATCTTCACATATTAGAATTTTGTGCATCATTTTCACCCTACGGAACCTTTATCCCTGATGAAGCGTATAAGATAGGAATTTAAGATTTTAATATCAATTGGTTTTGACATGAACCCGGAAAAACCGTTATCCATAAGCCTCTCGGCTTGTCCTTTTACGGCATTGGCGGTGAGCGCAACAATGGGATGGTTGTAGCCTATGCTGCGTAAAGCCTTGGTGGTTTCAATGCCGTCCATGTCGGGCATCATGTAGTCCATGAAAATAATATCGTACTCCTTGCCCTGCTTTATTTTGTCAATTGCTTCCTTGCCGCTTAGGCAAAGTTCTATGTTAAGACCAAAGGATTCAAGCATCGCCTCTGCTATATATAAGTTGATATCCATATCATCTACAACAAGCACTTTACCGTTTGGAAGCTGTTCAAATTCCGGGTCTTTAACAATAGAGGGCACGTTTGACTCAAGGTTTTGTAAACGATTAGCCAATTCTGACCCTAAAACTTCCGCCCCCGATACTTCTTGCGGAATGCGAATGATTACATTCGTTCCTTTGCCGACTTCGCTTTCTATGTCAAACCGGGCATTCATCATTTTTGCCAAGTTGCGAACTATAGGAAGCCCAAGACCCGCAACATGCCCGCCTTGTAAATTTTTTGCTTCCTTTACTTGCGCCGGGGTCATACCAATGCCTGTATCTTGCACGCTGATAATAACAACCACAGCCCCCTTTTGTTCCTTTTCACATTTCAAAGACAGTGTAATCGTGCCCTCGTTTGTAAACTTAAAAGCATTAGTCAACAGATTATTTACAATCTGGCGAATTCGCAACACATCACCCGTTAATTTTACGGGAAGGGTTTCGTCCACAATCATTCGGAATTTTACAGCTTCGCACTCTAAGTAAACCAAGTGAAGCTGTGCCATATCGTTTATTAAGCTTTCTACATTGTATTCTGCGTTTATCACGGGCATTTCTTCGGTTTCTATTTTGGAAAAGTCCAAAATATCGGCTACAACATTTAAAAGTATCTTTGCCGAATCATAAACATTGGCAAATGCCGCTTCCGTGTGTGGTGGCATTTGTTGGTTCCTAAGCTGGATTTCCGAAATACCCATGATTGCCGACACAGGCGTACGCATTTCGTGGCTCATTCTTGCAAGAAACCTGTCTTTTGTGACCAGCTTTTCTTCATATACCTTCGACACTGTATCATGCAGGTAAAATACCATCATATTAATCATAAATAATGTAATCGCGCTTAAAATCCCTATGACACGAGGCATATACATAACTGTTCCTATCAATATAACAAGGGATGCCCCGGGAATAAGCAGCGAAGCAAGCCAAAACGTAAACGGCAATGTTATTGTGTTTTTCCTGATGTTTTTAAGGCGCAGAAAAATTAGTGAAGTCAGATACACAACAATACCCATCAACACAAAGCCCCATGTTGCTCCTGCATCAACAGCCTCTAGCGGGTCAAAGAAGTCAATCATATAAACTGCTAAAAATAATGCAAGAATCCCCTCTATGGTAAAGTTTATTGCAAATATGCCAATTGACACAAAAATACGCTTTAACGGCTTGGCTGTGTAATTTAATGTCAAGAGAAGGAACATAACAAAAGAGTTTAACATCATAACAACAGGTATGCCAACAAAAAGATATACAAGTGCGAATACAACAGAGAACGCCATATATGAAAGAAGCATTACATGTCGGCTTGTTCGCCTGTCACCGAAAAAGCCTTTCATAAACCGCTCAATAGCAAATGTAGACATGATGTTATAAACAAAGTACGCAAGCATAGTGGTTAAATCCATGTCCAGCATTTTATACCCTCCAAATACTTCAATCTTAGAGATATTATGACATAAACCCTGCATGGGTACAAGTGATTTCGTGGGCTGTTAAGTGCCGCCACTTGCCTCGTGGCAGGTCGTTCAGCTTTAAGATGCCAACCGCAACGCGCTTTAGGCGCACCACGGGATGCCCTATGGCTTCGCACATCTTACGAACCTGGCGATTGCGCCCTTCTTTTATTATGATTCGTACTTTTGATGTGTGGGCGGCTTTATTGCCTGTTGGTATTATCTCAATTTGTGCTTCGGCGGTACGGCGTCCTTCTATTTCAATGCCTGTGCGGAATGTTTTTAATGAGGCTTCGGTGGGAGTGCCTTTTATAGAAGCAATGTATATTTTGCTTATCTCGTGGCGCGGGTGCATTAGGGTGTTCGCCCAATCGCCGTCATTTGTAAGCAGCAAAAGCCCCGAGGTGTCATAGTCCAGCCGCCCTACAGGAAAAAGGCGGGTGGGGATGTCTTTTAATAAGTCCATTACCGTGGGTCGGTTAAAGGGGTCTGTTACTGTTGTAACGACCCCTTCCGGTTTATGAAGCATTATATATATTTTTTGCGCACCATCGCCAACGGGGTTGCCGTCAACGGCTATAGTATCTTCGGGGTTAGCCTTTGTGCCAAGCTCTGTAACAACAACGCCGTTTACGGTTACACGCCCGGCAGTTATCATTTCCTCGGCTTTTCGTCGGGAGGCAATTCCCGCATTTGCAAGAACCTTTTGCAATCTCACTTCTTACTTGACTCCCCTTCCGGCAGAATCGCATTCAACACAACGCCCAATATTACGGCTATTGCAATGCCCAGCCTGTCCATGGGGACGCTGGTTGTGCCTATGGTGAAGGTGATGGTCTGCCCAAAGCGCAGCCCAAGACCTGTTACTAACATTATTGCTATTATGGTCAGGTTTTTAGTTTTACTTACATCCACGCGGCTTTCAACCAAGTTGCGCACACCCACTGCGGCAATCATGCCGTAAAGCATAAAGGACGCACCGCCGATTATCGCATCGGGAATGGAGCGGATTACCACTTCAAAAAGCGGAGAGAAGCCCAGCACCACAGCATAAATTGCCGCAAGCTGAATCACCCGCGTGTTTGAAATCTTCGTTAGTGCAACCACGCCCACGTTTTCGCCATAGGTCGTGCTTGCTGGACCTCCGATGAAGCCCGAGAAAACGCTGGCGACGCCGTCCCCGATAAGAGTGCGGGTAAGCCCGGGTTCTTTCGTAAAATCTTTGCCTGTTATCGTGCCTAGGGCAACCATATCACCAACGTGTTCGGCAATTGTCGCCAAAGCAAACGGAATCATCACAAGTATTGCAACAATATTAAACCGAGGCATCATAAACGGCGGAAGCCCCACGATGGAAGCATCTGCCGCCGCGGCAAAGTCCAAAATGGGTGTGCCGTTGGGGTTAGTCATTCCAACTGCGTGAAGAATCACCGCAATCAAGTACGCACCCGCAAGCCCCAGCAAAATGGGAACAATTTTGACCATTCCCTTACCCCACGAGGACGCCACAATAACAAT
>Ga0209755_10005804_pt1 | contig 13867 bp, 10 predicted proteins | sample TergutCo191P1_FD_187301 | JGI IMG/M metagenome (GOLD analysis project Ga0209755, IMG submission 187301) | Cornitermes sp. P1 segment gut microbial communities from Petit-Saut dam, French Guiana - Co191P1 (SPAdes) (version 2) | ecosystem: Host-associated > Arthropoda: Insects > Digestive system... | reverse complement strand
TTTTGAAAAAGCCGCTGGCAGAATGCACGCCCAAAGAACTGAGACTCTTGGAAAGAGTTCAAAAGCCGGAGTGGGTAGCATCCATAGTATCAAAATTCCCAATGTGGCTAGACACAGGCCGTGAGCTACTATTGCACGCAGGTCTTGAACCCGACAAAAACCAATTAGAAGACATGAGCGAAAAAAGCATATTAACCATAAGGCTATGGCAAGAAAAGCCTTGGTATGAGCAAAAAAACTGGACCAACAGATTGATAATTTTCGGTCACTGGGCGATGAATGGCCTGGTAGATTTCCCCCACGTAAAAGGTCTTGACACAGGCTGTGTTTACGGCAAAGTATTAACCGGATATTGCCCCGAAGAAAATAAATTTTACCAAGTGGCAGCGAAAAAAGTATATTCACAAATATGAAAACAGTAGCCATTTTAGCCCCAATGCAGCAAGAATTGGACGCCGTATTAAATGCGTTTGAAACGCAAACATTGATTTTTGAACGCTATGGAACAAAATTCGTTCTTGCTCTTTCCGGCGTGGGCAGGGCAAACACGGCAATGAATACGGCGTTGATAATAAAAGAGCACAACCCCGATGAAATAATAAACGTAGGCTCCGCAGGCGGCCTGCAACCTGAACAAAAAATCCTGGACATAGTTATCCCAAAAGAAGTAGTAGCAGTAGATGTGGACCTTACAGCACTGGGTTACGAATACGGACAGATTTTAGGAGGCCCAAAGTCTTATTCCACAGATGCTAAAATCTGTGCGGAACTGATAGAAGCTTCAAAAGGTTGCTCATATAACACGCATACCGGCACCGTAGGCTCCACAGAAGCGTTTATTTGCCGAGAAGAACAAGTGCTTGAAATTGGGCGCCGCTTCAACAACAGGGTTGTGTGCGTAGAAATGGAGGCTTTTTCCGTAGCGGTGGTTTGCGAAAAATTCAAAATACCATTCGCAGTGATAAGAAGCCTCTCAGATGTTCCGGCAAAAGGCGAAGGCAACGAAAACGACTTCAACGAGTTTTTATGCCACGCCTCGAAAAACGCCGCGCAATTACTCCATACATTGTACAAGAACCGTAAAGCACAATCATAATTATTATAGTTGCCCGCAAATTGTTAAACGGATTGTATTTCCACATGGCAACCTTGTCCAGATACAAATGCAAAAGCTCAATCACAACCCCGTGCAAAAGATAAGTGTAAAAACTCGCCTTGCCAATAGCCCTTAACCATGACACCGAAAGAATCTGGACAATAATGCCTGTATTGTTCGCCAGCAAAAGCAATAACACCGAATACAAAATTGGCTGGTGAAACCTGTTCATGCAAATTAAAACTATCGTAAGCAACAACAGCAAATCATTGAGCCACGCTTTTCTTGGCAAAGGAACTGCGCCTATAAAAAATAATCTCCCCAGCAACATTCCGGAAAAAAAATATACGCCTCTAAAAACATTCGGTGCACCCTTAAAACATACAAGAGCCAAAATTGAAGTTGCAAACAAGGCCCAAAGAGTCACTTTGCCGCGCTTGCTCACAAAATTAAAAAACACCGGAGTAAGAGCATAGCATATAAAAAATGCAGACAATGTCCATGAAGGCTGGTTTAGCCAATGACCCTGATTCGGAACAAAGGCCCATAAAAGCGACACATGCAGCGCAAGGGTTTTTAGCGCGTAAGCCACGTTGTCTAAATGGCTGGTTCTGTAAAGTATTATGGCAAAGATTATCAAAGTGCAAATTATGTGCAAAGGATAAAGCCGCTTAAACCTCTCCTTTATAAATGGCTTTAACTTAGGTACATCCTTAAAACCAAACATCACGGCATATATAAAACCGCTCAGCAAAAAGAATACATCTGCGGTAAAAAAAGCCTTGTCTATCTTAGCATAAGTTATCAAATACGAAGAAGCAAAATGCAAAAGAACAATGTTAAGGGAGGCAAAAAACCTCAGAGAATCAAGTGCCGGAAAATAGAACTTCATCCCAGCAACTCGTTAATCCCCTTTGCCGCTCTGCGACCCTCACCCATAGCAAGAATCACTGTTGCAGCACCTAGCACAATATCACCGCCTGCAAAAACTCGCTCCATGTAAGTGGCATTTGTTTCTGCATTTGAAAGCTCAATATTGCCCCATTTGTTCACCTTCAAATCAGGTGCGCTTTGGCTGATCAGCGGATTAGAGCCGTTACCTATGGCTACAAGCACCGTATCAACGGCTAACTCAAAGAAATCTCCTTCAATCTTCACAGGCTTTGCCCTGCCCTTTTCATCCGGCTCGCCAAGCTTGTACCGGTCAATCTTCAAAGCCCGTACAAAACCCTTTTCGTCACCGATAATTTCGCTGGGGTTTTGCAAATAGCAAAACTCAACGCCCTCTTCCTGAGCGTGATGAATTTCTTCGGCTCTTGCCGGCATTTCCGCAAGCGTTCTGCGGTAAATTATGCGAACCTTGTCTGCACCCAAACGCAAAGCCATTCTTGCAGCGTCCATAGCCACGTTGCCGCCGCCCAAAACCGCCACCTGTTTTCCATCCCAAATAGGAGTGTCTGCATCGCTCTCATAAGCACGCATCAAATTAGCTCTTGTCAAAAATTCATTTGCAGAAAACACACCGTTCAAATCTTCGCCCGGAATTCCCATAAAAAGCGGGAGCCCCGCCCCCACACCCACAAACACAGCTTCAAAACCGTCTTTTTGGAGCAAATCTGCCAATTTCCGTGTTTTTCCCACAACAAAATTCGTTTTAAACTCAACCCCCATCTTTTTAAGGGTCTCAATTTCTTTGTCCACAATGTTATTTGGCAAACGGAATTCAGGAATGCCGTAGCGCATAACACCGCCCAATTTGTGGAATGCTTCAAAAATAGTCACGCTGTGCCCTTCTCTGCGAACATCTGCGGCAACAACCAAGCCTGCCGGCCCGGAGCCTATAACAGCGACTTTTCTCCCGGTTTCTGGCTTTACTGCGGGAATTTTAACCTCTCCGCTTTCCCTTTCCCAGTCTGCGGCAAATCTCTCCAGCCTGCCAATGGCAACGGATTTTTCCACATCTTTCAGCGAAATGCCAACTATGCACTTCTTTTGGCACTGCTTCTCTTGCGGGCAAACTCTGCCGCAAACAGCCGGCAAAAGCGAGGTTTCTTTTATGGAATCTATTGCGCTTTGAATATCGCCGTCAGCTATGTGCTTAACAAATCCGGGTATGTCTATGCGCACCGGGCAACCATCCAGGCATCCGGGTTTCTTGCAGAACAGGCATCTCTGCGCTTCTGTCATAGCCTGTTCTTTTGTGTAGCCCATAGCCACTTCGCAAAGGTTTTTAGCTCTTATTTGAGGTTCCAGCTCCGGCATTTTCTGCGGAGGTATAGCCAATCTCTCTTTTGTAGTCAACATGGCCTAAATTTAGAAAATTGTTTTCTATATTACCAATATGAACTTCAACCAGGAGCTTTTATGAACATATTTCGCTTAGCATTATCGGCAGCAGTGCTGCTCGCGCTTTCAGTCAACGTTTTTGCTGATGACGATATGGCCCCGAGAGGTGGTACAGGTACAATTACTATCATTACAGATCCTCCTAACAGTGATGTATTTTTAGATGGAGTAGATTTGGGCAAAAGCCCTATAATCAAGAAATCTTTCCGCTCAGGTCCATTAAGGCTGGTTGTTATAGACCAGGGTAAAGAGCTCATAAACACTCGTTTTAATGTTTGGCCAAACAAAGAGAACAAGTTTGAAGGTTCAACAACCATGCCTCACGGCACAATAATTATCACCACCAATCCCAACAAATGCAGAGTGTATCTTGACGGTGAAATTGCCGACCGCACAGAGGGTGGCCCGTTAACGCTCAACAGTGTTGATGCCGGTAGCCATACCATTGGCGCAGACGGTTGCGGCAAACTCTTGGAGATACTGATCCCTGTTCGCGGCGAAAAAACAACCGAAGTTCATTTGGATGTAAAAGGCAGAAAGGGAACTGCGAAAATAGAAGATGAGGTTGTTACCGGAAAGGATAAATAACTACCACTTCGCTAAAGCGTTGGTGACAATAATTTCCTGCAGGGCTTTTATCGCACGTTCTTGGCCCTGCATTTCTTCGGATTCGTTCTTTTGCACATCATAAGAGCCTATAGCGTAAACGCTTTTGTTATCGTATATCATTTTTTTGCGGACATTGTCGTAAAAAGAAACGGAAACTCCCATAGTTACTCTATATGTTTCAACCTCTGCGCTTGAGCTATGAGCCTCAGGTCTATTGCTGTAGCTCAAAAGCGTGACTGTAAAATCCGCATCTGCATTGTCATTGATTATGCGAATAGCAGGCGCATTTATTCTGAAAAGCTCTCTTATGCCGTCTTTAAGCCTGTTGCCGAGCACCGGGTCAAAGCTGCGGTAATCAACATCTGCTATGTTTACTGTTTTTATATGCGAAGGAAGCGTTGTAGCTGTGAAACTGTAACATGAAAAAAGCAATGCAACTGAGATAATCAAGGCTTTCAAAGGCATGGCTGTAATTTAGAAATTTCTACTTTGCGCAAACAAATGGACTTTTCTCCGATTCTAACCCAAGAAACCTGCGCGAAATGCAAAAACTGCTGTATTTTCAAAAAGGAATCCCTTATTTACGTTCCGGAGGGAATAGAAGTGAAGGAGCAAAGCGATGGAATGTTTGTTTGCGTTCACCGATGTGAAAATTCAGGTTGCGCCTTGGGGAAAAATAAACCTGTGGAATGCGCAGCTTGGCCGTTCAGTATTGCAAAGCGAGGCAACGAGTTACTCATGGTTTTGGAACGCAGTTGCTCGGAATTGGAAGATTCGGAAACAATAAAAAAATTCGCCATGGAAGCAGTAACCCCAATATTACTAGCATATTATCGGCGAAATTTGGCTAAAATCAGGGTTTTTAATAAACTATTTCAAGTTGAACTATTCCATGTCGGAGTATACTAACTTAAAAAAAAGTGACTATTTAGCAGATAAAGAATGTATATTCTTAAGTTATAACCGTTAATTAACCTGGAGGGGGCAATTATGAAAAACGTAAAAATGGGACCGAAATTGATCACGTCTTATTTGTTGATCGCGGTCATGGCCTTAGCTACCTGCATTTTTTTGCTGGAAGAGCTTTCAAAAGTCAACGATAGCACAACAAGGCTCTACGGAGGCGCAGTGCTACCACTCATCAACCTAATGAATACTGAGCGCATGTCGCAGGAGCTTAGTATTGAAATGCGAAATGCGCTTCGGGCAGACACCCCGGAGGATTTCAGGAGGATAATTACCGTCAAGGATTCCATAGTCCGTGAGATGCACGCTGTTTACAGCGAGGAAGAAAAGCGAATAATAAACAATGCGAACAAGGTGGTAGTTGCAAACTTCCATAAAGCTCTGGATGAATTCTCATTTATGTTCAATCAGTTCACAAAGGATATTTCTGTTTTGCCCGAATCTGAACGTGAAATTCCGAGTACTTTAGCTGCCAAAAGAATTGAGGTATTAAAGTATGATAACGAATTTAAGGACTTTAAGGAGAAGGCATCAGAAGAAATAAATATCAGTGCCGATCTCACTTACAATGCCGCTAAGAGAATCAGCATAGTCATTTTGATTGTTATGGGTATCTCTTCTGTTGTTATCGGTCTGTACATGACATTCTCCATAACCGGTCCGCTGAACAAGGTTGTGACAGTTTTGAAAAAAGGCGAAGACGGTGATATGCGAGCCCGTGCCAATGTTAATCAGAAAGATGAGATTGGAATAATGGCTAACTCGCTTGATCATTTCTTTGAAAAAATTCAAGACATTCTCAAGAGCTTGCTCTTAAACTCAGATACTTTGGCCGGAGCTTCCGAAGAGCTTTCTTCTGTTAGCCGCCAACTTGCCAGCGGTGCGGAAGAAGTTGTCAACCAAAGCACAACCGTTGCCAGCACCACCGAACAGATGGCTGTTAACATCAACGCAATGGCAAGCGGTGCAGAGCAGGCAAGCGAAAATGCAGGCGAAGTAGCCAGCGCAGCAGAAGAGATGAGCAATAACATGAGCACTATCGCAAGCGCAATAGAGCAGATGAGCGCAAGCATAAACCAGATAGCCAGCAACACCGGAGAGGTTCGCAAAGTAGCTGCAGATGCAACAGCCAAATCTTCTGTTGCAACTACCGTTATGAACAAGCTTGGGGCGGCGGCTAAGGAGATAGGCCAGGTGACTGATGTTATCAAAAAGATAGCAGACAAAACCAACCTATTGGCATTGAACGCAACCATTGAAGCTGCCTCTGCAGGCGAAGCCGGCAAAGGGTTTGCGGTGGTGGCCGGAGAAATCAAAGAACTTGCCAACCAAAGCGCGACAAGTGCCGATGATATAGCCCGCCGCATAGAAAGCATACAGAACGGAACTTCCGAAGCGGTCACTGTTATTCGTGATGTTTCAAACATAATAGTCAAAATCAACCAGTCTGTGGAAGCCATAGGCGGCCACGTTGATCAGCAAACCAAAGCAAGCAATGAGATAGCCAGCAACGTAGCCCAGGCTAACACCGGCGCAAGGCGTGTAGCTAGTTCCATAGGCGAGGTTGCCAAAGGTTCAACCGATGTAAGTCGCAATGCAGGTGAGGCAGCCAAAGGAGCTACTAATGTAAGCGGCAATATTATTGGCATGAGTTCTGCCGCCAGAGAAAGCGCTCATGGAGCCTCGCAGGTGAATCAAAGCGCAGGTGATTTGGCTAAAATTGCCAGCGAATTGAAACACACAGTTAATATGTTCAAAGTATAATATATGCTGGTTAATTCAAATCTTGGGTATGGGGTAAAACCCCATACCCACCTACAGAGGGACGAGCTTGGGGTGGTAGCTAAACTCTATTAGCCGCCAATTTGCTAAGGTATAGTTAAGTTAAAAGGGGGGGAGACCCTGATGTAGTCGAAAAAAAAATCTAAATTAACCTCATCCCTTAAACAGAGAGGTTTTATCATGAAGAACATCAAAATGGGCCCCAAATTAATAACGTCCTATTTGCTGATCACCATAATGGCAGTTGCTACTTGCATTTTCTTGCTAATAGAGCTGTCCGACGTCAACGATGGCACCACGGATCTCTACGAGAAAGCTGTTGTGCCTCTCATAAACCTGCTCAATTCCGAGCGAATGACACAGGAAATTCGAATAGAGGTGCGCAATGCGCTCCGGGCGAACACCCAAGAGGAATTCAATAGCATAATTGCTATTAAGGATTCCTTAGTAAGGGGAATGCATAATGTTTACGACACCGAAGCAAAGCGAACTATGACCGAAGAAGCCCAAGGGGTAATAGCTAACTTCAAAAGAGCAGTCGATGAATTCTCAGCAATGTTCAATCAATTCATAAAAGATATTGCACACCAGAAACCTGAAGACCGCTCAATACCTACAGAATTGACCGCTAAAATAATGGAGGTATCAAAATATGACGGCCAATTTACAGGATATAAGGAAAAAGCCTCTGCGGAAATAAATGAAAATGGCAATAATACTTATAAAAGTGCCACGACAATCAGTATAACTATTCTTGTGATCATGGTTGTAATTTCCATTGGTATCGGCATTTTCATGACCTTCTCCATCACAGGCCCTCTGGAAAAAGTCGTTGATATATTGAAGAAGGGCGAAGACGGCGATATGCGTGCTCGTGCCAATGTTGACCAGCAAGACGAGATTGGAATAGTGGCTAAATCTGTAAATCATTTCTTTGAGAAAATACAGTCTATCATCAAAGGCTTGCTCTTAAATTCAGATACATTGGCTGGAGCTTCCGAAGAGCTTTCCTCTGTTAGCCGCCAGCTAGCAAGCGGTGCAGAAGAAGTTGTTAGCCAAAGCACAACTGTTGCCAGCACCACCGAGCAGATGGCAGTAAACATCAACGCGATGGCCAGCGGTGCCGAAGAAGCCAGCGCAAACGCCAGCGAAGTAGCCAGCGCAGCCGAAGAGATGAGCACCAACATGAACACGATAGCGAGCGCGATAGAAGAGATGAGTGCAAGCATAAGCCAGATAGCCAGCAACACCGCTGAAGTACGCAAGGTAGCCAAAGACGCAACCACCAAGTCCGATGAGGCAACCGGCGTTATGAACAAGCTTGGGGCTGCAGCTAAAGAGATAGGCCAGGTGACCGATGTTATCAAAAAGATCGCCGACAAAACCAACCTCTTGGCGTTGAACGCAACCATTGAAGCTGCCTCTGCAGGCGAAGCCGGTAAAGGTTTTGCAGTTGTGGCTGGCGAAATCAAAGAGCTTGCCAATCAGAGTGCCCAGAGCGCCGATGATATAGCTCGCCGCATAGAAGGCATCCAGAGCGGTACCAACGATGCAGTGACCGTTATCCAAGATGTGTCTGAGATAATAGAGAAGATCAACCAGTCTGTTGAAGCCATAGCCGGCCACGTAGACCAGCAAACCAAGGCAAGCAATGAGATAGCCAGCAACGTAGCCCAAGCTAACACCGGCGCAAGGCGTGTAGCCGGTTCCATAGGTGAAGTAGCCAAGGGAGCCACCGATGTAAGCCGCAATGCAGGTGAGGCTGCTAAGGGAGCTACCCATGTAAGCCAGAATGTTACCGGCATGAGCTCTGCCGCCAAGGAAAGTGCGCAGGGAGCCTCGCAGGTGAACCAGAGCGCAGGTGATTTAGCTAGAATTGCCGGAGAATTGAAGCAGACTGTTAACATGTTTAAAGTTTAAATTTTAAATTGAATAAATCCATAGTAAATGCTGATTAACTCGGCATTTACTATATTATCTACATGATTTTGATAATCAATAAGTTTCCCCTTAAACAGAGAGGTTTATCATGAAGAACATCAAAATGGGTCCCAAACTAATTGCGTCCTATTTGCTGATCACCATTATGGCAGTTGCAACTTGCATTTTCTTGCTAAGAGAACTGTCCTACATCAACGATGGCACCACGGATCTCTACGAGAACGCAGTGTTGCCAATAATCAACTTGCTCAATACCGAACGTATTGGGCAAGAGCTTCGGATAGAAATGCGCAATGCGCTCCGAGCGCGTTCCACAGAGGAATTCAGCAAAATAATTGCGAACAAGGATTCTTTGTTGCGAGCGATGCATGCTGTTTACAACACCGAGGAAAAGCGACTTATAAACGTAGATGCCAAAGTGGTAATAGATAACGTCAGAAAAGCAATCGATGAATTCTCACCTATGTTCAATCAATACATAAAAGATATTGCGGGCACGAAATATGAAGAACGCGAAATTCCCGTAGCTTTGACAGCCAAAAGAATGGAGATATCAAAGCTTGACGGCCAATTTACGTCATTTAAAGAAAAAGCCTCTTCTGAAATAAATGAAAAAGGCAATCGTACTTATAAAAGTGCCACGACAATCAGCACAATAATTCTTGTGATCATGGTTGCGTTATCCATCTCAATCGGCCTTTTCATGACCTTCTCCATCACAGGCCCTCTGGCAAAAGTCGTTGAGATGTTGAAGAAAGGCGAAGACGGTGACATGCGTGCTCGCGCCGATGTAAGCCAGCAAGACGAGATTGGAATAGTTGCGGCATCGGTAAATCATTTCTTTGAGAAAATACAGGGCATTCTAAAAGGCTTGCTCTTAAACTCAGATACATTGGCCGGAGCTTCCGAAGAGCTTTCCTCTATTAGCCGTCAACTTGCAAGCGGCGCGGAAGAAGTTGTTAGCCAAAGCACAACTGTTGCCGGCACCACCGAGCAGATGGCAGTTAACATCAACGCAATGGCCAGCGGTGCCGAAGAAGCCAGCGCAAACGCCAGCGAAGTAGCCAGCGCAGCAGAAGAGATGAGCACCAACATGAACACGATAGCGAGCGCGATAGAAGAGATGAGCGCGAGCATAAGCCAGATAGCCGGCAACACCGCCGAAGTACGCAAGGTTGCCAAAGACGCAACCGTCAAATCCGGCGAGGCAACCGGCGTTATGAACAAGCTTGGGGCTGCAGCTAAAGAGATAGGCCAGGTGACTGATGTTATCAAAAAGATCGCCGACAAAACCAACCTCTTGGCGTTGAACGCAACCATTGAAGCTGCCTCTGCAGGCGAAGCGGGCAAAGGTTTTGCAGTAGTGGCTGGCGAAATCAAAGAGCTTGCCAATCAGAGTGCCCAGAGCGCCGATGATATAGCTCGCCGCATAGAAGGCATCCAGAGCGGTACCAACGATGCGGTGACCGTAATCCGTGATGTGTCTGAGATAATAGAGAAGATCAACCAGTCTGTTGAAGCCATAGCCGGCCACGTAGACCAGCAGACCAAGGCGAGCAACGAGATAGCCAGCAACGTAGCCCAGTCTAACACGGGCGCAAGGCGTGTAGCCGGTTCCATCGGTGAAGTAGCTAAGGGAGCCACCGATGTAAGCCGCAATGCAGGTGAAGCCGCCAAGGGAGCTACCCATGTAAGCCAGAATGTTACCGGCATGAGCTCTGCCGCCAAGGAAAGCGCGCAGGGAGCCTCGCAGGTGAACCAGAGCGCAGGTGATTTGGCAAAAATTGCCGGTGAATTGAAGCGGACTGTTAGCATGTTTAAAGTTTAAATTTTAAATTGAATAATCCAAAGTAAATGCTGATTAACTCAGCATTTACTATATTCTCCAAATGATTTTTAGAATCAATAAGTTTCCCTTTAACAAAGAGGTTTATCATGAAAAACATCAAAATGGGCCCCAAACTAATCGCGTCCTATTTGCTGATCACCATAATGGCAGTTGCTACTTGCATTTTCTTGCTTAAAGAGCTGTCCGACGTCAACGATGGCACCACGGCTCTCTACGAGAAAGCTGTGCTGCCAATCATCAACCTGCTAAATTCCCAGCGAATGACGCAGGAGATTCGAATAGAGGTGCGCAATGCGCTCCGGGCGCATACCGCAGAGGAATTCACTAGCATAATTGCTATTAAGGATTCCTTAGTAAGAGGAATGCATTCTGTTTACGACACCGAAGCAAAGCGAACCATGACCTCAGAAGCCCAAGAGGTAATAGCTAACTTCAGAAAAGCAGTCGATGACTTCTCAGCAATGTTCAATCAATTCATAAAAGATATCGCGCTCCAAAAGCCTGAAGATCGCGAAATCCCTCCGTCTTTGACTGCTAAAATAATGGAGGTATCAAAATATGACGCTCAATTTACATCATATAAGGAAAAAGCCTCATCGGAAATAAATGAAAGTGGCAATAAGACTTATAAAACTGCCACGACAATCAGTATAATTATTCTTGTGATCATGGTTACGCTATCCATCTCAATCGGCCTTTTCATGACCTTCTCCATCACAGGCCCTCTGGGCAAGGTTGTGGCAAGTTTGAAGAGGGGCGAAGACGGTGATATGCGTGCTCGCGCCGATGTCAACCAGCAAGACGAGATTGGAATAGTTGCGGCATCGGTAAATCATTTCTTTGAGAAAATACAGGGCATTCTAAAAGGCTTGCTCTTAAACTCAGATACATTGGCCGGAGCCTCCGAAGAGCTTTCCTCAGTTAGCCGCCAGCTTGCCAGCGGCGCCGAAGAAGTTGTTAGCCAAAGCACAACTGTTGCCAGCACCACCGAGCAGATGGCAGTAAACATCAACGCAATGGCGAGCGGCGCCGAAGAAGCCAGCGCAAACGCCAGCGAAGTAGCCAGCGCAGCCGAAGAAATGAGCACCAACATGAACACGATAGCCAGTGCAATAGAAGAGATGAGCGCAAGCATAAGCCAGATAGCCGGCAACACCGCCGAAGTACGCAAGGTTGCCAAAGACGCAACCGTCAAATCCGGCGAAGCCACCGGTGTTATGAACAAGCTTGGGGCTGCAGCTAAAGAGATAGGCCAGGTGACCGATGTTATCAAAAAGATCGCCGACAAAACCAACCTCTTGGCATTGAACGCAACCATTGAAGCCGCCTCTGCAGGCGAAGCGGGCAAAGGTTTTGCAGTTGTGGCCGGTGAAATCAAAGAGCTTGCCAACCAGAGTGCTCAGAGTGCCGATGATATAGCTCGCCGCATAGAAGGCATCCAGAGCGGCACCAACGATGCAGTGACCGTTATTCAAGATGTGTCCGAAATAATAGAGAAGATCAACCAGTCCGTAGAAGCCATAGCCGGTCACGTAGACCAGCAGACCAAGGCTAGCAACGAGATAGCCAGCAACGTAGCCCAGGCTAACACTGGCGCAAGGCGTGTAGCCGGTTCCATAGGCGAAGTAGCCAAGGGAGCCACCGATGTAAGCCGCAATGCCGGTGAGGCTGCTAAGGGAGCTACCAATGTAAGCCAGAATGTTACGGGCATGAGCTCTGCCGCCAGGGAAAGTGCTCAGGGAGCTGCACAGGTGAACCAGAGCTCAGGTGATTTGGCTAAAATTGCCGGCGAATTGAAGCATACTGTTAGCATGTTTAAAGTTTAACTCGGCATTTACTATATTATTCAACGGATGATTTTCAAAAATCATCCGTTTTCCTTTCATTTCTTCAAACAGAGGGGTATTATCATGAAGAACATCAAAATGGGGCCTAAGCTAATCGCATCCTATTTGCTGATCACCATCATGGCAGTTATAACTTGCATTTTCTTGCTTGTAAAATTGTCCGACATCAACGATAGCACTACGGAGCTCTATGAGAACGCAGTGTTGCCAATCATCAACTTGCTCAATACCGAACGTATGGGACAAGAGCTTCGTATAGAAGCTCGCGATGCGCTCCGGGCACACACTACGGAGGAATTCAATAGGATAATTGCAGTTAAAGATTCCTTAGTAAGGGAGATGCATGCAGTTTACGATGTGGAAGAAAAGCGACTTATAAACACAAATGCCAAAGTGGTAGTAGATAACTTCAGAAAAGCACTCGATGAATTCTCATCAATGTTCAATCAATTCATAAAAGATATTGCGGTCATGGATGCTGAAAATCGCGCAATTCCTCCGGCTTTGACCGCTAAAAGAACGGAGGTATCAAAGTATGATGGTGAATTTACTATGTATAAAGAAAAAGCCTCTGCGGAAATAAATATAAGAGGCGATCAAACTTATGAAACTGCTACGAAAATCAGTATAACTGTTCTTGTGATTATGGTTGTAATTTCCATTGGTATCGGTCTTTTCATGACCTTCTCCATCACAGGCCCTCTGGGCAAGGTTGTGGAAAGCTTGAAGAAGGGCGAAGACGGCGACATGCGCGCTCGCGCCGATGTGAACCAGCAAGATGAGATTGGGATAGTGGCTAACTCGGTAAATCATTTCTTTGAGAAAATACAGTCTATCATCAAAGGCTTGCTCTTAAACTCAGATACATTGGCCGGAGCTTCCGAAGAGCTTTCCTCTGTTAGCCGCCAGCTAGCAAGCGGCGCGGAAGAAGTTGTTAGCCAAAGCACAACTGTTGCCAGCACCACCGAACAGATGGCAGTTAACATTAACGCAATGGCCAGCGGTGCCGAAGAAGCCAGCGCAAACGCCAGCGAAGTAGCCAGCGCAGCCGAAGAAATGAGCACCAACATGAACACGATAGCGAGCGCGATAGAAGAGATGAGCACAAGCATAAGCCAGATAGCCAGCAACACAGCAGAAGTACGCAAGGTAGCCAAAGACGCAACCGTCAAATCCGGCGAGGCAACTGGCGTTATGAACAAGCTTGGGGCGGCCGCTAAGGAGATAGGCCAGGTGACCGATGTTATCAAAAAGATCGCCGACAAAACCAACCTCTTGGCGTTGAACGCAACCATCGAAGCTGCCTCTGCAGGCGAAGCCGGCAAAGGTTTTGCAGTTGTGGCTGGCGAAATCAAAGAGCTTGCCAATCAGAGTGCCCAGAGCGCCGATGATATAGCTCGCCGCATAGAAGGCATCCAGAGCGGCACCACC
>Ga0209755_10005803_pt1 | contig 13868 bp, 12 predicted proteins | sample TergutCo191P1_FD_187301 | JGI IMG/M metagenome (GOLD analysis project Ga0209755, IMG submission 187301) | Cornitermes sp. P1 segment gut microbial communities from Petit-Saut dam, French Guiana - Co191P1 (SPAdes) (version 2) | ecosystem: Host-associated > Arthropoda: Insects > Digestive system... | reverse complement strand
AATGAAATGTGTATTTTTTTTTATTTTGTCTAATATTACCTATTTTCTCTACCATGTAGCACTACTTTAGATCCTTACGATACAGATCAGATGGCGAGGGAATTCCTTCTTCAGTTCTCTGGTCAGGCTTTTACAGTTGGCCAGCAGTTAGCATTCAGTTTTTTTGACAAGAAGTTGCTGGGCTTGGTCGTCAAGAGTCTTGAAGGTAAGAATGGTTGTGGCACCTGAGCCTGAATTGTTACAGTTGTAGTATGAAAATGTATTGTTAACTCTTAGCAGAATTTATTGTAGAAAACTCCTTTGTTTTTCCCTTTTATGTAATAAATATTATAGGAGCTCAGTTATGTGTATTAATGTATTTTCAGCTGCTGATCTGAGTGCCATCAAAGCTGGTCAGGATGCAAAACCTAAGAAAACTAAAATGGGACGTTGCCTGGGCGATACCATAGTGCAGTTTGAAAAAGCTGAAAACTCATCATTAAATCTTGTTGGGAAATCTAAAGGGTAATATTTTCTTACAGTTTGAAGTGTTACAGGACTCTTTTGCAGATTTAGTTATTTAGCTGCAACATCTATGTATTATCATCAGTACGATGATAACGTTTTCAGCATATATACATAAGATATCACTTTCCTTTGCCTCTAAGCAGCCTTCACATGCTGTAAGTGGTAGTGCTTTAAGCAGTTCGCAGAAATGTGTGGTTGTTCCTTTTATGTTATGTTGGAGTATGAGATGTGAAACTGAGTAGCTGTAACAGGCACTGCACCAGTGGAACTTGTGAAAGTGGAGCTTGCATTTGTTCACTGTCTGCCCTGCTGCTTATTAATACAGTTTACAGTTTCCTGAGCTGAAGGTAGTAAGTTTCACATGTAAGTTCTTGATACTGATTTGTATCTATCCTCTTTTACTTTTAACAAGGTAGAGTTGTAAATGATAGATAAAATAGGCACTGTGACCCAAATTGTGGTTTCCATAAGGTATGTCCTGATGACTGGGTACAAATGTGAAAGGAATTTAAGATTTCTATAGTACACTTATCAAATGAGATGTAGCGTGAGCTATCTGAGGAGAATTCCTTTGATAGTACCAGTATAGTACTATTATTTCTTAACATAAATGTGTTTTCAGAAAAGTACCTCGTCAGTCCATCATCAACCCAGACTGGGACTTCCAGAAAATGGGAATTGGTGGCTTGGATAAGGAATTCAATGCCATCTTCAGGCGAGCATTTGCATCGCGTGTTTTCCCCCCTGAAGTTGTTGAACAGTTAGGTGTGTACAAGAAAAAGTATAAGACCAAATAAGATTTTTTTTTTCTGTTTTTAAAGTTTTGTCCAGTTTACATACAGAATATTTTGAAACATTCGGCTTTTTAGAGGAGGCAATATAAAATGTCAATGAATTATGTGCTTTCCATGTCCAAACTGCTCTTTTATAAATACTTGATTTATAAAATTGATGGTGCCAAAATATCTGACACACATATAAATTCTGGGATAAACGGATGAAGTTTAAGGCACATTTCTATGAGTTGATGTGTGTGGCTGAACACCAAAGTTCAGATAAGAACGAAATATCATAGCTGTGTGTCAACAATGGATATTTTGGCTGCAAGCAGTGTATGACTTGCTAGTATGATGATCTTGAAGGGGAGAAAAGGTGTAGAATAACTTTTGCACCATTGAAGTTCTTCAGAGTGACATAAGATGTAATTATTTTCATTACCAAAGCATTAATTTTGTAAACTGTTGCAGCGCTTGCTTTTCCACTGTGAAACATGCTGGAAGGCAGAAGGGGGTAATTTGTAATTATTCTGAAATATGCCACATTTTTTCGTGTCTTTACGGTATTCAGGCATGAACTTCTTTGTGAGCAGAGACTTATATGAGGGTTACAACTGCATGTATGAGGGGGTGCTGATAAGTCCTTAGCCTGACCTACTTCCTGATGTCATAGGACGGGATCAATAGTGTCGTTGCAAAGAGGGGTCTGTTCATGTGCCAAATTACAAGTCTTTTCTTGTTACAGAGGCTGAAAGGAAGTATGTCAGGCGATGCGCGCAATTTCAACAACATGCAGACGTGAGCTGTCATCAGGTTTTTTTTTCCTGCAAGGCAAGGCGCTGAAGGAAATTCACACCATTCTGACAGAAACATCAGGGGAGCATGCAGCATCATATGCCACCGTCAAAAACTGGGTGGCCCAGTTTAAACATGGTGATTTTGACACCTGTGATGCTCCTCGTCCTAGATGACGCAAAACAGTGACCACCCCAGAGATTATTGATCAAATTCATGAGCTAATCTTGAAAGACTTCCGGATTTTGGCTAAATCAATAGCTTAGCAGCTGGGCATCTTATGTGAACAGGTTGGATCCATCATTCATGAAGATTTGGACATGTGGAAACTCTCCATGAAGTGGGTTCCGAAATGCCTGAACGTGGATCAAAAACTTCAACAGTGCCAGTCATCGGAGCAACTTTTGGTATTTTATGGGCTAGATCCAAATGATTTCTTGTCACGATTGGTGACCATGGACAAAACCTGGTTATATCACTATGACCCGGAGGCAAAGCAACAGTCAATGGAGTGGTGGCATAGTGGCTCACCTCGCCCCAAAAAATTCGGAGGGCAAAAACTGCTGGTAAGGTTCTCGCATCCATTTTTTGGGATCAAGATGGCATCCTCCTCATTGATTGTCTTCCAAAGGGCCAAACTATCAATGCAGAGTATTACTTATCTCTGCTGGTGCAATTGAAGGACATTTTGAAGGAAAAACGTGACAAGGAAGGTCACCAAGGGGGTCTTGTTCTTGCATGAAAATGCCCCGGCTCACTGGGCACTTGCAAGTCAGAAGAAACTGGCCTACCTGGGCTTCCAGTGTCTTGATCACTCACCCTATTCTCCGGATCTGGCCCTGTCAGACTACCACCTGTTCCCTGGACTGAAAAAACAATTAAAAGGTCGCCATTTTTGTCCAACGCAGAGGTCATTGCTGCTGCGGAGACCATGTTGGATGGACAATCTTCTGAATTTTTTTTGAGTGGCTTGCAGAAGTTAGAGCAACAGGGTAAGAAGTGTATGCAGCTCAGGCTAAGAAGTGTATTCAGCTTCGTGGGGAGTATGTTGAATAAATCCCGAGTTTGGTCACTGTAGCTTGTTTCCTTCCTGGTCGGGCTAAGGACTTGTCAGCACCCCCTTGTATGAAGTACCCCTATGTTGTTTCCTGTTAGGTTGTGTAATAAATGTGGCATATTTCTGTAGGCAAACTATTTCTCTGTCATTTGAACAGGAAAATGTTCGTAGTGAGTCAGATTTATGAATGAAAGCAAAACCCGTGAGATTATACCTTTTGGCATTGAGTAGCCAGTTTGGTTCATTTATACTATTCAGCCAGTTTTGTGGCCATATTGCATTGTGAAATCTATTTTGGCAGTTGTGAAACTGGCCAAGGAACCCTATATATCTCATCAGATGTTCAGTGGCACAGAAAAAATGGATGCTATAAATTTAGTGGAGATGCATACAGCTTATAGGTATACATGGGAATGGCACACCCACTGCAGGTAACAACATGACAACATTATATTTTATAAGAGTATCTGGAGCAACTGAATCTATCAAAATTGTGATATATACCCTTCCTCCCCACCCGTAAATGTTGGACATACAGTCACATTTATAGGGGAAAATTGCCTTCCTTCATTTAAAAGATAGTTCTGTAAGAAATTTAGTCACTAATATATGTTTGGTTTTCATTCAAGCTGTGACATTGAAATAGGAAATAGTAAATAATGTGTCATCACACTGACCACAATTGGGCCACTGAAGTGGTATACCCATCACATCATTCACATGTTTGTTGTTTGTCACTCTCGTATTCATGCAGATAACTTGTTCAGTGACCGTCAATAATAAACTGAAGTTTTCCATTTCATGCATTGTTTTGTTAGTAAACACCTTTTAATTGCACGAAGTAAATGCACAATGTTTATTCTTTATATACCTTTATTGTATTTCTGATACGTGTTTCAGTGCCATGTGCACCATCATCAGAGAGAAATATTATGCCATATACTGAAAACCATATATTGTTATTATGAAAGGTACAACTTCACGTATGTTACAGTTATAATGGGTGTACAGTAGTTAAAATCATAGATGTGGCACAACTGTACTGTTTGTTTAAAAAAAGCCTTGATAATCTATGATTAAAATCTCCTTATATATTAAACTTATGTTTAGTAAATGGCCTAATAGTTCTCCCTGATAATGGTGCACATGGGCACTGAAATGAGCAGGAGAAATACGTTTACTAAGTTTCTAATTTTGTACTTGCTTTAGGTTGCAAGCATGTGAAAGGAATCCTACTGTTTGGGCCACCAGGAACAGGGAAGACACTAATGGCTCGTCAGATTGGGACCATGTTGAATGCTCGTGAACCAAAAATAGTTAATGGCCCACAGATTTTGGACAAATATGTTGGTGAATCTGAGGCTAATATTCGGCGGCTATTTGCAGATGCAGAGGAAGAGGAAAAAAGGGTGAATTGCTTTGAATATTTAATTCCAAGTATAAATTATTCATATATTTTAGAAAACTAAAGCTAGAAACTTGAATTTAAAACTTTAATTTTATGTCACTTTTACATTTGTTATGTTTTAAACTGAGCTATGTTTATACTGCAGGCTTTCTTATATCTCTGATGCTTCCCAATACATTTTGTGTGACCCCTTGATAATTGCTCAGTTGGGCCGATGTGTGGCTGAGGTATATTAAAGACAGGGTGTTACAAACAGCAGCATATTTTGGTGGTTTTATTTGCATGAGGAAGTAATAAATACATGGGTTTTATGTAACACTTCAGTACAGTTTATGGGTTGTTTCAAATGAGGCCATGGAGTTAAATTGAAGTCATTTTTCTTTTCAGCTGGGCCCTAATAGTGGCCTTCATATCATCATATTTGATGAAATAGATGCAATATGTAAATCTCGAGGGTCAGTGGCTGGTAATACAGGTGTGCATGACACAGTCGTAAATCAGTTACTTGCCAAAATAGATGGCGTTGAACAGCTCAACAACATTCTAGTCATTGGAATGACTAACCGCAGAGACATGATTGATGAAGCATTGCTTCGACCAGGAAGATTAGAGGTAAAGCTTTAAAACTTCCATGCATAACTGCATAGTTTTGTGATGCTTGGAAGGAATGCTTTTGGTATGAATGCTTTGAATATTGTGATATTCAATTTTGTATTAACTGGTCTTCCATAGGTACAAATGGAAATTGGATTACCAAATGAACAAGGACGAGTCCAAATTCTCAGTATCCATACAAGTAGGATGAGGGAGTACAAGAAAATCAATCCAGATGTTGACATAAAGGTGAAACAAATTATTTCATATTGTATTCTTTCGTTTGTGTGAATCCCTGGCATCTGATTTTGTGTGCTGACCTTTTGGAACACTCTGTTCCATCTTCATAGGCAGTGTAAACAGGCACACAAAATTCTGACCCCGGGGATTCACTCAAAAGAAAGAATACAACATTCAGAACATGGCCAAAGTTTGAAATCAAAAAAAATTATTTCATGTTGCTTTTAATAAAGTTCCACATACTCATGTATATTGATTCGAGTAACCCATGTGGTCATTTCTTCATATCCACTTCATACATATCCTCAGCATAGAAACATTTTTTGTATGGAAGTTCTTTGTCTTAGCAGTGTTGAGATCTGAATTTTATGTTATAAAATGTTAGGGTTCAGATTTGTTTTACTGCCCTGCATAGAGAGAGATAATCATTGCTGTGTACATTTTCTAGACTGGTACATGAGGTAACTGACTAATACAAGACTGTTGTAGGAATTGGCAACTCTAACAAAGAACTTTAGTGGAGCTGAGTTGGAAGGTTTGGTGCGTGCAGCTCAGTCCACAGCAATGAACCGTCTCATTAAGGCTGCCAGCAAAGTGGAAGTTGATCCCGAAGCTATGGAGAAGTTGTTGGTGAATCGAGCAGACTTCCTTCACGCTCTTGAAAATGATATTAAACCCGTAAGTGGAAATTTTATTGTGATGCAAAAGATGACAAGGAGTCAGGGCAGAATTTGTAAAGCATACTTTTCCTATTGCATGACCTTACAGTCCTATGAATATTATGTTGTTGATGTTATATTTAGATATGTTTATAATCAAATAATAAAATGCAGTTCAGTTTATCATTTGGCATGCTGCACTGATGTGTAGGTGGTTGTAGGATCAAATTCTACTCATGCATGAATCTTTTAGTGCAAGGAATGATGTCTTGTAGATTATAATCATTGTTATCATGGTTGTAGTTGTTGTGTGTGTAAAGACTTATTTCTTTGGTCCACATTCTGTCTACAATAGAACTTTTGGCTATAAACTCAGAGTTTTTTTGCTGTTGCCATGTTTATAATTGTTGAATCATAAACAGTGTTTTGTATGTAACTTACTGGATTGTGAATTTTCATATCTGTAACACCAGGTATCACTGTCAAACTAAAACCTAAATTAAGATATTTGCACAGCTGCCAAATTGTTGATTTACAAGCTACTAAAAAAACTGAACAAACATTGCAGATATTTGGAACGTCTCTTTTAATGGTTCCTTTCTGGAACCCACATTAAGTTGCATTATTATTGCTTCTGCCTAGTAAGTTAATATGCCTTTCATATTATTACTGAATGCAGAAAACTGTGAAGCACAAGGTTGATGTGATCTCCAGTGACAAAACATTTATGCCAAATGATGTCAAAATTTGTCATTTGTGCAAAATTTGAAGAAGCATTTACATGCAGTAGCACAGTGATCACATAATCCTGTTTTAATATGTAGATAAAAGAAAGTAAATGAAAAATTGATTTTTAAAAATATCCTGTATTGAATGGTATCATGTAAGGTGTATGAATTTATAAATTAAGCCATGTCTTCTGTGAACAGAAAGAGGTCATAAAATAATTAATGTTAAGTTTAACCTTTATGCTACTGGAGCGGGTAGTTAAATTTTAGTGCATAGTTTATGAAATGTATGAGTATTATTTGAAAATAAAAAGATAAACTTGTGAAATAAGTGAGACTTTGTGAAAAATTAAACCAAGATTATACACCATGCCCCCCTACCCAAAATGCAGTAAATTCCTTTTTCTAAATATGTAAAGTGGATTTTTAGGGCTGTGTTCCTACATGCTGTCTGGTTTGTGAAGACAGGTTTTTAAAAGTTTAATTACAATATTTTTATATGTACTTTTTTTGTTTGTTTGTTTGTTTGCAGGCCTTTGGAACCAGTGCTGAGGTACTTGAACATTTTCTTGCACGGGGCATCATTAACTGGGGTACCCCTGTAAGCAGTATTCTAGAGGATGGAATGTTGTTCATACAGCAGGCCCGCTCGACAGATACATCAGGTCTGGTTTCTGTACTGCTTGAAGGTCCACCAAACTCTGGGAAGACCGCCCTTGCTGCACAACTTGCAAAGAACTCTGACTTTCCTTTCGTGAAAGTATGTTCACCAGAAGAAATGGTTGGCTTCACTGAGTCTGCAAAATGTTTGTATATAAGAAAGGTAAGCATTCCTTATTTTTAACATTATATTCAATAATGTCCCCCCCCCCAGAGAATTTCAGTTTTGTTTGTGAATAAGAATGAATTTGTAAGTGTGAATATTGTGCTTAGATTTACTGTGTGCAGTATATTTTCTAGAGTAATACCCCTGTAGATTATATCCATAATTAAAATTCCAACATTGCTTACTGTTTCTGAAGTTTTTGCTGTGAATTAAAGGCTTTTACTCTCATATCAGATTGTAACTCTGTTAAACTTCATTTAACTGTGACATGACCCTTTTGTAGTAAAACACACTAATAATATTAATTATTACAGTTATTTCATAAGTACAGCAAGTTGAATGTGTGAGTGTCACAAAATTAGCAATCAGTGTTTCATCTCAGGCAGCAATTTCACACCAGAGGTGAGAATAATATAACAAATAAGAAATCGTTCCTTCCTGTCTTTTCTTTTCCTCCCTTCCTCCTTCCTTCCTTCCCTCCCTTCTTCCCTTCCTTCTTGTCTGGCTTAGGCATTAACTGTCTGTAAACTGGCCTGCTGATGCTCCAAGTAAAATAAAGTATGCTGTTTGCTGACATCTGAGTCATTATCTGCATACGTGCATAGTGTTTCATAAATCTTTATGTATTAGTACATATAATGTTTTTACTAAGATTTCCTGGGTGTTTTTCAGTCATTCTGTATTTGTACTTGGTATTTATTCTGTATTTATTATAAATAATGTACATTTTTTAAACTAACTAGACCTGCAAATGTTTTAGTACGCACCTGTTTTGTGTTTAGGTATTTGATGATGCATACCGCTCGCAGTTGAGCTGTATATTGGTGGACAACATTGAACGTCTCCTTGATTATGGTCCAATTGGACCCCGTTATTCCAACCTTACACTTCAGGCACTGCTTGTTCTTCTGAAAAAAGAACCACCCAAAGGACGAAAACTTCTGATTCTCTGTACCAGTAGCAGGAGGTAAAGATTGTGTGTCGCACAGGAATCCCAGTGTAACTCTCATAATATAGTTAGCATAATTAGAGATTTTAAATGAGCAATTTTAAAAATCATAGTCTATCTGAACACATGTGTTAAAGTGATATGAATTTTGTGTGTGTTGATGCAGCAGATTTTAGTGCTAAATCAATATGTGGCAGATTTTGTATTTGGATTTGCAGAAGACTGTGTGCCAGAAGTTAATTTATTTCATTCTTCTGACTTAATCTTTGTCACTGACTGTAGTTTAATTTGCAGTCGACACATTTACTTTAACAAAATTCAGTTCCTGCATGATGTTTTTCGAGCCTCAGACCATGGGACTTATGTTTTTACTCCTTCCTAAAGACTTCATGCAGAGAGATCCATACCGTATTGATGATTAAACTGTTCAAATAATTGTCAATGGCTATTTTATCTTGTCCCTAAAGAATTAAGATACTATAAGGTAGTGCCAATATTGAGAATAAAAATTGTGTTAGTTTATAAGATGGTTTTTAATGCTATACTTAGAGCAGTTTTCTTTAAAAAATAATGGTGCACATAGTGCATTATACATATCAGCTTTTGTAGAGTCAAGATGACAGGAAATGTACATCAAAAACTGATATATTGTATGGATTAACTGAGATTTGTCAGAATGAATGTTATATTTGATGAAGGCATAAGTAATGGATGTTCACTGGAAACTCTAGTTAAATAGCTAAACAGTCTGATAACTTAGCTGAATTGAAGGTACACCCAGTTTTAGAAGCAAATGGGAGGCCGTGGGCAACATTGGCATGTAAGCATTATTAGATGGTTGGGTGGATGCAAGATGTTCTCCTAGTTCCAAATTGTTTTTTTGTAAGCAATTTCCCCACAGCTGCACAAAAGGTGCTTTTTCATTGGGCTAGAATGTTTTGCAGATTAGTATGTATGTGAAATTTGTGATAAAGTAACACACAGTATAACAGATTTGTATATTGTAATTGAATAAAACTGTTGCGTGGAACTCTACTTGGGGTACTTCTACAGTACTTGCTGTTTTAATAGCAAAGTTAAACAAATTGATCTTATGTCTGTGTTCAGGCAAGTACTGGAAGATATGGAGATGCTGTCGGCATTCACAGCTATTCTCCATGTTCCAAACCTTTCACAGCCAGATCACTTAATGGCTGTTCTGGAAGAATCTGATGTTTTCAGTAAGAAGGATCTGTCATCAATGTCTCACAAGGTTCATGGTCACAGGTATGTAATAATGAAAACAGCTCAAATGCAGCATTAATTCAGATTTGTTTTTTGATACATACTAAATAAAGTTATGCATTTATTTGAAACATATTGAATTTATTTGTATAGAGTGTTCATTGGGATCAAGAAACTGTTGGCACTGATTGACATGGCTCGTCAGACGGAGGAGCAATATCGAGTTATAAAATTCCTCTCTAAACTTGAAGAGGAAGGAGGACTGGATATGGGTTCCTCAATACATTAAAATCATAGTTAATTTTTGAGGTAAGTATTAAATGAAAATATTGTGTTTTCATTAATTTAGACTCAGTATCCCTCATAAGGGTGACAGAACTGCTAGAAAAATCAGCCTTGATTTAAAAAGTGTAATAATTTGAGCTGTAAAGTATTTCTTAATGATTCTGACTTCGTGCATAACAGAGGAAGAAATTATGATTCAAAACAATGCTTATGCTGTTTTTGTTATCACGGTTAAGAAATATTAATTAGAAGTTCATATGGAAGTTGCAGGGAATTAATTAATTAGAATTTTTTGTGTTGTAAGTTGCTGCCCTGCTGTTGCAGGTTACAATTTAAGTAATGCCAGTACAAAACAATTAATTTGTTAAGCGTAATTCTTATATAATGTAACATACAAATTACAAGAGCATGGCATCACTTCATGTTAGCATTTATTGTTAATTATATTCCGTGAGTAACACATTTCCTATTAAATGTATCCCAGATAGAAAAAGTGTTTTGTGATACATGTCTTGTTTTAGAATCTCTTTAGACTTGGTAGGCTTCAGTTCCTTACCACTGTTGCTATTTAGTCACTATTATAAAGAGAAAATAATTATGTTATTGGTGCAAAGGTGGTGATGGGGTAATGTGGAAAAGAGTCCTGTCTGATTTGCTATGCAGGATTCGCTGTGCCAGATTTTGCAGTAGGTAAATATAAGAACCGTAAATGTAACGTGTTTCACTTTTTCATTGTATGAAAATTTGTAAGCACTATTAAGCATTTTTATTGTTGTAATTGTTGGAAAAGTTTTGTACATTTGCTCTTCCACATGTCCACCATCATGTATAGATAGTGTTACAATTGTTGAAGGTCATTTGTTAGATAATATTACATTCCTCACTTTGTGGTTGGCCAAGAATGTATGATTTATGAGTTTCATCTTGAGGGCTAAACTATGTTTTAATAAATAATTGCATACTGCACTGTAGTTGCATTGGAAAAGTACAATAAGATTTGAATGGATCTACTTATGCTAATGCTAACCATAATTTGGCCACTTCCAACATATTCGGCATTGAAAAGTTTGCATGTCACCAAATATGAAAGAAAGACTTATTCTTAAGACCAGCACATATTTTACTGTAATTAACTGAATGAAAGTAGCAAATTAATTTATTTTTGTTTTCATAATTGTTTCATAACAAAAAACTAGATGCAGATTTATGACTTATGAGAAAGCAACTTCTTTAAGATGCATTTACTTCTCAAAAATAAAATTTGAAACCTTAAATATTTAAAGAAATGTGGTATTTTGTGAAATCCTGGCTTACCATAGCATGAAACAAAATTAATCAACATGGAACGCACCAGCTAGAATTGTAGCATGAAAACATTTTTCAGTCACGTTTGCTTAAAAGCAAAGACAGCGTGAAAGGGATGCTTCAGCTGCCTTTGTTATATACATACATTACACATTATACATTCCATGGATCCATAATTTTGTCAAAGTGACAGTAGGATCTGGGGTAAGTCCTAAAAATGCAAAATATACAGAGCTAGTACAATAAAAATATTGTGTAAGAATTTCACATAAAGTATTCCAATGTTGTACATAATCACTTACCTGCATCAGAAAATAAGGTTGAGTCATATCTAAACATTATAAAATGATCAACAGAATGAAAGTCATGTGTTTTTAAGTAACTTCTTAATGCTACTGTAAATAGAGCCTTTGTCAATCAGACTTGTGAGTCTATGTGGTATACTGTTGAAGATTTTGATACTGACACATTATATACTTTTATGAAAACATGAGAAGTTAAAGGGTGACAATTGGTTTCTTAAGATGGTACTTATTCTATATGTTAATGTTATGTACAGCTGAATTTGTTTCAAATATTTCTTGGTTAATTGCAGTGAAGTACTGGGGTGCTGATCAGTCCTTAGCCCGACCCTGGAAGGAAACAAGCTACAGCGACCAAGACTTACAACACTATACCAAGACTTATGACATACAAACAACAGCAATATATTCTTGTCGTTTGTACGCCATAAGTCTTGGTATAGTGTTGTAAGTCTTGGTCGCTGTGGCTTGTTTCCTTCCAGGGTCCGCTAAGGACTTATCAGCACCCCTGTACATTAATGGAAACTACTTTCATATGGAAGGGGTAAAATGTCTAATCTCTTAAAATGGAAGTCTTGTGCATAAGTTTCTTGTTTTATGTCAAAATAATTGTAAAGTATTTCTGTTGTAGACACAGTTTCTCGTTAGTGTTCAGCTGAACGCCTTTTCAGACATTGGTGACATCCATCATGGATGAAGTAAAGGAGGATTTGGCTTCAGAGGCCCTGAGTCTTTGAATCAATTGGTCAAGGACAGTGTATAGAAGGTGACAGATAGCAAGTGAGAATATTTATCTGATGAAGCATTCTGTTTCTGGGATTTTGTAGTATGAAGTTGTAGGATGTATGATGAATTGCTTGTTTGGGTGCTATATGAGAGGAGGTGGTTGTGTCCTAATCTAAGGTGTCTCCCAGTATTTCTGGGGAGGACTGAGTAAGACCATGAAATATATGATAACTAGTGTCCAGGCCAACAGTGGAACCTGAAATCTCGTAAATATTGAAACAGCTATGCTAACCACACGACCATGATATTGTCTTGCTAGAGTGTTTGCTGTGAGCAAGTAGATTTCAGGACTGATAACCTTATGTTCAAGGTAGCAGTTTGTTATATTCCTTGGTGTATTTAACAAAACTTGTTCAGTCGTTAAAGTGTGATTATGAAGATGAATTGTTGAAAATGTAGAAAATATGCGTGGCCTATTTGAAGGTGCCATTGAAGCATTTTCCGAGAGGGATGTAGAAGAGAACTACAAAAAATAGTGGTGACATCAAGTTACTAGATCAAGAATGAAACCTGGAACCTCTCAGTCCTGTGCTCATAAATGTAGTATTTAGTTAGTACTGTGTCATATAACCATGAGACATTTATTTTTGGGAAGTTGGGGAATGCGATCAAGCCCATGTCTGCACTGACTGTAACATATAATATTGAATAGTAGGCCTATAAACTGTAAATAACAATAAAAAAGTCTGAAAAAGATGTTTTGCAGTGTTTGATGATATTCTTTCCAATGTGATATGTTTAAACAGTTAATAAATATATATATGTGTGTGTGTGTGTGTGTGTATATTCTTATTCTTGCATGTTTTGTGTTTCACTTGTAAATAGCGTGCTCTTACAGATAAACAGTGGATCATGTATGTTACCATTAATTACACAATTTTAGCATGTACAGTTATAATCTCATAACATGGCATATATTCATGCATAAATTTAAAGTTTGTTCCCTAAATAAATAGGGCCGTACCTTCATCTGGGTTTCCATAAAGTTGTTGACTGTTTCACTTAACACAAAACATAGTCAAAAAAATTGTCTGTGATCCACGAACTTAATGTCATGCAATGCTAATATTTGTATGGCCTTTATTTTAAGACCTTCTGTATCTCCACACAAAAACACACAGTAATTAATACTTGTATTTACTGTCCATATTTCAAGATATTTTTAATGTTGTACAGTGCTGTTATGTGAGATCTACTAGATTTGTAGAGTCAAACTACATAACCCAGTTAGTGAATCTTCTTCAGCTGATGCTTTCAAGTTGTTGAACTTTTCCAATGCATGCACAATGTTAATTTGGTGTGTAGTCTATTCTGTTGCACCTAGAATAATGATGTGTACTATTGATAGTGATACAACATTCAGAATAAGTATATTCTATATATATATATATATATATATATATATATATATATATATATATATATAT
>Ga0209755_10005802_pt1 | contig 13871 bp, 11 predicted proteins | sample TergutCo191P1_FD_187301 | JGI IMG/M metagenome (GOLD analysis project Ga0209755, IMG submission 187301) | Cornitermes sp. P1 segment gut microbial communities from Petit-Saut dam, French Guiana - Co191P1 (SPAdes) (version 2) | ecosystem: Host-associated > Arthropoda: Insects > Digestive system... | reverse complement strand
CGCTCGTGAGCTGAGTAATTTTGGCAGTTTTATTTGTGGTACGACTGAACTTTAAATTCAAAATTTACACAACTTACACTACGATTATATAGAGAGGCGAAGTTACTATTTTAATTAATTTTAGAATTAAATTTTATACTTATTAGGTTTATACTAAGTTTACAGAGAGAGATGTTGATAATTTATTTGGCAACTTAGAATATAGATATATTGGGAATTTTGGATAACTAATTGAGATTTTGTTATACTATCCTTGCATCCCGAATTTCGAATCCCCATTTATTAAGTTGAGAGTATATTGACGACACTAGTAGATTTGATATCGTCTGGTGGCAGCGACTAGTGATTTGTATAGAGTGTTTTATGAGTGGGAATTCTGTAGTATAATTCCGCTCAGTGCCGAATCGCGGTATTAGTGTAGGCGCACTTAAACGCGGGGGCACTACACGCACATCAGATTGTATATTACAAGTAACAACACAGTGTACCTGTGTAGCTCTTTTGATTTTATTCGTATTTATACTTCTCAGTAATGGCCCAGAACGGAGCTGAAGTACGTAGGAGGTAATGGTAGGAATGTTCTCCAATAAATTTATTAGTTGGTTTGATCACTATGTAATTAATCTTCATAGTCACGGATGCGGCAACCTCCATCACATACTGACAAGACTACCCATTAGGCTGCTGCATCAAGGTTTATGGAGTATCATGTACATACTTAAACTCTTTTCTCATACTACCCTACTGCGAAATCTGATAAAAACTGCATATCATAACAAGATCAAGGTAAAGGTAAAGTCATCCCTATGCACACTATGAAGACATATGGGGAGTCCATTGGGAGCTTCATGCTTTCTTGACTCTGGTAAAATGAGTGGTCAATGTCATGCCCCAGCTGCCTTACCCCCAGCAACCATTAATCACGAAACTGACCCCACAGTTAGTCTGGATGTTTTTAAGAAGATAATAATCTCTTGTCCCTGCCAGAAATCAAACTACAACTCCTTGGCTGTCCACCCTGTAGCCTACTTACCACCATGAGTGAGATACCTCAGCAAACCAGCAGACACCTTAAACTGCAGGCCTGAATGTATTAATATAGTGGTTCTGATGCAGGAATATACAATCTACTACAAGAGGAGAACATGCAATCCATTTTATACACCATCAAACACATCCCAAAAGGAACTAAAAATAATTGGAACTTTTATTTTGTACAACTTTGTTTGTGCATGGAATAAGGATTGTTTACAAAGAAAGATTATCTGTTTCTGTCACATTTATAACAGACAGTGACATGGTTAAGATAGGAATTAGACCACCACTGAAAAAGGGTTTGACCAGTCTGAGACCAAAAGATATACTGGCTGAAAAGAAGTAAGAAACACTAAATTAAGATATCACACAATATGTCTGATGAATATCTGCAACTGAGATTTTGCACCACACCTGGCAAGAGCTGTGAGTTGGAACGTGTATCTGTAATTTATCAACTACATGCGAGTCACTGTGAATGTCAGGGCAGCAAGTGTTTACTGTTACACCCCATCCTGTTTTTTAAAAACAATGGCAACAAATTGTTAGAACACAAAATAAAACCACACTTCTACTGAACTTGGAAGCAAACCACCACTAACATTTACAAAATGACATAGCAAGTTGTGCAGCTGTAACAATAGAAACAGTGCACATTTTATAAGTAACAGTGTTACACATAACAAATCACAATTACAAGAATTGACACAAATGTGGGAAAGCATTGAGATGATAACTGAGTAACTCTTATGACAATATTTTAAAAAATCACAATCACATAACCTGTGAGACTGGCTTTGGTAAGAGAGAACAAGAATATCTATGCCAGAAGAGGCACTGAAAAATCTCAGTTGCAACCAAATAAAAGAAAAATAATTCAATTAAATCTTCCAGAGGGACTTGAAAACCCCTGAAGTTTGGATGGGAGGGGGGGTGACAATGAGGCCTGGCTCTTCCAGCATAAACCAGAAACAGAACACAATCTCCAATGTAAAGGACCAAAGTCTCTAATATCAAAACAAGCATGAATAAGAGAATCAAATGCCAAACCATGCTACTCTAAATTGCTGACAAACTTTCTCCACAAAAATTTAATTAGGCAGGTAGTGATCACGATAAATATATTCTGACAGGGTGAATATATGATTAAGTGGATCTTACATCATTATACAGCACTACCAGAAAAGTGACCTTTGGCCAAACAATATAAATGCCAATGCAGGAACATCCATTTTATTTGTGTGGTTTGAACTCTGATTTTTCCACGTACCAAAAAATTAAAAACATTACTGAAATGGCCTCTTGAGCTCATAAAGACATGCATAACAATGTAGAAACAGTACTGCAGGTGTTCCATAAAACTATTTCTAGTCCTATTTTCTCAAGTGGCAGACACACCTATATGTGCATATGAAGCCAAAAAACTAGCAATCTGGAAGTTTTCACATTCACTGAAAGTTACTGACAATATCTTTCTTACATAGTCAGTACAGTTCTTTGTGACAATTTGATCTCTGTCTCTTGAGTGTGTGTTTTATTAACAGCAGTCACCTGCTTAGATTATACAGCATCCAGGATGGCTGAACAAAATATGAACATAATGCATTGGCAAACTATGACAAGGGAAAACAAAAGTATGTGGAGAAAAACTCCTAGCTGCACTTCATTCGCTGACTGGCTTGGGACTGAACCCAGACCTCCACAATGAGAGAACTGTAAATAACTACCTGAGTCACAGAACACTCCATGTTGCCGTGTGATTCAGTAAATGGGCATTAGGTTCTGAGAGACCTGCTGGCTTAGTACCATGAAAACAGAAGTGCATGTCCTCTGAAATAATGATACCATGTACCAAATGACATAACAGACTAATGTCATCTTCACTTCACATACTTAAGTGTCAGAACAAATACATCAACTTCTGCTGGTGTTCCTCCATGCTGGCACAGATAATGGTAGGGATTTTTGGTATGAAGCCTTCAACTGTGGCATGAATTTAGACCCATCTACAAAATGTAAATGTTATCATATGTGAAAAAATTCAAAGTGTCATAACTATCATAAGAATTCTGATAAATCAGTCAATTCATTCCAATTTTTGCAGCTCACAACATGGCAGCCCATTTAACTACATTTCCTTCTGAAATTCATCCTAACAGAATACTCATATAAAGTACATTTATAAGATTCCATTCATTCATCCTTTTTTTACACAAATAAAGCAGAATGATTGTGTCTGGGCACCTTAAAAAAAATTCATATGAAAGATTTTTATAACACAACAATTTTAAAGGACAAATCCTATTATTGCGTATCTGTGCTCCTTATTTTTAGAAGTCACTAAGCTGTTCAAACTCTTCTTCTTTCAGTTACAAAAAACTCACCTTTGAAATTGAAACTGGGTAATTATTTGGAACCAAACTGTAACATGTCTCTCGATTTGTAACCTTTTCTTTGAACAAAAACAACCTGAAAATAAAGAAATACGGCATGTGTGAGAGCCTCTTTGTGGTTTTAATTCAACACAGTACCTGTTATGACAAGTTGCAGTCTTCAGGATTATACATACTCTACTCTACATTGAAATTGGCTTAGGACATGCTGTGACACTTCATGGCGTGCATGCACACGATACTAGCTGCAGTACAGTCCTACTGCATCTTTGTATGGATGGAAGCCAGATATGCACCTGTACCTTAATACCCTCAACAACTGCCTTCAGTGACCCTCACCTACACAGACTCCACACATTCCAAGTTCCATATCTCAAGTATATTTTCCATTTTTTAAGCCATACCAAAGCATCTCTCAAAGTCTGAGGCCACGTGTAATAGACTGTAACATGTAGATTTTTTATGGTGAGGAATAATTACCTCCTCACCCAACCCTCAAGCTAGAGGGCCACCCCTTGTTGGTGTCTGAGACTGCTTACTGAATATATTCACAACCACCCTCAGCATTTGGCAGCTGTCCCTTACCTCCACAACCTCAGAATGCATCAAAGCTTGTTAACAGAATCATTAAAATAACTTAATTACCTGACAGTAACACTCTTCAGATCATAGAGCCTAAATGGATGTTAATTGCAGATGTTACGCACATACGCTTTATACGACATTTTATTCCAAGTATAAATACACTCTGTGAAATCCTGCAATTTAATGAAATTACTGGCATGAATTTTTATGTCAATGGATTTATAACACTGGTGTTGTCACCAGTGACATTTCAGAGCATCGTCTTAAACATCAGAATGCAACAAATGTTCCCCTTCACAAATTACCAAAATGATTTGAATTCTAACACACGTATAATCCCAATCTCTCTATCAGAGCCATTTTCACTTTTGTGACCTTTGAGTAACAAGTTTCAGAAAAAGCCGTTTTCATTCATAGACACTATCTACTGTCATACTTCTGAATAATGAAACTGCTCACTGATTTTTCAAAAATGTATGTGTTTTGTTAATAAGCAGGCAGTACTGCCAAATTATGGGATATCCTTACTGTTTGCATCTTCAAGGAAAACCATCTAAATACATAAAAGAGGAAATCAGGTACACAAAAGCAAAAAAAGGGAAGACACAGAATCTTGTTCTTGAATACCCTCAAAATAGTCACTGTGAAACATGAGAAATGGGATAGATATGTTGGGAGAGAAGTAAAAACTTTACATTGAAAAAACCTTAAATGTCTTCAAAGTATGAAAGCTCTTTCCTTACTTGTTCACCTCCCCTTCAGTATGACTCTTCAAAGATCATTCACATTGGCTATCATTTAAAAAATAAAAAGAAAACAGCTCTCACCCTGCTATGGACCTATACCAAATAAAAGCAACGGAACGGAACAGAACAGAATTTGTTTAGTTTCCACAGATCCTATACAGTACATGGATGTAGTATATGTAGGAGTATAAATATAATATAGGAATCAATTAAAAATCAACAGAGTATGCACTGAACAGACACATACTTCACAGCATATATGACCATGACACCAGCATGTATGAGATCACTTCCTTTATTACACACATAAAAAGTCAATCTCCAGGGGACCTATTAATGGCAGCAGTAGTTCGTACACATGCAAATTCCCACATACCAACAAGCCCTGATAGTTCGAGAATGTCACAATACCAGTTACATATATAAAGCAACTGACACATACAGTAAATAAGAACACTTATATAGTACACAGTTAAGAAGTCTTCATGGTGGATGATATATATACAACCACACAAAGCAAACCAAATATACTGGGACATTCTTCATATATTGTGTACAATTTTACACAAAGTAATGGCCCATATTTTTTTTTAGTAAGTATTTATTCCTAAATCACGAAAATAACACGTTATTAGGAGTGATGGTTTGACTCCATACCCTCTTTTTTTACAAAGTCTCCATCCAGTTCTACAGCCTTGCACCAATAAAGAACAAATGTGTGTACACCTTGCTGGTACCATGCCTTGTCCCAATCATTTAGCCAAGTTTTCACTACACAGTCACATTGACAATAGTCTCAAACTTCACACCATGGATTGCATCCTTCAGGGCTCCAAATACATGGAATTCTGAGGATGCCAGATTGGGACTGTAGGGTGAATGGTGTAATAATGTTCGAACACATTTTGTGATGGCTTCCACCTTCAACCTCATGTGCGGCCCTGCAATGTCATGTTGAAACAAGATTTCTGTTGGGTTTATGTAAGGCCAAACCCATTTGAATGCTTCCTCAGGTCTGTCACCATCCTGATGTAAGCGTTGGAGTTAACTCTCTCTCCTCTTGGCGTCACATCCACAAGAATCACTCCTACACAGTTCCAGAAAACAGTGATGGATTATTTTGGAATTCTTTCTTCCTGGGAGATTTGAGGATGGTGCCAGTCTATGGATTGCCCTTTTGTTTCTGGTTCAAAATGATGGACCCAGGTTTCAACACATGTAACAATCTGGGATAAGGTCAACATACCAACAATTCAAAAAACATGGCTTTTTTCTTGGCTTTGTGCTTGACTGTGAGGCTCCAAGGAACACATCTTGCAAACACTTTCAAACATCAGAAATTATGAATGACTAAAACATCCTTTGCTGATTGCAAGAATGAACACCAGTGTCAGGTGTGATACAATGTTCCGTGCAAATAATGGCATCAGCACATGGTAGCATTTCAGGACTGACAGCTGTGACAGGATGGCCTGACTGAGGCAAATCATAGAGCTCCACTTTTCCTGTATTGGAAGCCATCACTCTTTTCACCCAGTGACCTGAAGTGCTTCTGTCAACCACAGCATTTGTACAAACAATGCAAAGACTTCTGTGGATGCTTGTCACTGATTCTTTACTGGCAACAAGAAATTCTGTAACAGCAAGTTGCTCGCAACACACATCACTGACCAACTCCACTTGAGGCAATGCTTCATTGAAGCTGTCTGAAACCTTCACAACTTCGTAGATAAATGTCAGAAACTTCAAATTTGTTTCAACTAAAACCTCATATTCCTAGCTTTGTTACTGGTCAAGCAAAATGAGGCATTACTATCTGGGTAACTTAACTACTTTTATGGAGTAGATCAATAATGGTTTTATTAAGGGTTATCAATTCTGTCATACATATTTCTGATAAGATAACTAGCACCAATATCCTCATGACACAGTAAAGGCACAAATGCTAAGCAGTTCTTTAACTGGTGCATATACAGCAGGTCTGCTGACTTAGGAATGTAACTGTTTTATAAGTGAGTAATTTCCATTAATATTAGATATTAAATGTTCACCCTGATGATGGCCTTCCATGGCCACCCCCATGCAGGAGCAAAATAAATTAGTGTGTCACAAATTTCTTTTATCACGTGTACTATGTTGATTTTTAAGCAATTACAGGTTTATTCAAGAGGAAAGGTCAATACTTTGGAAGGTGTCATTGTAAGAAATGAACACATATCTAATTCTGTAGGTTACCAAGACAGAAATATGAATGAATTAATTTATGAGTGTAGGTGTATGTGTGTGTGTATATATAAGCATTTTATTTTTTAGTTTTAAAATCATGTGTTTTAATGCCCAAGGACAGACTATGCGACCAAAATATGTAGCATATATTGATGAATCCTATAAAACTTCACTGTGGTTGACAGCAGTACACATGTCAGTACTGGTATATCAAAATGGGATAAATTCCACAGAATTGTTTCCAAGACAGAGCTGTTTGAATTTAGAAATATAGAGAGCTTACATACTGTTAATTGTAGTTTAATTTGTATTTTATGTTTAAATGACAAATTTGTTACAGTCTACAATAAATGTTTGAAAATCCCACCACTAACTTCAATGCAGTTTGTAACTCATGTGCGAAGATTGCATGTTGTTTGTCTGATTTAACATTCATGTATCTTTAAGCATGCAGCAGCATGCAAAAAGCAAGCCAGCAACTCATCTCATGTAACCACCTTTCTTTGACAAACTTAACTTCACTCAACCCCACAAACAAAAATCTAATGGAGTTAGGTCTACAGCTCTAAGTCGGTAACCAACCAAAATTAAACACATCTTCATACAAACTTTTTTTTTTCTCACAATGCCCAATACTATCACTTCCCAAAATATTAAGACTTCCCTCCTGAATCACCAAGTATAATCTGTAACAACATGACAGTGATGATGCAGCACCTAACGCACTGACACAGCAATGAGCACTGCAGAGGAGGTATTGTCACTAATCACTACTCACCAGTGATGGTGTTCATTCTACCAGGCGGTCCTACATTAAAAACAACTACTTACATAACACAATACAAATATATACTACATGGTTTGTACAGTTATTTGTAATCATCTGGCACGAAAAAAAATACAGACTACAAATACACACAGATATTTGTGTCAAAAGTTGCTTAATTACAGGTGCACTACTTGGGACCTTACAAGCTGAAATAAAAATTCTCCTAAGGAGTAGAAGGAATGGACTAAGACAAACTTTCAGTGCTGGTTTTAGTATGTTATATTAGGGTTCAAGATTTTTATGTTTTACGGTACAGCAAGGCACAATTTGGTGCCTGCATAGTACACACCTTTCTGGGAACCAGTCAGGTTAAGCATGTGGCACATGTCCACTAAACAGTCACTTCCTCCTGAAAGCAGAGACCACAACGCTCTCCAAAATGTTGGCAAGTTCTAACTTAAGCCATCATCCAGTAACAAGTATCACATTAGAAAAGGAACTGCTTATTTAGCCAGACAACAACTGTGAATGTACTGCTACGCTCCTTTTTCCAGCAGTTTATCTGCAACCATACGTGATCAGTAAAGTGGTTACTTCTGATTGCTGGTTTTGTTTAGATCTCAAAAATGTGGACTCATATGGTGGACCTACCCATCAGCCTAAAGGAGTTAAGCTACATTTTACGTCAATGCAGAATGAACAGATTTCGCCGAATACAGTGTATGAATTGTGATAGACATGCACTGGCAATAAAAACCACTTTTTCATGTGCACACATGTTCAAGTACGTCCCCATAAGAAAACTAATATTCTATTAAATCCAAAGAGACAACACACTGCATAATTTCCGTTGCTATATATATATATATACAATTACCTCATAAACTGATAACGAACATAGGAAAGTGTAAAAAAAAGTCCATATTAGAATTTAAAACTTAGAAAAAATCCTAACTTTGCTATTCAGTCCACAACATGCATTAAGATAATGGTAAAGGTCACCCTGTAATGTGCCAACAGTGACAAAGAGGGGGAGCAGAAAAAATAGCTGAACTCATGCTTAATCTCCACACCACACGGGGTATGTGGTCAACACTACGCCCTGGCCACATTACCTCCAGGACACAGTCTTGCTACCCATTCCAGAATGCATTAAATATTGCATATAATGAAAAGGATATGAAGGACACAGTCAATACAAAATTCCTTGGTTTACAAACTGATACTTGGAGCATGTTCTGCAGTTAGACTGATGATTCATACTAGAAATACTGCCACACTTCAAATTACTTTACCAATTTTTACTCTACAATAAAGCACACAGTAATATGGACAGTAATTTGTCCAACACAGACAGGACATGTACTTTACATAATAAAATTACTAGAACTGTGAATGATTCAAAACCTAGAACGTTCTCATACAAGCTCATATATGAATTTTACTTTACCTCATCCACATGCATACATTTTTCATTAACGAATTTAAGTGTAAATATTTTGTAAGATTTTTAGACAAATATGGCTGTATGTAGTGTCAATACAACACATATGTACGATCTGCAAGACCAACTATCATCCCTTTGTGTTTCCAAAAAGTGCTCACAGTGATATCATCAAATGCTTCATAAAGATAAAAAAGCATTTTAAAGCAGCATTAAATCTTTTCTTACAAGCTCATTCCCTTCTCTTGGTTGATGATTTCTTAATGTTGAAACGTCTACCAATCTTGTGTATTTACGCTGAACAAATCAACAGTTAAACCTATCTGAATTTGGTGGACTTCATACACCGACTTGTACCAATCTGTTCGTTTTGCAATTAGTCATTCCAAGTTCTGGATCCGGAGACCTTGCATAAATATGTACATATAACCACCACAGCAACTGGATAAACTTAAACTTGTGGCAGAATTTCCGAATTACGTTTAAATGGCGCATCCGTAAGCACGAAAGAACAGCTTCATCTCCGTCTCACCAGTCGACAGTTCGGTAAAGTCTCAACACTGGCCATTACACTAACACATGCTGCACGTAGTACGCACGAACCAAACCATGAGTGTTCACAAACATGATGGGCCAAGAAACACCACAGACTTGACATCAGTGTAACTATAACGCACGCCAAACAAATTAAGTTCATGGTATTAAAACTTCTTACCTCTTCAAGTTTTCTGGCTTCCCCCATCCTTTAGTGAAGAATCTGGTCATTAAAATACTACGATAAACATGATCCAAACGACTTCCACCAGACATTTTTCTTTAGGCACAGAAAGGTAGATCACTGGTGTTTCCCGTCTCAAATGTATAATATTACTTTACGCTGTGCTCACATTGTAACGTATAAGCGGCCTGAATAAACAACACTTTTACCAAACTACACGCACGATCCTCAGCCGTTCTACATACATGTGCCGACGTATTCGCTACTTTATCGAATTTGTTTACATGTACTATAGCACGAGATTATCTGTGATAGTACGTACCTATGTCAGAATGTAAACTCCATGGAAACGTACAATTACAGCGCCACAGGCGGCAGCCGGTATGGCAAAATAGCGTGCTCCTAGTGGACATTTCACGAACTATATAGCAACATATCGAAAAAAATAGCCTCCTGTTATACAAGACCCACCATTCATAATGGCACCAAGAATGGTGAACTTCACAGTTATTACAAATTAAATACACTTATTAGACAGTATACCTTACTACTTCTCATTATATTTCCTCCGAAACATTCTGCTAAGATCAAAGTAAAATGTGAAATAATAAAGCATAAGTTATTTGTAATAAAATAATATAAAGCAAGAAAAATACGAAACATTTAGAGTCTAAATTTTAGTCTTCCGAGTTACTGGAACGTGTTATTTGATTAGTGGGCACAGAAGATTTACTCTCGACTTACCACCTCCATATTTCGATGGCCTGTGGAGACAGAATGTACCTCCAAAACATTCACAACCATGTACCAGACTATACAGTGATCTAATACAGATCACATTATGATTCCTCACCTCTGTGAGCACCTCAAATCCTGTACCAAAAAATATTATGAACTGAAACACTGATGAATGTCACACTGGGAAAATGAATTATAGAACAGCAGTATGTTTTTTACAGACACAGTATTTAATATCACATATTTTCCACCAATTGTGTACATGGTGTTTCATATTTTGTCTCACACAAACTGAAGAAATGAACCATTATCAGTATGAATACACATTTTACAGTGAGGACCACATACGATGAACTCCAAAGTTCTACTAAAATTATATCACAAGGTAAGTTAACTTCTGATGGTGGCATTTTCTTTACTGGAACACAACAGTGATACAGAGGAGCTGCAGCACTCTCAGTGTTATCCAACAGTCAACACACAAAACACCACAAACTGCAATACAAAAACAAATTCCAGCAGTAGACTTATTTAAAATGGTATATATGACTATGAAAAGACAACAATGTTCAAGAAATGAGGTTCCCCATTTTATATTCATAATATGACAGTCACAACATAAAAAGAAGCTCTATTATTTCACTGAGGTGTCATTATTATTCAACATAATGCCACAGCACCATGATGCACTTGTCTCATCGTGGCACAATTTTTACAATTGTCACGGCAGAAATTAGGCTCCTGCATTCTTTTGCTGTAGAATTGGTGAACTCACAAGCATTGCTTCAGTGGCGCAAAAAATAACAGTCCAATGGGCACAATAAGCACTATACGTAGCATTTTCCTTCAGTTCCCAGTACCATGACTGCAACAACTCCTTGTGTTTGTTGTACAATGTGTGGGGCTGCATTACTGTGCTCAAGGATTATACGTCAAGACAGATGTTCTACTTCTGCCTGCTAATAGCCTAATGTAGTCAACACAGAGTGTCACAGCAGATGTTCATATTTGCTGTTGGATCTCGAAGCATGAAGTCAGTATTGGTAACTCCTGCAGCACATAATGCAGATGCCACAGTCCTGCATTGCGGCAGGTGTCAAAAACCTCCATCAAGACATTATCAAGCATCTCACCCTTAGTGCTTCCATGAATCAAGTAGTAAGCCACTAGTCGCTTCCATTTTTTATGGAGACTGCAGTGCACAAAGACCAGGGCATGATTTGCAATATTGTTGGTTCTGCTGTGGCTTCCAAGACCCTCACAGCCCACAATACAGACAAACTTCTGAATGAAATGCACACTGTCTCTGATTGACATTTCATTAAACATAAGACAATACACTCTATCTTCATCACACATTGTTTGTAGAGTGTGTATCAGTGTACTGAACATATGGACACTGATGGCCATCCTAAAGCAAACAGTGCTTAGAATGGTCTGGAAGGTACAGGAAGTGACTGCAGAAAGGTATAGGACCTTGGGCCACGTTTCAGGAGTGAGAGAGCCAACACCTTTCCTTTGTAGCTCCAGCTCCTACCCTCTGCTTATGCCTACTGTTTCTAACAACTGTTCCCAAAAATCTTTAAGTCTATACATTATTAGAAGATAAACAGACCATATCAGAAGATTACTGTCCAACTGACAAACCTCCTTCTGATTCATTGCCATGTACTTCTTCCTCATTTTGCAAGCCATACTCTCTTTGGTCCAAATTATCTCAATTTAATTTTCTGTGGGGTCATATTTGCCACTCTATCCAAACCAAGCAGTTGATTTGGGAATGCCACACTGTGTGCTTTGGGGAAGAAATTTGAAGGTTAATGCTTCCACATTCTCCACCAGAAGAAATTTCATTTGCATAGCCAAGGGAAATAGAGATGTCTTCTTTTGAAAAAGTTATGGTTTCTGCTGGTAATGACAGGTCAGGGGATACAACTGAAGGTATGGAACTTTCTGACTGGATTGCAATAGGTTCTTTGGTCAGTGACGTTATGAACTTCATGGAATAGGTTTTTGTAGGGACCAGGACATGAAGGTCTTCTTCACAGGATGAGGAATTCAGGGAGGGTTCTTCACATTATTCAGCTGAATGGGGGTGTAAGACCACTGTACAAAGGTTCGTAACTGCGAATCTGTCCAGATGTGTTTTATCAGCCAACATGAAATCAGTTTCTGAGAAGTGCCACCTGCATACATACTGCCACGAAAAATATAATATCATAGAAATGTGTAATTACAACCGAGACAATCTCCATATGAAATAGCTGCAGATCTACTAACACTTAATAGAAAGCAGATAAAATTAGTAACAGAACTCACAACAAGACACTGTCAACTAAGAAAGCACCTACAATAAAATGGTCACTAAGAGGAAGCCACAAGCTGTAGAAAATGTGGTATGAGTGATGAGACATCCTCACACATCATACTTGACTGTGAAGTTTTAGTGTGCAAAAGACTCAGGTTTTTGGCAACTACAGGCTACAAAACGGCCGCAGACAGAATGTAGTCTGTTGGATCTTATTAAGGACACAAAACTGTTTAATGGCCAATGATAAACTGTGTTAAGAACAACATATCAATTAACGGTCACAGTTCATCAGGGACAAAGGACCAACCCAGCAATTAATAATAATAAAAAAAGGTCATTAGAAAGAGCTAATCTCTATCAATGGATAAGGTCCAGGTATGAGGCTGTAAAAGAACTCTTTAATTGTTACTGCACTCCACGTGACATGAGCTGTGATCATGCAGCCACATAAATATGAAATATAGTGTTGTATGATGCAGAACAAGCATCAGTGTGACATGAAGACTGGGACTAAACAGCTTCTTTATAGACCTGGTTATTGACATTTCACTGTATTGATAACATATTATTTTAGACGTTAAAGAAAATGTGTTACAGAATGTAATGAAGTTCACTAAAAACTTCAACATTTTAAAAACAAAAGACATATATTTGCCATTATTAATAAACCCCATATATTACCCACACATTTTCATTTCTATAGACAGGTCATTATCAAGCATTATTCTCTACTGCAGACCACTTTCATAAAACATCACATACATCAGGCAATTCTGCATAAGTGTCTGTGAATTACAGAACATAATAGCAGAAGCTTCAACCTTGTTGTGGTTGAGAACTGCTACCAACCAAATGCAGACTGTTCACTGGTAATCTGCTCTGTAACATACATAACACTCTTGAGCA
>Ga0209755_10005801_pt1 | contig 13872 bp, 10 predicted proteins | sample TergutCo191P1_FD_187301 | JGI IMG/M metagenome (GOLD analysis project Ga0209755, IMG submission 187301) | Cornitermes sp. P1 segment gut microbial communities from Petit-Saut dam, French Guiana - Co191P1 (SPAdes) (version 2) | ecosystem: Host-associated > Arthropoda: Insects > Digestive system... | reverse complement strand
GCCATTCAAAAAGGCTATTTTAAGTGCATTGTGGAGAGCTTGTGTGAAAAATTCCTCTGAAAACTGATTTTGAATAGCTTCGCTGAAATCTCATGAAACAGTGTTGGCTTAATCAGTGTTTACTATATTTAAAATATGAATGGTATTGCTAATAATGGAGAATTGTTACAAAAGCTCTCAATGCATTTGTTTTGTGATTGTGATGTTACAAACAGACTCTGTCAGCCCTGCCCTTTGGCAAACTTTGTTTGATTAATTTATTTTGACGATGTTCCCAAGAATAGCTGGAGTGCTATAAAATACTTGCGAGAAAAAGTTTTAAAAATTTTGGAATTTTCGCAAAACCAAATCTTGCAAGCTAACCGCATTTTTACTTGAATTAATATCATCGAATAGCGGCTTCTCCCGTAAATGGTTTATTATTTGACATACCCTTGACAAGAGTCAAAATATGTTCTATCTTTATGAAAAGATTTATAAAACAGGAGTTTTCTATGAAAAACAAACTTTTATCTTTGGCAATGCTAGTTAGTTTACTGGCATTTGAATTCACCCTAACTTCCTGCGGTCCATCTGCAGCACAACAAGCCATGCTGGCTCTTCCTTCCGTTGAGGAAGTCAAAGGCCTTAAAGATAAATTAGCATGGCTAAAAACCAATGCTAAAAGCGGCGAAAGTTATGTCCTTGAGGTAACCCGCGATGAAAATATCTCCGAGCTTTTTTCATCACCCGGAAATCTTACTTACAAAGATAGGAGTGACATAACCATAACCATTAAAGGCGTTGGTGGAAATTGGGGTATTTCTGTCGGCAACCTCGGAACGGTATTTACTGTAGGTCCTGGTGTTACTCTGATTTTAGACGACAATATCACCCTCCATGGGATAAAAGCTCTTATCGGAGCAATAGGAAGCTATAACCCATTAGTTATTGTCGCAGCTGGTGGAACGCTTATTATGAACGAGGGTTCATCTATTGTCGGTAACGTTAATAATTCTAGCGGTGGCGGAGTGCTTGTAAATGACGGAAGTACTTTCCTCATGAAAGGAGGAACTATTGCTCGTAATGCTTGTTTTCCAATAGTAGCTAGTACTAGCCGTATGTCAGAAAACTGCAATGGAGGTGGAGTGTATGTGAGCAATGCTACTTTTATCAAAACTGGCGGAACTATTACTGGTTATGCAAGTGATACTGAAAATGGCAATGCAGCATTCTATGTACCCTATAATAATAATAATCATGGAAAATATGCCCCAGGCAATGACCAAGTTGTTCCTGACATTGGCCATGCAGTATATGCTGTTGTTTCGAAAGCCAAGGATAAAGGCAAGGGGCTCTTGGCTTCTTTACCGAGAGGTTCAGAGTGGACAAGAAAAAGTATAAATATTACAATTGGACCGAATGTGCATTTAAGTCTCAAAGATGGGGTATTCAGCGGTAATTGGGATGGTAAAGACAGTGAAATTGCAACATCATCCGATAGTAATATTGCTGAAGAGGCTGTTGCAGGAGAAACTACCAGCGAGACTCAGAGCGAATAGTAACTTTAGTTAGTTTCCCTCAAAAAGGGAAACTTTTTATCATTTTATTATACTTTAACGCCTTAAAGTATAATAATTTTCTATATTTTCCATTGTAATTTTACTTTTGGGGTCATTATGGAAAGAAAGTCCAATACATTCAGGAAAAACCTCAGCGGCGAAAGCGCTTATTTGTCTTTTTTGCCCAAACCCCTGCCTCCCGAACCGCCAATCGAAATTGATGATGAAACGCTGAATTTAATTGTAAATGCAAACAAACGGCTTGCGTTGCTCAATGGGATAGCCGAAAGAATACCCAATGTGAATCTTTTTATTTCAATGTATGTTCGCAAAGAAGCTTTAATGTCTTCGCAAATAGAGGGCACTCAAGCTACTTTGGAAGATGTTTTAGACCCATTGCTGGAAAAAAATGCAAATAGAGAAGTCGCTGAAGTTATAAATTATATTAAAGCTACGGAATTTGCAATAAAAAAAATGAAGAAACTCCCAATTTGCAACAGATTGATAAAGGAAATCCACGCTGTGCTTATGAGCGGAGCAAGAGGAGAACATAAGGAACCCGGAGAGTTCAGGCGTTCACAAAACTGGATTGGTCCCGTAGGCTGCTCTCTGAAAACGGCCAGATATATTCCGCCAAATAAGGACGATATGCTTGCAGCAATGGCAGACTTGGAAAGTTATATGAATAACCCTGACGGACAAGATACTTTAATCAAGGTCGCTCTTATTCATTACCAGTTTGAAACAATACATCCTTTTTTAGATGGAAACGGTAGATTAGGCAGACTTTTGATTTTGATTTTTCTTTTGGAACAGAAAATTTTAAGTACACCCGTGCTTTACATTTCTTATTTTTTGAAAAAAAATCGCATTGAATATTATGATAGATTAATGGAGGTTCGCAAAAATGGAAACTTTGAACAATGGGTGAAATTCTTTTTGCAAGCTGTTTGTGAAACGGCAGGGGAAGCCATCGCCGATATTGACGAATTGACAACTTTACATTCACAAAATGTAGCAAAAATAGAGAGCCTTGGCCGGGCAAGCCAAACCGCCTTGAATTTATTTTTATATCTGGAAAAAAATCCGATTATAGACACGCAAAAAACAGCTGCAGACTTAAATATCACATTTAAAACAGCCGCAAATTCCATTAGTAAACTCGCATCTCTGCGAATTCTTTCTCAGATAGAGGGTAAGCAGAGGAATCGTCTATTTGCGTATATGGATTACCTAAATGTGCTGAAAAAAGGATGTTAATTGTGCTTTATTATACTTTAACGCACTAAAGTATAATAATAAACCCTATTTTTCGCCGTAATTTTACTTTTCTATATTATCATTATGCGCAAATTTCTCTGTTTTCTCGCCCTTGCCTCCATTGCTCTGTTCGCTTGCAAGGAAAAAACCACGGCCGTCCAGATTCAAGGCAACAAAATGATTCTGGATTGCGGAACAGAAATCACTGCCATAGAAGACGTGAACACAGAAATGAACGCTTCGCTCTTTAGCGGAGTATTAACCGAAGAACAAAAACTTGCCTATATGCCTGATGGCAAAGCTCCGGCCTCGGTGAACATATTTTTGGTGAAAATAGGCGGGAAAACTTATATGATAGACGCCGGGTATGGAAAAACCATAGCCGATAACAAATTGGACCCAAACAGCATAAATGCAGTCTACATAACACACAAGCATGGCGACCATATTTCCGGACTGCTGCAGGGAGACTCTGCGCTGTTTTCTGCGCCTGTGTATGTAGCTAAAATTGAAAGCGACTATTGGCTTAGCGAAGAAACTCCAAACTCCGAATTGCAAAAAAAGGTAGCTAATATTTACGGCAATAACTACAAAACATTTAACTTCAGCGACTCTCTGGTCTCTGGAATACTAGCTCTAAACGCAGCCGGACACACGCCCGGGCACACAGCCTTTCTAATAGGAAAAGGCAAACAAAAACTCCTAATAGCAGCAGACTTCCTGCACGCAGCAACACTCCAATTCCCACACCCAACCGAAAGCGCAAGCTTTGACATGGACAAAGAAAAAGCTGCAAAAGTTCGTGTTGCGCTAATGGAAATGGCTGAGAAAAATGACTGGTTTATAGCCGGAATTCACATTCCAAATCCCGGATGGGGCAAAGTAAAAAGCAACGGAGGAGGCGGGTTTATCTTCAGTACGCCGTAAGACGCACATATTTATCCGGCACATTCAAATTCCACACGCCACCACCCCATTTTGCTTTTGGGTCTATATTTTTGATTTCCAATTTCAGCGTATCATCGCCAAAATCAGCCAGAGCGATATTGTCTTTATATTCCACTGTTAAATCCGAGCCGTCGCAATCAAACGCATCAACACGATACCCTAAAAATAAAAACGCAAATTTATGAATATCAACATCGCCATAGCTTGGAATGGAAACACAATTGCCATTCCCTTCCATATAACGCTCATTCTGAGGAAGAACTACTTTCCAGCCATCTTTTTTCCAAAGAATGCTGGCAACACTCAGCCCAAATGTTCCGCTTAATTCCAAGCGATACCTCTCATTGGGAACAGCAAATAGAACAGCAGACAAGTTTTCCTGAGAAACAGAAAGCACCGCCTTAACCCTTGCGCTATCCGGCAACGCAGGCTGCTTTCCACCCACAAAATAACCAGGCTGCTTTGGAGCACATGACATCAGGAACAAAGTTAGTATAAAACTAATCCCTAATTTTTTCCATATATTTCTTTGCACGATCATGCAGTCCCAATGCCTCGCATACTTTAGCCAAATGCAACCAGAGCTCTTTTTCGTCCATGCCGCCGGCTTCCAGTTTCTCAAAAATTTCCAACGCTTCTTTATGCTTGCCAATTTTGTAAAGACCCCATGCTTTAGAATCCAAATAAGACGGTTCCGCAGGGGCATAAGTCAAAGCTTTTTCCACAAGAGAGAGGCCCTTATTCACATCAACATTACGATCTATCAGCATATAACCCAGATTATTCATCGCAATATGATTATCTGGCTCCTGAAGCAAAAGCTGCTCAAGCCAAATCACGGCAACGGTTATGCTATCCATAAGCTCATAATTATTGGCTATTCTGAGAGCAAGTTTTGAAGTGAGATCTTTTGACGGATGCATAAAGTATATTGTAAGCAAAACTTCATTAGCTTCGCCGTATTTTTTCAAGGAAGATAAAATCTCCGCCTGCAAAAGCCCATACTCCGCATAAGCCACTCCGTTCGCCTTGAACGCCTCACCGAATAAAACTGCGGTTACAGAATCCGGCGTATTTGTAACCTGATAGTTTAAAAGCTGCTTTTCCAAAAGACGGGCCGGGTAATCAAGCTCCGGGAGCAAAACATCGTAAATCTTTTTTATATCTGCGCTGAAATTTTTGAATTCCTGATTTATTTCCTGATTGTTTTTATTATACTCCCTGTCTCTTAAAGCCTCCAGCAATAATGAATACTCGTATAAAATGGCAAAATTTTCACTCATCCTGTCAACAACTTTTTTATAATAAATGTTGGCACTGTCCAAATCTGATGTTTCTTTGTAAAGTCTGGCAGCATAAAGCAAATTCTCCGTTGTAGCTTTGGAGCTCCGCACCGCAAGCTTAAGCAACGGAAAGGCCTCTCCGGTTTTATTCTGCTTCAAAAGGATTTTTATAAGTTCGCTGAGCAAAAAATAGCTTTCAGGCTCATTAGCCAAGGCTCTTTTGTAAAACAGCTCGGCAAAAATTATCCTGTCTATTTCCAGCATGTCCAAGGCACGCAAAAAGTTTTCATGAGCCGCTGCTGCGTTTGGAGTATCAGCTACCAGCATTGTGTCTATTTTAGCAAGCTCCACAGCCATGTTAATTTTTGGAACTGCCAAATCCGCCGACATTTGCCCGGAACCCCCATGTTGCGCATCTCCAAGCTTTGAAGTGCCGGCACAGGAATATAGCAGAAACAAGACTAGGCAAAGGAAAATGTTTTTCATTCGGCCACCGTTAAATTTATTTCCATTCCGGAATCTAGGTATTCACCGGGCTTGGGAGACATTTCCAAAACAGTGTTGGGTAATTTATCTTCCAGTTGCATGGGCACTATCTGGCCAACCTTAAAGCCCAAAGAGTCTATAATCGCCGTAGCCCTGCTCAAAGACATATCCCGTAAATTCGGCAATAAAATTTTCCCGGAGCTATTGCCTGAGGATATTATTATATCTATTTTCGAGCCAACACGGACCTTTTGACCGGCATCCGGTTCCGAGCGAATAACCACGCCTCGGGGAATGGCTGAGTGCGCGCCTTCAATTTTTGCTCCGGGCAAAAGCTCGAGCCTTTGCAGGTAGATTTCTGCCTGCCTGGGGCTTACTCCACGCAAATCCGGAACCACCACCTCTTGCCTGCCCTTGGAAAGCGTCAAAAAAACTGTCCGGTTCTCCTTAACAGTCCTGCCGGCTGCCGGCATTTGAATCAATACATGATTTGCCGCTATATCGCTGCTGTATCTGCCCTCTTTGGCCCATTTTGCCTTTAATCCGGCTTTTGCCAGGGTAGCTTCTGCAGCTGCAGCTTCTAAATCCACAACATTTGGCACAGCCATGGTTTCAACAAAACGCCCTGATATAATGGGCATAATTACCCAATTTCCAATAACCACAATGGCCAGAGCCGCAAATATCCAAAAAAAGATTGCATGCAGCATTGGCCGGCGGCTTATGAAATTTGGGATGATTTTCACTTGAGGTAATATAGAATTCTATATTTCTTCCATTATGTCAATCACATCGCCACTCTGGTTCCTAGTTCCAGCCTCAACAATCATAGCTCTCATTTTTGCTCTGTTTTTTTACAAGAGCATGATGAAGAACCCCGAAGGCACTCAAACGATGATAGATATTGCGAAATATGTCAGGGAAGGCGCTATGGCCTACCTTAAACAGCAATATAAAACCGTTTCCATGGTGTTCGTGGTGTTATTCATTATTTTGACAGCGCTTGCAGTGCTGGGTATTCAAAATCCATTTGTTCCAATCGCATTTTTGACCGGCGGCTTCTTTTCCGGTTTATGCGGGTTTTTAGGGATGAAAACCGCAACCCGAGCCAGCAACAGAACGGCTAACGGCGCAATACAAAGCCTGAACAACGCCTTGCAAATATCTTTTCGCAGCGGTGCGGTGATGGGCTTGGTGGTAGTGGGTTTTGGCCTGCTGGACATAGCAGTCTGGTTTATGCTGCTGAACTACATGTTTGACAACAATATATTCGGGCTCGGTGTTGGCTATAGCCACCAGCAGAAGATGGTGGAAATAACAACCGTTATGCTTACCTTTGGCATGGGCGCAAGTGTTCAGGCGTTGTTCGCACGTGTGGGCGGCGGAATTTACACCAAAGCCGCAGATGTAGGCGCAGACCTTGTTGGCAAAGTAGAGGCCGGAATTCCTGAAGATGATCCCAGAAATCCTGCCACGATCGCAGACAACGTTGGAGACAACGTGGGCGACGTAGCCGGCATGGGAGCTGATCTTTATGAAAGCTATTGCACTTCCATTTTAGCTACTGCGGCACTGGGAGCAGTTCTCTCCATAACCGGAGGAATTGAACTTATAATTGCGCCTATGATAGTCGCAGCTCTTGGAATTTTATTTTCGATTATAGGCATATTGCTGGTTCGCACAAAAGAAGATGCCAGCGCAAAGAACCTGCTGCGCTCGCTTTTAACAGGAACGCTCAGCAGTTCGGCTCTTATTTTAATCTCCGTTGCGGCATTGGCATACTTTGGAATAATAACCTGGGGAATCTTCGGTTCCGTGGTATCTGGTTTAATAGTTGGCATAATAATAGGGCAATTCACAGAGTACTATACTTCTGATATTTACAAACCGACTCAAGGCATTGCGCAACAGGCAAAGCTTGGGCATGCAACTACCATAATAGAAGGCATTGCGGTTGGAATGAAAAGCACGGGATACCCGGTTATTTGCGTTGTGGTAGGCATTCTTTTGGCATTCGGATTTGCCGGCGGATTTAATGATTTATCCATGGGACTCTACGGTGTTAGCTTTGCCGCTGTTGGAATGCTCTCCACTCTTGGCATAACGCTTGCTACAGATGCGTTTGGGCCAATAGCAGACAACGCCGGAGGCAATGCGGAAATGGCCGGTTTGCCAAAGGAAGTTCGCAAACGCACAGACGAGCTGGATATGCTTGGCAACACAACCGCCGCAACAGGCAAAGGCTTTGCAATAGGCTCTGCGGCTCTTACCGCCATAGCATTGCTCGCAGCTTATATAGAAGAGGTTAAGCACTGGCTTGGCAACCTGGCAGCCGAAGCCGGAGGAATTTTTCAAGTAGGTTCGGTTTCATTTGCAAGCTCCGCAGATAAGCTCACCGAAAAATTCGGTTCGCTTTCTGCAATAAGAATTCTGGAGAACGGTAACAGGGTTATAAAGGAAGACGGAACTCTGATTGGCCTTGTTGCGCAGAGCGCCCACATATCCGATTTTATGACCGCATATAATTTAACTCTTATGAATCCCATGCTGCTCTGCGGGCTGTTCATAGGCGCAATGATGGTTTTCCTTTTCTGCTCCATGTGCATTCAAGCTGTGGGCAGGGCTGCCGGCGCAATGGTAGAAGAAGTTCGCCGCCAGTTCCGTGAGATTAAAGGCATTATGGATGGAACCGCAAAACCCGATTATGCACGCTGTGTTGAGATAAGCACCGTGGGTGCGCAACGTGAGATGATTGTGCCGTCTTTGATGGCTGTGGTTATTCCGGTTGTGGTTGGGCTCACGCTTGGTGTTCCGGGTGTGTTCGGGCTTTTGGCCGGTGCGCTGGCCGTTGGATTTTCCCTTGCGACCATGCTTAACAATTCCGGCGGCGCATGGGACAATGCAAAAAAATACGTTGAAAAAGGCAATCTCGGCGGCAAAGGATCTGATACGCACAAAGCGGCTGTAACCGGTGATACCGTTGGTGATCCTTTTAAAGACACTGCGGGCCCCAGCATCAATACGCTTATGAAGCTGATGGCTATGGTGAGCGTGGTATTTTCCGGCGTGGTTGTGAAATACAGTGAAATGTTCATGGGGTTATTTAGATAACAAGTCATGAGCTTTTTGGAATTTGCTATAGGGCTATGCTTAAGGCATTTCTATGAACTAACCGGCTCTTACGGTTTTTCTCTTGTGCTTTTATCACTTGCGGTTAGCATTTGCCTTGCCCCATTTTATTATTTGACCGGAATCCTGGAAGCAAAAGAACGCGCAATAAAGCAAAGGCTTGATTTTTTTATCACCAAAATAAACTCCATAAAAAATGCCAAAATAAAACACCTGCAGTTAAAGGAACTCTATACGGCATTCTCTTATTATCCGTTTTATTCGCTTCGCTCGCTTGCCAGCCTGTTCATACAGATTCCAATGCTGTTTGCCGCTTATGAAGTGCTGACTAAGAACCCGCTTAACGGCGAAACATTTTTCTTTGTGAGAGATTTGGGCAAGCCGGACTTTTTGCTGTGGGATACAAATTTGCTGCCGATAATAATGACATTAATAAACCTGGCTTCTGTATTTATATCTTCGCAAGCCGGCAGCAAAGAACGCAGGCAAGGCATTTTTATAGCGATGGTCTTTTTTGTTCTGCTGTATAATTCAAACGCTGCGCTTTTGATATATTGGACCTTCAACCAATTGTTCAGCTTTATAAGATATGTGCTAGTTTTCAAGGCAAAGAATCTTGCAATGCCAAAAATCGCTCTGCGGGAGCTTTTTTTGCCAAAGCCAAAGCTTATCAACTTCGCTTTTGTTCTTGCTGCAGCGGCGTTTCCGGCCACTTTGATTTACAAGCTGAATACCATTTATTTTATTGGCAATGATTTACAGGTGTATGTTGGTATTTTGCTCGCCATGTCGCTGGTGTTTGCATTGTTATTCAAGTACTGGATTGGAGCGGCCTTAATTCTCTCCCTTATGTTTTTTCCAATGCTCAGGGATATGGCAAATGTTATGCCAAGTTATTGGACAGCCAGGTTTGTGTGCACATTTGTATTCTTTTATTTTGTTTATTTCTTTTCTGCCCAAAAATACGCTTTAATGATATTTTTCGCCTGCACAACCATTTATTGCGCAATTTTCATAGAAAGAACCATAAGCCAACCGAATGAGTTTACCGCAACGGAAATTCCACAGGAATTGCTGGAACTCAAGCTCAAAGACAGTTCAAGCATTTACCTGTTTATGCACGATTCTTACCCGCACAAGGACTATGCACAGCATTTTGCTCTTCCTGATTATGATGAATTGATGGAAGTTTTCAAGGAAAATGAGTTTAATATTTATGATGTGTATTCGCTGGGAGTTTCAACATTGCCTACAATGTACAGCACTTTTAACATGACAACAGATCTTCTTTTGAGAACAAAAAACGGAATTACCACTATCCCGGATTTGCTTGATTCGGTTCCATCATTTGATGCGCAACACAGGCATTTTATAAACGGAAACAACATAAGCAACTTGCTCTTGCAAAAGAACGGCTATGAGACTGGCGTGTCGAATATAGCTAACAGGTATTTATTTTCAAAGGATAATTTCGCTTATAATTTCTATGTCAATGACAAAATAGGCAGCAATGTTATTATCCACGGAATACTCGCAAGAGGCAGATTAAATACAACGCTCACAAACAGCGATGTGGATTTAAATCTTGAGTTTGCAAAATACGTATCTGAGAATGACAATAAAAATAAAATCTTTGCATGGACAACAGCCGGGCCCGATCATTCAAGCGGAAGCTTACCCTCAAAAGATGCGGAATTGAAAAGATGGCTTGCAAAATACAAAAAAGCCAATCAGGACATAAAAACGGAAATTGAAGCGGCGGTAAAAAATAATCCCAATGCCATAATAATATTTATGAGCGACCACGGTGCTTTTATAGAAGATATAAAACGCTATCCGAAAAATTACAGATTTAACAAAACCAATTATATAAAATTTCGGGATTTATTCGGAGCGTTTATGGCTGTGCGCTGGCCGGATAAAGAAAAAGCTACAAAATACGACGGCGAATTCAATGTTGTGCAGGATTTATTCCCAATAGTCTTTGCGTATCTTTTTGATAGTGATGTTCCTTTGAAATATAAAGTGCAAAATACAGAGGTGCAGTTTGGGCCGCACAAATTTGATAAAGGTGTTTTCTACAAGGATTTTTATGAATCTTGGAAATAAAAAAGGTTATTTGGATCCGGGAACCGGCAATGCCTTATTTGCAGCGTTGTTCGGCATTCTCGGCAGCATAGCGTATTTTGCGAAAAATGCATTCTATTTGCTCACCGGCAAAAAGAACGAGATCTTCAAGTCTAATTTGGCAATTTTCAGCGAAGGTAAAATGTATTGGATTTATTTCAGAGATGTTGTGCATGAATTGATAAAAAGAAAAATAAAATTCACATATTACACAATGGATATAAACGACCCCGCATTTGAACTTTACGATTACGGAAACCCTGACGCTGACTTTTCATTGTTCAAAGTGAAATTCGTTGGCACAGGAAACAAAGGCTACTCCGCTATCAGCAATTTGAAGGAAGAAAATATTTTATCTACAACTCCGAATATCGGTTGCCAGGGCTACCCCATAAAAAAGCCAAAGAATTGCAAAAATTTAATACACATTTTTCACGGGCTGGGATTTGATTATAAAAAAGGCAGCATGGATAATTACGATACAATTTTATTGCATCAAAGCATTTTTACCGATTTATTCGCATCGAAAAAAGTTGTTCTCGCAGGGCTCCCATATCTGGATTCTTTGATTGAAAGATCTGCGAAATTGCAAAGCAATACGGACGGCAAAACAATTCTTGTAGCCAGCACCTGGGGTGATAGAGGTCTTTTGAAAACTTACGGTTCAAAATTTATTTTAGATCTCGCAAATGCAGGTTATAATGTGATTGTTCGCCCGCATCCGTATTCTTATATTTACGAAAAGGATTTTATAGAGAATTTGCAAAAAGAAATGCCGGGCATTGAATTCAGCACGGAGATAGATAATTTATCAGTTTTGGCTAAGGCAGATATTTTGATCAGCGAACTCAGCGGTGTGCGTTTGGATTTTTATCTCGCATTCAAGCGACCTGTTATTTCTTTGGAATGCGGCATGAGCGATGAATTTGAGCAGAACGAGTGGTTAGTCAAAACAATAGGCGATGAGATTGGAATTTCCGTTAAAAAAGAAGATGCGGAGAATTTGCCGAAAATTGTAAAAGGGCTTTCAGGGCGCAAGCTGATAGATGAGAATTCTATTTTAGCAAATATTGGAAAGTCAACAACGATAATAGCAGATTATTTGGAGAGTTTGAGAAATGGTTGATCTTAGAAGAAATGTTTTGCTGAACCCGGGCCCAAGCACCACAACCGATACGGTTAAAATGGCGCAGGTGGTGCCGGATATTTGCCCAAGGGAAAAGGAATTCGGTGATATTTTAACGCAGATTCAAAAGGATCTGGTGCGCATTGTGCATGGCACTGAGGAATACACCGCAGTTCTTTTTTGTGGCTCAGGAACCATAAACATGGATATTTGCCTGAATTCGCTTTTGCCTGAAAATAAAAAAGTTCTCATAATCAACAACGGTGCTTATAGCTCTAGAGCGGTGGAGATATGCGAGCATTATAATTTGCCGCTTATTGAAATGAAAGTACCGATAGATGAAGTTCCAAAACTTGCTGAAATAGAAGAAACGCTGAAAAAAAACTCCGATATATATTTGGTTTACACAACGCACAACGAGACCGGCACGGGCTTGCTCAACCCAATTCGAGAGATAGGAGCTTTGGCGCACAAATACAATTGCATATTTACGGTAGATACAACATCTACTTATGCTATGTTGCCTATTGACATTGAAAAAGACAACATAGATTTTTGCATGGCTTCTGCGCAAAAAGGGTTAACGGCAATGACGGGTTTATCGTTTGTGATAGGCAAAACAAAGATCATAGAACAATCAAAATCTTATCCTAAGCGTTCTTATTATTGCAATTTATATTTGCAATACGAATATTTTGTGAAAACAGGGCAAATGCATTTTACGCCTCCTGTGCAAACTGTGTATGCAACTCAGCGAGCTCTTGAGGAATTTTTTGAAGAAGGCGCAGAGAATAAATATGCAAGGCATCGCAGGGTATATGAAACTATACTCAAAGGCCTGGATGAACTCGGCTTTAAGCAGTTTATAAAAAAAGAATTGCAGGCGGGGCTTATAGCTTCCGTAATTTACCCAAGCGATGATAATTGGAATTTTGAAAAAGTTCACGATTACTGCTATGAAAGAGGATTCACAATTTATCCGGGCAAAGTCGCCGATATAAATATGTTTAGATTATGCGCATTCGGCGCAATAGATGTTCAAGATATTGAAGATTTTTTTGTTGTATTCAAGGAGGCTCTGAAACAATGAAAGCGGAATTTTTAGCACAGCACATAAAACAACTTGGAATTGAAGTTTTAACAGGAGTTCCAGATTCCACGCTCAAGGAATTTTGCGATTATATAAATTCCGAAGAAAAAGATTTGGTGCATTATACCGTTCCAAATGAAGGCTCGGCTGTGGGAATTGCTACGGGAACTTATCTTGCTACGGGAAAGCCAGCGTGCGTTTATATGCAGAACAGCGGCATAGGTAACACTGTTAATCCTGTGACCTCAATTGCCAACGCAGAGGTTTACAGCATTCCGATTTTGTTCATAGTCGGGTATCGTGGAGAACCAGGCATAAAGGACGAGCCTCAGCACAAGTTTATGGGCCGCATAACAGAGAAAATTTTTGACTGCCTTGAAATAGAATATGCAGTTATAGATGGCAATGCGAATTTAGATGAAGTTTTTGGCAAAATAAAAAATGTTCTGGAAAATAAAAAGCAGTTCGCATTGATAGTGAAAAAAGACACTTTTGAAAAAAGAACCGGAGCGGATTATTCAAATAAAAATAAGCTGAATCGTGAACAGGTTATTGCGGAAATTATAAAGAAAACAAATGACAATGATTTAATAGTTTCTACAACCGGGAAAATTTCAAGAGAGGTTTATGAACTTGGAAATCGCGGAAAATGTTTTTTAACAGTCGGCGGCATGGGGCATGCTTCCATGATTGCGCTTGGAATTGCAAAAAAATCTAAAAAGCGAGTGATATGCATAGATGGTGACGGCGCAGCTTTGATGCACATGGGCAATTTGGCATTTATAGGCAAACAGAAGCCCAAAAATCTCATTCATATTTGCTTGAACAACGAGGCTCATGAATCAGTGGGCGGAATGCCAACGGGTGCGCAGGGGCTTAAAT
>Ga0209755_10005800_pt1 | contig 13876 bp, 15 predicted proteins | sample TergutCo191P1_FD_187301 | JGI IMG/M metagenome (GOLD analysis project Ga0209755, IMG submission 187301) | Cornitermes sp. P1 segment gut microbial communities from Petit-Saut dam, French Guiana - Co191P1 (SPAdes) (version 2) | ecosystem: Host-associated > Arthropoda: Insects > Digestive system... | reverse complement strand
TGGTCATAATGACCTCCTAAAATGATGTACGCTTTTAAGGGCGCTGCCTTCATTTTAGAAAAGTCACTCGAATTGGTGGATCTCGTTTCCGGGGAGGTGGATCATTTTCTACCGGACTGGTGGATCTATTTTGCCGGACTGGTGGATCTTTTTAACCGTAGTTTACACCATACCCATACGTTATTGCAAGAGAAGCAGCATATTGTCTGCGTTGCATCTCGTTTAATTGTGTCCGCATGCTGTCCCATAATATTTGAACTTGTTCCCTTTCCATCTGCCGCATCCTTAACTCTTGATACGACTGATTATATACTTCTTTTTATTTATTCGCAAGTTATTATTTTACAATTCCTAAGCGACAACTCCGTAGCGCTTTTTATCTTCAAAGTAGTGCTTCTGACACTGCCCCGCTAAATAACAGGATAAAGTTGTTTTCCCCGATGACTCAGGGCCGTATATTTCCATCATACGCCCACGAGGATAGCCACCGCCGAGAAGTTCGGTCAAATAAAACGAATCAATCGGAACCCTCTCGACCACCACTTGGTTTTTCCCAAAAATAGAAACAGAACCAGATCCATATTTTTCTTGTAAATCTTTAACAAGAAAATCTAAATCCTTGATAGTTTTGGGCTTTTCAGCTTTTTCTTTCGCCATTAATTTCTCCTATTTGATGCTATGATAATTCCCATTTGTTTTTACTAAAGTTTTATTATTGTTAAAATAACCCCTCTTCAATAAATTTTATGCTATCAGATTGGTCAAACAGTTTTTCGTGCGAACTGTAATACTTCTTTATTCTTTTTACAGCTTCGTTAAAATATTTTTCACTTATTTCACAGGCAGTTAATTCAAATCCTAAATCAAGGCAGGCCATAGCATGAGTCCCGCTTCCTAGATGGGTATCTAAAATTTTATGCCCTTTCTTAGTATAACGCTCCAAAAGCCAGCGATACAAAAATATAGGCTTTTGTGTTTTGTGCCATCTACCACCTGCACTTTTTTTATCTGCTGATTTAATTCTCTGCCCGCATTTACATATTCTCAACGGCTTTTTGTCAAACGATGTCCAAGCGAACTCCCCGTCCGCCAAAACAAACCCGTGCCTTTCTTTATCCCAGATAATTGGCCCCTTGCACGATCCTAAAAACTCTAAAAAATAATTGGCCCCCCAAATGATTTGATTCCTAGAGATTCTTTTCAATTCAAAAAAATACTCCTCAGAAGGGGCTATGTCCCATTTGTTTATTTCGATTGTTTCTTCTGCTTTAAGACCTGTTACCCCATAGACTTTAGTTCTAGGATCGTCTTCAGACATCCATTTCCCAGCCATACCATAGGGCGGATCACAAATAGCCAAATCGAATTGACTGTCTTCGGATGCTTTAAGCAAATCAACGCAGTCGCAATTGTAAAGAGTAACGCATCCGATTTTGACAGGCTCAGGCAACATTATTTTAGTTTCCATTGGGAGTTATTTCTTTCAGAAGATCATAAAATTTAACAACACGAATACCGAGTTGCTTGCCGATATACCTTTCAAGTTTTGCTCCCCGGCTTTTCCGCCAATTTGGCAGCAGAACCAAACAATCACAGTCCATCAAAATCTTTATATCGTACTTCATACAGACTTCCCATTTTACATTTTCAGGCCAGTCTATAGCGGCAGGATTAAAAATATCCTTTATTCCCCAAAAGCGAAGTTCATCTTCAAATTTTTTGAAATAAACCTTAAAATCAGGCTGGGAGCTGATAGCCCCGCTTAAATAATACTTCATCAAAAAAGCCCCTCTTTGGATTCGGTCACTTCTACAACATCGTGCAAGCTGCCCTTCGCAACATGTTCTGCAAATCTTTCTTCTTGTTTATTGAAGTAGATCTCATTTAACTCAATGCCCACATAGTTTATACTTTCATCCCAAGCGGCTATTCTTGAGCTTCCACTTCCCATAAAAGGGTCGAGAATCCCTTTAACAGGGTCAATGTGTTTTTTCAGCCACTGTAGAGGCTTTTGAAAAACAGGAACAGGTTTTTGAGTAGGATGAAATCTAAATTTATCTTGCGGTCTTGCTTGTATTATTCTAGCATTTCCAGGAATACTAACCCAGCAATATTCCATTTGAGCCAGTGAAAAATTCTCAGGAACAGGTTTAAGCCAAATAATAAAATTCCTAGATGGAGGCAAGTCAAAATAGTTACCTCCCCAAACAGCAATGTTTTTTGCAATTCTCCAAGCTTCATCCCACCATTCAGGTGAAGGCGCAAAATCCCAATGAGCTATTTCATTATCATATTTCTTAAAGGTATTTCCACCTAAAGCGTGATTGACTTTTTGAACAGGTTTTAAATCAGAATGGTATTTTTCAAACATTGGGCCAAAACGACCTGTTTCCCTATTTGTATACTCTCCTGTTCCAGCATCTCCGAAAGGAGGATCAGTAAACAACAAAGAGAACTGCTGATCCTTGCACTTTTTCATGAATTCTAAACAATCCATTTTATAAGTTTCACTTTTAAGCATAAATTACTCCTGAAAAGGATTTATATCCCAAAACCAGTCGGAATCTCTTTGAATACTTGAAAAATAAGGGGTTCCTCTCAATGAGAGCTTCTTTGTTAAATGGTTATCTACACTGGTGGTTGCAATCCCTAATTCTTTGGCAATATCTTTACGCGACACACCTTGCTTATACATTTCATGAATTTTATTTTGCCTTTCCAAAATACGATCATTGAAATAAGTTCCTTTTAGGATATCTGATCTAAATTTTAAATAACCTTTAGCTTCTTTACGCAAAACATAACCAACCTGTCGAATATCCAAAGCAACTAGAGCGAATATATCTACTTCATCTGAAAAATAATTGCTTGATGTTAATGCTGGCGATCCGACTTTTTTATGTCGATTTATTCCTTTCCGTAATCCAAATGAGTAACATCCTCCAAGCTTTGGGGTTTTGGGGTCAATATAAGGATTTTGGCAAGTTTTTACTTGTACTCTAAACATTACAGTTTTTCTGTCAATAATAACATCATAGGGCAACCCTTCACTTACGGGATAAGCAACAATTCCCTTCGTGATCAAATCTGCACAGGCTATATATTGCCCAGCTATACCTATCATTTGACTCTCGCTTAATCGCATACTTAGCTAATTCCGTTCCCTTGACCGAGCGAATAAATATTCCCAATCTTTTTCACCCACAATTCTTTTCCACCATATTTTCCGTTCATCATCCGTTATCATTTTGCCATCAATAGGTGATTTTCCGTTATCCAGACAACTATGGGAAAATCTATTCAATACCACCACATTCTTTTCATCAAACCGCATCCAGGGAAACGCTCCTTTGCCAAAAACATGAGCGGCATCTAAAACACTTCCTATCCCATTATTGAAAACAAGCCAGTCCATGTACTCGCCAGTGGTCATAACTTTTACCAAGCGGCATCCGATATCCCGTTCCCTAACCAGAGCAGATAATTTAGCATCATCAGACATTTCTTTCGCCTCAGCCAGAATATTCCCTCCGTAGGCTTTATCCCATTTTCTTACATACTGCAAATAATACCGATGCACTTGTTTGTGGTTTAAACTTTTTGCAGGATAGTAACGGCGGCAGACTTTATCTACAAAACCGTGTTTATCGTAGTCCAATTTAAACTCAAAAAATGATTTAAATTTCATCATCCCCCGATTCCCCAAGAGCTTCCCTTCTTAATTCAGCGGCAGTCCGGGGAACATAACCTTCTGGAATAGGAAAAATCCGAAAATACTCCCCATCATAAAGATAGTGAACTACCGTACCCACAGCTCCATTCGAACATTTTAGTGCCTGCACATCAAGAATATCATCTTCTTCCTGTACCAAAGGGTCTTCAGGAAAAAACCTTTTTGCGTAATAATGCTGCCGAAAAACAGATAAAACCTGCCTGCTTCGCTCAGCAATTGCTCCAGAATTTTTTATAGAAGATATCATCGGCCTGAAAACTCTAAGCCCATCAACCGTTGACGGCCTGTGATTTTCCAAAGTTTTATTGACAGCCTGCACAATCATGACTAAATGAACGCCTGTTCTTTTTGCCAATTGGTGCAGGTTATTCATGGCCTGCTCGTAAGCAACGGGAGTCCCTTCGGCAAAGTCCTCCATCATCGTAGCCAGATCGACAAATACCACCATGTAGTCCGTTTGCATTTTTAATTTAACTTGACCGATCATTTTTTCAAGGGAAGCCGCGCTTACCCGTGTTTCATCAATAAATGCAAATTTGCGCCCATGCTCTAATTTTTCGCGTTCAAGCCGTACACGTTCATAGATGGACTCATCTACCTGGCCTTTTTTGCTGAATAATTCCCGCAAAGGAACCCGCATTCTTGAAGCCATCCACCTATCCATTGTGGCCGCCTCGGACATTTCCAGTGAAACATAAAAACAAGGGATCATTTTATTTATCAAACGGTTTATCAAATAAAGCGAGTAAGTTGATTTTCCGATGCCGGTCGAACCGAATATCGTAGTTATTTCCCCTGGGGCAAATCCGGTCGGCAAAGCAGAATTAAGCAGGGAACATCCGGTATCGTGGAAAACCGTGCCGCCCACTCTTTGGGCCAGGGTGTTTTGATACGAATCAAACATTTCTCCAATGGATTTAACGGCAGAGGCTTTGCCCTTCGCTAAATTTATGCAGTCCTGTATTTCGTAAACAATATCCTGCAGCTTATCTACATCCAGCCGGCCTTTAACCGTGACCGAAGTTAACCCGTCCTTTAAAAGCTTTGATTGAATCCGATCCTTGGCATAGGCTTCCTGCACAAGGAAACGGTAATGATCCCAGGCTTTTTCATCATAAGGAATTTTGCGAACAGCCGATAATAACGCGGGGTTTATCCCTTCGTTAACCCTGTTGCCAGCCGATATAATATTTTCATCGCTAAAGCTGACATTTTCCCGATACAAGGCTAGAAGGGTTTCATAAAGATCATGCCCTTCAGAACTTAAAAAGTAATTTTCCTTTATTTCAATTACTTTTTCAGGATGATCCAAACAAAAATGAAAAATTTGCTGTTCAACGATCTGGCTTGATAACAGGCTCAAACAGAATCTCCCCAAATATCATTATTTCTGAATTTTGAAACGTCAACCGTATCATCGAAAAACATTGGGGTAGGAACACTGCGGTTAATTAAGCTTTGCATACCTTTTCCCCATACATCCCCAATACCGGCAATATCAATATTCGCCGTGAAGCAAGTTGCCAATCGGCTTATTTCAAGCCGGGTTTTTAAAAAAGTATTTATAAAGGCTTTTTGGTACCCGCTTGAAAACAAAGTAACCTGTTCTTTCGCAAAGCACTCATCAATAACCAAAAAAGGGGCATCTCTCAAAGCTTTTATTCTATGGGCGGCATTTTCATCGCGTTCGGCTTTTAAAAGACAGTGAAGAAGGTCGTCCATCAAAACAAAATATCCTTGAATGCCTTTTTTTGCCAAACGGACTAAAATGTCTTTTGCGCAGGTGCTTTTCTGCGTACCGTTAGCTGTTGACCATAAGTACAGATGGACTCTTTTAAATTTACTATCAAATTCTTCACAGTATTTTTTAAGCTTAGGAATATTTTTTTGCACATCTTCGCCGATATAAGTATCCAAGCCGTATTTAGGAATATCATCTATGCCCGCAAACGATAAATATCTTTTTACTTCCAGCAAGGCAAGGCGTTCTTTCCATTCGGGAGTAGGCACCGCCATTTCTTCGCCATCGCTTTCAATGAGTTTGTATTTGGGCCAAAGACGTCCTTTGTAATCAAACCTATCGTTAATAACGTCCATAGTTTTTCAATCTTTAATTCGCTCTTTAAATACTGAATGAAACCGGTTCATTAATATTTTTTCAGCATCCGTAGATTCTTTGTCTTCGATTTGCCCGACATTCCTAATCAAAAAAGGACTCGGAGTAAAAATGGTTTTAACTTTTGCAACCCTCCCTTTTTCAGTCATTTCATCGCCGGAATATGCGACTTCGATTTCCCCGATAAAGGGAATAATTATCTTCTCCCCTTTGGCATAGTTCAAAATAGCCTGGATTCCTATTGACTCAAAGAACTCTTTCGTATCGCGGGAATTTTTCCCGAAAAGGAGGCGGGTTGAATTTAATGCCGTTTTCTCGCGGGGGGTCAGTTCTGCCATTAACCTTGAAGGCGTATCTGGAAGTTCCCTTCTGAAACTTCTACAAGCCTTGCTCCTTTTTGATTTTTTATGGCTTCCCGCTGGCGGTTGAGTTCTTCTACGGTAACTTCTTTGCCGTTCAATACAATCTTTTTTGAAACCTGTTCTTTTTCATTTTCCGGTGTCGGCATCCTGCTCCTCCTGTACCTTTTCTCCGTCGCAAACTTCTAAAGACCCGTCTTCCTTAATTAGGATAACATCCCCATCTTTCAATTTCATAATCTTTTTTAAAGCAAGAACTGTTGCCCGTTTTACTTCTTCAAGGGCCTTTGTGTTGTTCTTAACGAATTTAACGTACTCCCGCGCAATGCTTCGGGCCGCCAAATTATCTTTTTCATCCGTTCTCATACCTTTATAATTCCTTGTAGTTTATCCCCGTGCCGGATATCGCTTACGAATAATCGCGACATCCTTTACATCCTTATGAACGACTTCCCTACGTCCAAATCCCCAAAATTCCCCTTTTGTATAATCTGCGACATTGCATTCTCCGCTATAGGGCATTCCGTATGTGGCAGGTTCTTTAAAATGAAATGCTTCCAAAGAAATACGCAGGCACGATTCAAGTTCGCTCACATGATTTATCGTAATTGCTGAATCATGAACCGTCCCCACAATATAAGATATGTAACCTAAATTCTCATACATGGAATCGATTTTAATCATTGCGGAAGACATTACTACCGTTTCATAATCCTGAACGGGGCTATTAACAGAAATATTTGCCAGATTTTTATACATGCCTTGATCGGCGTGTTTTCCTTTTGTTCTTAGCTGTGGAAGCAATCTACGGCTTCCCCACGGAGATCTGCGGTACCCTGTATTTGAAGCGTCCCTGGCGCACTCAAATATCCACTTTTCAAGTTCCGGGTACAATTTAAAAAACTCGCTTCTGAAAAAAGACGCTACAACAAAATATAACAGTTCATCGCCCCGTAAACGCTTATTGCTTTGAATAATTTGATTTTGCAAATCATCGAGGCCGCGCTTTTTAATAAACTCAGCGCACATCTTAGGGTTCCACGCCATCCGAAGAGTACCGCCAGCAAGATTATTGGCAGACGCCCCAAATATAAACGATAAACCAATCATTTTCCCTATATCGCGTAGTTCTTTGCATTTACCTTTCTTGGCATTTGCGCAAAATTCCTCATAAGATATATTCCGTCCTGCTTTTTCGACATTTGTTACGGTCAGGCCGCCGATAGCATCGCCTTTTTTTACATTACCAAAACAAACCTCTTCCAGCTTTCCAATAGAGGAGTCAACAACAGGAATTTGGTTCCACTCAAAACCTCTGACCGTCTGCCCGTTATTAAATGTTACTACGCATTCATCGAATAGCTGATATTTTGCCAAAATATGATAGGTGTTGTTATTGTGAAAGTCTCCGCCGCTTAAAAAAACATTGCACAAATTCTTATCGCGGGACATCGAAGCGGCTATCATTGCCTGAAGATTGACTGAGTCTGTTTCAAGAATTAGGTACTCGCCTGGTTCTGCCCAGCGGTAATGTTCTGAACGGTAACCGTATACATTAAAATCATAGTTTATCAGTTCTTTTGCGGGGATTTTTATTCTTTCAAGGAGACCAATTTCAACAAGATCATCAGGGGCATTTAAGGTAAGCCCGTTTATCCGGTCAAAAACCCATATTTGAGTTGCATCTTCTCTTTTGCAGGGAACGGTATCTGGAGGAATATAGCACTGCCTAACAATGGACGACACTTCTTTGTTTCGTTTGGGTAAATTTTGAAGATTTGGGCCACTTGAGTTGTGAACGCAAATTTCATTGGCTATGAAATTATGAAATTCTTCAACTTCTATATCATAAACGTCAACAATCTCATTTAGATACTCAACCTCAACTATTGCGTGATTATTTATATTAACAATCTGGTTTTTTTTATCAGTGTTGTTAGCCCAAGCTCGCTCATAAGTTATTCCGTACATCAAACAAAGCTTTTTCAAATTATAATATCCAATTTTCCATTTATCCTGACATTTTCTAAAACCAATTTTCTGTAAATCATTATACAAAGCAAAGCGAGGAATATAGTCGCCTTCCGAATTGTATCTTAAGGCTACATCTTGCCAGCGGATATCATGTTCTTTTAGTTTTAATTTAAAAGTTTCAAAATCCATAGAAACATAACTTGGCCTTCCCCTTGCTTTAATTAGCATCCTTAAACAAGCAGTTTTCGACAATTTTTTATATTGTGAACATTCCTCTCCCCGAAGTATTCTCCTTGTTCCATCTTCAATAGCTCGCAGAATGCTTGCGGACATTTTATTTCTTGATTCTATAGTGAAAATTCTATTCTTGTTGTGTAAAATCCCGTGGTCTCCAAAAATCATTTTTCCTAAATTCGCAAATTCATGATTGCTATGATTTCCATCTTTATGATGGATAATCTCGCCTTTTTTTAGTTTATCCCCACTCAATTGTTCGTAAACAAAACGATACTCCCTTTGCTCTTTTCTATTTGTGAAGAAAATGCGGTCATCATATCTGTGCATAGAAAGAACCCTATTCTTTCTATGATATTTTAATTTCTGGGAGCTTAAACATACTCCCTCTGCAAATTCTCGTGCTTCAACATAAGTACCATCAGTTAACCGTATTTTGTGTTCAGGCGTTACATCTAGGTAGCCCCGAAAATTTCTTGAACCGATATAGTGCAGCCGAATAACTTCTTTTCTTCCTGTTTTTCCCGCCCAGATCACTTTTCGTATTACAGGGTTACAATTATCGTCAAAACAGTACGCATAATCCCCAACTTTTACATCCTCTATTGGAACCCCCATTTTATCTGCATCGTATCCGCGATTAATTAAAACTTTTGTTCCCTTTGCAACGCATCTGTGCCTATGAGATTTTGTCATAAATGGGTGAAAGGTAGTATGAATTCTGTTATCAACGCCTTTATACTGCCAAAGTCCGGTAGCGTCATGATGAACTGTTTTTTTATCAACTCCAGAAAAGAAATCATCACCCGCAAGAGAATCAAAATCTTCTGAAGAATAGTCAGGCTCATCTAAATCGCCGATATCATCATCTTCTCCATAGTTGGAATCAGCCCCGATAAACGTATTCCAAATAATAACCCATTTTGAATATTCAACAAGAGTTTTTACCTCGGAGTATCCCATTTTCTCCCATTCGGCAAATTCCTTTTTTGAAACTTTATAACCGCCCGCTTTATTTCTGTTTATGCAGGGCCATCTGAGGGACTCAATAAATTTTCCAAGTTCCTGTTTTTTATTCGGGTCTAGATCTGGATTCTTAAAAGCATTTCGCACATCATTTAACGCGCTCTTTATTTTATCCTGAATCATCTTGCCGATTTCGTTGACCTTTTCCCAATCAACGCAGAACCCTTTATATTCCGCTTTAATAAAGATTTTTAGCATCGGCAGGCAATATTTATGGTAATATTTCCAGAGTTCAGGTTCTTTTTTCATTGCTTTAGATTGGGCCTGCCACACCTGATAAGTTATGGCAGCGTCCCAGCAGGCATAAGGGACGCGGATTGAATCAGGGATTTGAAGATAGTTTTGAAGCCCTGGATATTTCCATTTAAACTTCTCCAGTTCAAGATCATACCCGCCATAGTTGGTATAATGAAAAGCATGGGTCTTCAAAGAATTTGACCGCATTTCATTTAGCAAATGGCCCGCAATCATGGTATCCCACGCTATCGGCAAAAGATCGCATCCGTGAAACATGAAAAAGAGAATGTCAAACTTACCGTTACTTAATACACACTTATGCTTTTGTAAAAATTTGTTTAAAATTCTCGGATTAATCTTGTTCCAATCAAGATGGTAAGCCGTCCATCCATCAAATGAAAAGGTAACATCACCAATTTTATCTGAAAGTTTATTAAAACCGCCTGTTTCAATATCAACCGCCACCCACATTTCATTTTCTGGAATGTTATCGGTGTGTTCTTGAAGCCATTTGTTAGGATCATCAACGTTCGTACACAGAATTGATCTTTTTCTCGAAAGGGAACAGTCCCCGGCTTTAATTGCCTTTTCAATTTGATTTTCGGCAAAATGTTTTTCCCATCGATCCCAGTAATGAATCGGCTCTCCTGTCTTTTGATCCGGCTGGCCGAAAGCGCAAATTTTAAATATGCTATCGATGGGGTAGATTCTGTTGTTCACAAAAGGGGAATAAAAAAATGTGTTGTTAAAAACACCATCATAGAATCCATGTACTTGAATATCCGTATCGAAAGTGGTTGCATATATAGCTCTGCCGATTGTAACAATCGGTACTTTAGGCTCCAGCCATTCTTTCAAATCTGAGCGGACATTTTCCGCAAAAAAACGTGCCAGAGATGTTAGTTTTCTTTTCTCATCAAAAATAACCGAAAAAACATAAACGATATTCACCCTTGCGCCTTTCGAGTGGAAAAAGGACGAAATATATTTTAATTGCTTCTCGGAAAAATATTCGCATACGAGGACATTTAAGTTCGGATTATTATCGCAAAAAATAATGGGGCAGTCTAAATTATCTTTGATTCTGGCTCGTTTTACCTGCTGAGGTTCTAACTCTCCAAAAAAATCATCAAAACTATCCGCCATGTAATGTTAATTCCACCTTCACTTCATTTTTTTTGACTTTTTCCTTTTTCGTTTATAGGATGCTAACCATGCATCTGCCTCGTCTTTTTTTTCTCCCTTCCACGTTATACCGTCAAGCAACTGCGGGTTTTTATCGTAATATTCATCCCGTTGATTTTTCATTCTTAAGGCAAATTCATCTGTTCTTTTATTTTTCATCTTTATCTCCTTTTTTTGTTCGAATAGCCTTATAGTAATCGGAACATGCGGCAATAGCTGTCGTCGCAAGATCATCGCATAATTCATTGTACTTTTGACCAGAATGTCCTTTGATCCAGCAAATATTCGGTTGAATTTTAGTAACCAAGTGAAACATAATTTTCCAGAGATCTAAATTTTTTAAATCACCCCGACAGTTTTTCTTTGCAGTTCTTTGCCAGCCTTTTTTTTCCCAGTCAAACATCCATTTTGTTGATCCATTTACTACGTACTTTGAATCAGAAAAAATTATAGCCGATACCTTACGGTCTTTCCATCTTTTTTCAATTTCCTCAAGAATTTTAATAACAGCAGTCATTTCCATCCTTTGGTTTGTTGTAGTTCCTGAATATCCAGCAGAATGAATTTCTTTTGAGTTATTATCAAATCGAATAACAAACGCCCAACCACCTTTAGAATTTATGCTTCCGTTTTCACGGCAAGCTCCATCAGCGTAACCAATTATTTCATAGTTGTCTAAAAAGTCTTTCATATTTAATATAATTCCTTTTTCTTCTCTTCAAATCTGAAGTATTCTAAAATTTCCCATATCGGGTGGGGAAAGGGACTTGCGTACGCAAACTACGGCCCCTTGTATACGCCATTGCTGACGATACAGTTAAGGAACGTAGTTCATCGGTTCGGGGCCCCTGTACACCCGCGACCAACTTATCCCAGATTTTACAATTAGATACATCCTTGCTTTGATTGAGCACGGCAAGGACTCACTAATGCCCCATCTTCGAGATCTGGGCGGCGTTGATTTGCCGCTACGAAACGTTTGGATTTCGCGGAGCCTATGCGTTCGGTTGGCTCGTCATCTAGTTCTAACGAATTGCGGATTCAATTCTCCTAGCAGACTCTTTTCAGACGCTCTTTCGATGTCCCCAGTAGTATTCCTCGCCGCCTCGCTCGCCTCGTTCAGGGGATTCCCTGCGCCTGGTCTGCTCAATCCCCCCGCTGGTGTTTTTACATGCCGTCCAGGGGGCGCACCTGAGAACAGCCCCACTCAAGATGGAAACCGTTATCAGGACAATGATCTTTCTGAAAGATCAAAGGGCTTTATGTTTCTTTGAGGGTTACCCCTCGATTTTCCTTTGTTGGTTCTTACGCAGTATCCCGCCGTAGGCGAGGCGAGTACCGGGCTGGCCTTCTCAATTTGACCAGCAAGCTAACCTAGTTTTCTTAGGGAGTCGTTCCCAAGCCGCCCGTTACCCGCTCTTTGATCCGAAGCGAGCCGTACGCGATATTAATGGGTGGGCAATGAAATTTTCATTTTCCCATACTAAGGAAATTCCTACTCGAATCGTTCAGAATCGGAAAATCGTCAAAATTCGTTAAAAATTTGGAATAAATACTCACTTTCATGTTGCTTCCCCGTATTTTCCTATAAAGACATAATTCCCTAGCAGGCAGGTAAAATTATGCGCATAAAAATTATTTTTTTCGGCATAGGGTTTTCATGGGAATTATATACAAAGCCACAGAAGCCTCGTGGCCCCATCAATATTTAGGCGACAATAGCGCCAAAGGAGAAAACATGAGTGATGTAAAAGCAAAATTTGAGGAGGCTCTTGCTCAAAGAAAGAAACAGAAAGCAGAGGAAGCTTCTCGCGGCAATTTTTCAGGGGGAGGAGGATTTCCCGATATTCCGTATGCTCCCCTGTATACAGATAAGCAACAGGCGTTCCGCTTTGTTGGTTTGCCGTATTTGGTTCGGGAAAAGCCGACAGATTCCAAGCGGGTTCATATCGCAATGATTCTGGGGGATGATGATAAAAAATTCCGTTGTGTCGGGCCTGATCCGCAAGAGCAGAAGGATTGGATTCTGCACCGTGTTATGAACAAAGTCCTTACCCGGCACTGGGACAAAAATATCCCTGGGCAGAACGGGCAGCTTGGCGGTTATGTCTATGATTATGCCACTCTTCACCCCGAACTTTTTAACCGCGTGATGAAGAATAATAATACAGAGAATGCCATTGAAAGGGGCTGGAAGTTTAGCCCGTATATGCTTTTTAACGTTATCGACCGGGTTAATTACGCTTGGCATCTGGAAAACAAGAAATTCCGCGTTCTTTCCAAGAAAGCTTCCGAGTATCAGGATAAAATTTTCTTTGAGCCTGGGGTTCCCGATACTTTATTCCAGTTAATCATGGATGATATCGTGGCAGGTGACGGCAACACCAATTGGGAGGATTACGACATTGTTGTTTGCAAGCTCAAAGATAAGCCCTGGTACAAAGTCCTTCACGGGATCGACCATGTTAAGTATCTTGATAGCGATGTAAAAGCCCTTATTGTCAACAGGGGGCTTTCTGAAGATGAGCGGTCTTGGGAGTTGAATGATTTCGACAAGCTGTTCCCCATAACAAGGTATGCCAGAATCAAATCAAAGCTTGGGCTCTTTTTCCAAAAGGTTGATAAAATCTTTAACACCAAGTACTACGAAGAACTTCTGGTTCTTGTGGAAAGGGAAGAAGCGGAAGAGGCCGAAAAGCAGATAAACTCCCCACCTGAAGATGATGAAGTTCCCCCCGGATTACCGGAAAATGATGAACCGTCTTCTGGCGTTTCAAATTCGGCCCCTCCTTCAGCCCTTCCTGAAAATTCTCAAGCAGCGGCACAGGTTTCTTCGCAGCCCGCTTCTCCGCCTGTTCGTTCTGCGGCTCCGGCAGCAAAAGAATATTTGCCAATAACCGATGAAATTTGGGCGGGGCTTGCAAGCGGGGCTTACAACGGCAAACAGTACCTGGGGGTTCCGTTGATGACGCCTGAAGAAAAGGCAATGGTTTTAGGGGTTTATGAAGACGG